>Ga0065711_1030181_pt1 | contig 33420 bp, 23 predicted proteins | sample Hoacrofraction12_FD_59098 | JGI IMG/M metagenome (GOLD analysis project Ga0065711, IMG submission 59098) | Hoatzin crop microbial communities from Cojedes, Venezuela - Epithelial fraction 12 v2 (version 2) | ecosystem: Host-associated > Birds > Digestive system > Esophagus > Crop | place...
CGGCGGGGCTGGCGCGGGGTGTAAATGGAGGGGCGGGGGGTGCCTCGCCGCCGTCCCGCTCCCGTGAGGCGGGCGCGAAGGCCACGGCGGTGTGGAGGCGCGGGGAAGATGGCGGCGCGCCCTGCGAAAGCTGCCCCGAACCGACCCGGCTCCGTGTCCCGGGAGGCCGGCGCTGCCTCCACCAGTCCGGGCCCGGCGCCCGAACGAGCGGCCCCGGCCTGCCCTGCCCTGCCGCAGCCTGCCCTGGGGGCTTCCGGGAGCTGCCAGAAGCGGGCTGGGGGGCTGCCCCGGCTCCCTCTGGGCTGGGGGCCTGCCCCTCCGCCCCTTGCCGGCGGGCTGGAGGGAACGCAGGAGCACCAAAGCAGAACACACGGTTATTCCAAAGCGTCCCGTGTTTACGAAGCGTTTCCTCAGGGCTGACCTGTGTTTTTACGTCAGGAGAAGTTCAGAAATGCCGCCCAGGCCAGCGGTGTTCAGCAGCTCCGGAGCGGGCTGTGGCGTTCTGAGAGCGAAGGGTTTGTGACCCAGCTGGCACCTGCCCACCCCGTCCTTAGGTTGCTTGACACCCATCTCACTTTAAAACGTCCTGAGGAAGAACACGATTGCCCCGCAGGAGGCGAGGATTACGTTTGAAGGGCTGCCGTTTCATATCTGTCAGGTATTAATATTCATCGCCGCCGGACGTTCTGTAGCACCAAGGCGGTCCTTGAGCTGCGGGACCCCAGGGTGGTTTACACAGGCGTCAGTTATGCAATCTCTTTCCGAGGGCGCTGAAGTACAATGCAAAAAAGTGTTCGGTTGGAGTTCTGAGCTGGTGTAAAATGCACTACTGAGATGGCTAACAGAACAAACTCCTCCGAGTATTTCTGGTCCTATGAATATTATTGGGATTATATAGATCCAATTCCAGTAGATGGAAGCAAGTTGAAGGTTAATAAATGTAAGTATTGTAGAGTAGTAGGTGCTAATCTAGTCCAGGAACAATGTTGCGTAGCTTGTCTCACTGACTTTTTGTTTTTCTTGCGATAGAGACCATGCTGGGTTGTACGTGCGTGCTTTGTATGGATGGGTGTCTGCCTTCCAGACTGACTGCGCTCTCCTAGCAGTTTTTACTAATACTGAAACTCTTTGCTTTAACTTACAGTATTTGAAACTGTAGGACTGCTGATACTAACTCTTATTTAAAAGGACAGATTCTTTTTTAGCTATTTGCTAAGTGGAAATCTAATGGCTTGCAAATCTGTAGTTTGGGGTGTTAGCTACCTGCACGCTACTATCAGAAAAGTTGACTGAATGAGCAGACATAAGACTATCGTGTTTTCGTCTTGGGACGTAAGGCTTACATTACAACTGATAAACATTCAAAACCTTAGTAAAAGAAGTAAAGTAAAGTAAAAGAGGTGTATGTTTCTGCTAGCCAGGAGCAACAAGCTGAAAACATATTCTATTACCTGTCCTCTTTTGCTTTAGTGCTACTGAACTGTAAGATAAAGTAATAATATACATTATTTTCAAAATATTTTATTGCCATGGAAGCTGATTCTGCTGGGTTTAGAAGTTTATTTTCAAAGTATGTAATATACTATAAAATATGAAATAGCATTCACCAAATTCACCCTGCAACAGTTAATTCCCTTTCACACTTGGTTTTGGACAATGAGATAGCGATGTCTTTTTATGGTTAGTTAAAGTGGCAAGCAATTTTTTTTTTCTAATGCAACTGCATTGGTTAGGTTTTAAGAAAATAAAATTACAAGCTATGTCATAAGTCATTAGCTTAACCAAGTATAGTTGGACAGACTGATGAAGACTGAGGGAGAGCAGGTAGGCATGTTTGCGTCACTTCGGCTACAGGCAGCATTTTCCCTCAATTTCTGTCAAGTCTCTACCTATGATTGTATCCTCGTTTGAGTGAGAAAGCTGTGGGCTTTACTGGTTGCTATTTAGTTTACTGAAGACAGCTACGACAGTTCAGATACAGTTTCAGAGACTAAAACTGCTTTCCTGAAGATTATTATAGTGATCTGGTCTGTAAGGAAAAACTGACAGTCTTTCAAAATATTTTCATGTCTCTCATTAGCAGTGCAAGAAACTATCTTTCTAATATTGAAGATTGAGCTGAACCATGCTAGGAGCTTCGTGTCCTTCACTTGCCTTATGAGAGAAAGAATAAGAAAAGGGAGCAGAAACTCTTACTCTGAACTGCCTCTAGAAAAGCTTTTCTGTCCACTCTGATGAGCCCAGGGTATATTGCCTCCAAACATGCCTTAAAGAAGGTGGTATAAATAATCACATCCTTCCATATATAAAATCTTGCTCTGTAGTACTGTAGAGCAACATTTGGTGCTGCAGGATCAGGCAGGTTATGGGCAGCTTCTCTAATTATCTTCATTTTAAAGTTAGGGCAGATAACTACCCCTGAATTCCACCAGGAAAACCCCAGATCACTGACTTAAGCTAGCTGTAAGTCTCCAGCATGTGGCTGGCTCAGCAAAAAACAGGAATCAGGAAGCTAACCTTTCCCCTTTCTAACATTTGGGTTGCCTGATACATAAGAGAGGTGAAGTTTGTGTTACAGCATTTCCCCTCCATGGCAGTTTATAGGATATTTCTCTGTACCCAGCTGCCTGTTTTCTTGAAACTTGTAGGAACCGGGCTTCTGAGAGAAGATGCTCCCCCTCTGTTAAATTTAATTTCCATCTGTTGATGGTTTCATGGAGGAAATTACCACACACGTGTGTGAGTGGTTATGAGTAATCTCATAAGCCTTATTTTCATTTAAAAAAGCAGACTAAACCAATCTTTTACTGTTTTGGATTTTTTTTGATTTGTTCTCTCCCCCTAAACAAGTAGTCTGCCGCCTTTCAGGTCATTTTGTATTCTAAGGAGATGATTTATGCTATCAGACTTTGTGTTCACACATCTCATCTGCTCTTGCAATAACTCCAACTTGATCTAGTTACAAAGGATTGGAGGCCTCAAAGATACAAAATATCTGCAAGTTCCTACAGCTGGTGACTAGGTAATAGAGGAAAAACGTTGTGAGTGAAGAGCTTTACTGACATGAAAGCTGCGGGGTGAGATCATGCCCTGTTGGACACCAAAGAAAACCACCTTTGGGCTCAGCTTTGGGAAGCAAATCTGCAGGAAACTAGGCTGCTGCATTTCAGCTGCTCAGCTGCCAGGCAAAGAGAAAAGATGCAAGTGTAGGGTTTGGGATGTGCTTTTTTCCCCCCTCAGCATGTTAACGTTAAGGCAATCTGAGGTCCCTGGGGTGGCTGTTTATGTAAGATATTTCTAGGCAGCTTGTCAAAATGGAGTTCTGCTCCATGACTTGTGTCTTTTAGAGAGCCCACATTGCCTGTACCAATTTCTAAACTAAAAGTGTCGGGTTTGGTTTTCTGATAGCTGGGGAAGTGAAACTGGATTTCTCCCCCCACCCCCCCATGTCAGCAGTCTAGGACGAATGGAAACTGGTACTTTTATCTTGGTACTTTTATTCTTCCTTCTCCAAATACCAGTGGGAGAACAGTGAGTTACAAGTTATAAAGAAAACACCTAGGGAGAGAATTCCAGAGTTGGTTAGTTTTTCACTTGTTTTGAATAAAAACACTAGTCAAGCAATGAATATACTTTGTAGATTTTCCTGTCTTTGCATGGGATTGACATTCTTATACCTTCAAAAGCCACTGTTGGGATTATTGTTTTCATGTGCTTGGAAGTATGTAGACGAAATAAGTTCAGCAAGCCCTTGCCCTTTGTGCTGAAGATGAAATGTGATAATTTCCCCTCAGATGGCAACAAACATTCCAAGTTTGTCAAAATGTAGGATACCTCCAGGATTACGACAACCGCTGTACTGATATTCCAGAGTCCCTGCTGGTTGACTGCAACGGGACCTGAGCGTTTGTTTAGGTGCATTGCTGAATCAGCCCAGATGAATCATGTGGCTGTCATAACTCCTGGGATTGGATTGTAATTCCCTAATTCAATTTTACCTGGTTTGGTTTTGTTTATTTATTTAATGTAAAGCAGAGACCTGAATATCTGCACTTTCTTTCCCCTGTTACGTGGCCTGTCCCTGAAGCATTGTGAGATCGCGTTTGTCTCATGAAAATAAATCTAAGTCCAGCTATAAAGTCATGGTCTTGCTTTCTATTAATAGCGTTGTGCAGCTCTCTCTGTTTTGTATAAAAATAATAAAAAGCTTAACGGGCCCACAAACTAATAGGCTATTTAAAAACATATGCACACACACAAGGTGACTGTAAAATTTAGCGATAGGAAATCTTTTTATAGATTGTTAAAATATCTTATCCCAGTTTAAAAAAAAAATCCTAATTGCAGGACTTTAAAAACAGTCAGGAAGTTTCTGTTTATCCCACAAGAGTTCAAACTCCCCCTGAGACCTGAAGCAAATTTGATTAGCTCCAGTGAATTCCATGAATCATATTAAAGCTGCTTTTAAAAGATGAAACCGAAATAGCTCTGTCAGGGAATTTTATAAATCCAAACTCTGCATTTCTGTCCCAATGGCTTTGAGCACGTCCAAAGTCTGAGCTTTTTAAAATATCCCTGGACCATGAGCTTTGGTTTTGTTAGGTTTTGTTTTTAACATAAGTCCCCTGATTCTCCCCTGAGGAGTTGGGGTTGGCCAGTTAGCACCCGTCGCTTTTTCCCATACTAAATTTAGGAAGAGAAGGTCAGAATATTGGCTCTCACATGCTGATATACCATCCTCTGAATTAAGCTCAGTAAAACTTTTTTTAACAGAGGAAGAATAAAAAAAGCTGACTCTCCACATTCTTATTTCTCAGTAGCCCAGCCAAAACTCAGTTTTCTGATAAGACTCCAGCGAGGTCAGGTCTAGTTTTAGGTCTAAAAGGAGCTGGGATAGTTCCCCCTAATCTCTTTGTGGCTCTGATGACAACACGTTCTGAACTTTTTCACAAAGAAACACCTAATCAAACATATTGGACCTGTTTCAAAGAACACAATGTTTTCTGTCCTTTGAGATGGAAGATTTATTTTATCTTAGTCAATATTTGTCTCTGGGGTCCATGACCCTTCTTTTTCACCTCAGTCTAAGTGAGTAGCCGGGTACAAATTCAGGGCATTTCTCGACTTGTGCCCTGCAGAACACCCAACATTTTCAAGGCTTTAACTTGGGCATTCACTGCCACCACACTGATCCCAGGAAGGAGCATTTTGAAACAGTGACCAAACGTACTACTGGGGCAGGAGCAGATTCCTCCTGTCTAACAGCGAGCCTGTAACTGAGGCAGTAATTTGCACAGCACCAAGCAATCCCTTTTCTCCCGCAACCACCTTGGACTGGTCACCCAGATCAGGGAGCAGTTCACCTTTTTTTTTCTTTTATTAATAATAATAAAAAAAATTTCATCTGAAGTGGGGATAACAGCAGTGGCAGGGTCTTAGGCTGGTTTAAGCCAATGTGAACCCATACTGCGGTACTAGAAAGCCACTTACTTGTTCCTTAAAGACACCACCTAGTCCTGGTAAAGTAGGCTGCATTTTGAACTGGTTTATACTGATTACAGAAATATGGCAGCTGAACAGGGGAAGATTCACGTTCTCTTCCACCGGACTGATAAACTGTGAGGGTCACAGGCGCATTTCAACAAGCTTTCCTTGGTATTTGTCTTGGTAGAAAATGTTTTCAAGGCTAGAATTCCCTCCCTCAAAGCATCATCTTAAAGATCATGTGTGGTTGTACTTTTTCACCTAAGAGCAGGATTTGGCTATGCACTGAGCAGTAACAGCTCAGTCTTGAGTACTGCGCTGCTTGCTGCACTGTCATTTTGTCAAAGGGACCGTATCCCCTGCAAAGAGCTGAAGCAACTGTGAAAACCATCCTAAGCGCCCAGTATTACCAGTTAAATATATGCACAGTACTAGTCACCATCACACTTACTGGATATTTTCTTTTTGCAACCTCTACCCCAGACCTGGCCATGCACTGTTCCAATAAACTGTCAGGAGGCTCTTAAGACTTTTAACAAATTGGCACTCAGATTCCTCTCTCTCAAGGGTTTGATTGAATTTAATTAATTAAATGACACACCTTTCTTAGAGATCATAAATTATATTGCTCATTTTTATATTTGCTATTGTACCAGTGACAGAACTACTGTGTTGTATCCACAGATTCTATTGTCATAGCCTTTTGGGTTGGGCTTGCCGCATTTGTGACGTTTCTTTTCCTTATTTTACTGTATATGTCCCGCTCTGGATCAACTCCAGTAAAGTAAGTACAACCAGAGATAAAGTAAGTATAGATCAGTGTGATAAAATAACCTGCATGAAACATTCATTCACTGCTTCAAGTGATCCAGCAATTGCAACATCTACAGCTGCACACAGAGATGACGCTTTTTATGTTCTTTTTGTGGGTTTGAGTGTCTCTCAACCCACGGCTATTCACCGTTTGTATTAATCACCTGGATAAAATAAATCCATAACTGATGAGGTTTGGAAGTAAGAGTGTCTGTTTTACACACAGAATGGGAAAGTACCTCTTGTAGAGCACACCTGAGAAGGAAGTAGGAATCCCAGTGGTAAAGCAGGTGAACACAAGCTCCCAAAGCAATTCTGTAAGCCTTGATCAATTAAGAGAAAATTTGTTAGTAAGATCAGGAAGATAATAGTATGTGCGCCATTGCTTAGATCATCCGAAGAACATTGTGCTTATGTCAGAATGCATTCTTTAAAGGGGGTTTTAAAGAAATCGGGAAGGATCAGGAAAAAAACTGATGTGAGTGCCAGAAACACATCCTACAGTGAGAGAAATCAACTCAAATCAATTAGTTTCTCAAAGGCAGTGTGGCTCAACAATGCTCAGTGTGAACCCTCTGCATCTTTTTGAACACCTGTGTCCAATTCAGGAGCCCCGTGATAAATGATAAAGTACCACACTGAAATACAGTGGGTGGAAGCTGGTGCTACACAAACTCAGATGTACCACATATTTTATGTGAGGGTAATGACTCACTGGAACAATTTAGAGTGGAATATAAAATGGGTTTTGATTAATTCTTTTTTCACTTGATGACTGAACATCTGAAAAACATGCATTTGTATTCATCCAAAAATTACCATGAGGAGCCTGTGGTCCGTCATTCTCTGGCCTGTTATGAAGAAGGTTAGGCAAATTTCTTTCTTGCCTAAAATAAGTATATGACTCAGTCCCTAAATAATGTTAAATTCTTGTAGGTTAAATTAACTCAGTGAAATTACTGGTTTATAACTGGCTGAAGATCTGGGCAAATTTTCCTTTTTATTTTTTGTTTTGCAAATCCTGGCAGGAGTATGACAGTAGCTTCCCAAAGATGGCCCATATCTGAACTTCTGTCCTTCAGCACAGCAAGCCCATGGTAAAACTACAAATACACTTAGAGAGAGCATTAATCAGTTGTACTGATTATATGTATCAGTTATCAGGAAGTGTGATTGTGAAATGACTTGAAACACCTGCCAGCCATGGATGTGTAGGGTTCGCGGTACCAGTCAGCTTACAAGTGAGACAACATGGTCAAACCGAGGTTTCTGCTGGGGCAGAATCTCCTGGAATCAGCCTCAGGCCGTTTCATTAGTGATTAAAGTTTCCAGGTGTGATTCTGCCACTCTCACCTGAGCACCTTAATTAAAACATCATCAGAGTACTGCTCAGCATTAGGGAGACGGCGTTGGGCCTGAGCTAGCTGGTAGCCCAGTAAAGCGTAACGGTGTCTTCAGGCTCAGCGCATGTGCAGCTGTGGAGATCCCAGAGCCCCATGCTCGTGTCGTCGGGATTCTTTTCACAGCTGGGCTTGACAAAACGGTGAGATATCCTCCAGTGGCAGACAGATGGAAGAGCTAATCTGCTCTGGTAGTTTCCACCTGAAACCTCCATGACTGAAAAGAGAGGCTGCATAAATACCTCCCTGCTGACAAGCAAGTTGCCTGTCTCCGGGATGATTACAGACCCTGTCCCGTGAGGGCAGCTGCAGTGGATGTGCCCGATGGAGACGCAGCGCCCGCTGACGTGCAGCACCCACGTTTTGGATGGAAATGTGGTTCTAATGCTGCCTGTGATTTTGAACTTTCTCTAAGGACAGGTTTCTGTTTGCAGCTTTCTACATTTGGTTTACTTAGTTTGCCACTAGTTTTTCTGGCAAACACGTTTTAGGCAAACAAGGATGCATTTGCCCGCTGCGCCTCCTAATCTGATCAGGACGCAGAAAATTCAGCTCAGCAGATTAGGCAGAGGTTCAAGATTAGGTCACAAACAAGCAGAGGGAAATGAGTGTAATATGGCAGTTAAAAGGAGCACTAATATTCTAATTTATTGGCACCCTAAGGCCTCTGGCATGCTCGCAAAAGGTAACAAAAACAATAAAAAAGGCAACTTGCCCAAATAAACTCCAAAGCAGGAGGCAAGCTAACAATACAGGAAACACATGGAAATGGACACAAAATTACAGGGTAGCAGAGGCATGTTCCCATTAATTTACTGTTCCTAAAGAACTGGCAGGAGAAGTCTATATCCATTAAAATCTCAGAGTGTTTCAAAGACTTAAACAAAAATACTAATTTTTAAAAATTTTTCACTTTTGCATCATGTTACTAAGTGAAATACTTGCCTTAAAAAATATCTGTGTTTATCCCTAATGTATTGTTTTGCCCATCGAAAAAGCTGTTGTGAACAAGGCAAGTCTAGGAATGTTTTGTGGAGAGGCTTGGAATTGTTAATGGAAAGCACTACAGGATGAGATTTGCTTAGGCTTTGAAATCATCCTGCCTTATCATTTTTCTAAGCTTCAAACATACTGTAAGAAAACAATTTTAGGACTGACTTCCCTCCCCCCCACCTTGCCCTTTTTGATTGAGTTCCATTTGTTTTTTAACCCCCGCTCCAATTACACTTCTCCCAATTTCAGCAATAAAACAAAGTGAAGTGCCTGAAATAACTTGTTCCTCTCAACTTCTGCCATCCTTCCCTGTCGTCTTCTCTTTATGTAATCCATCCATTACCCTTGGGGTGACGATCATCTAATTCCTGTATTGAAATCTGTCTCTTTTCCCGTGATCATTCTGATAGAGTCACCCAGCAAACGTACAGATACGTCACTGGTCAAGGCTGGAGAACTTTTACCTTCGCTGTTTCTGTGCTCATCCATCTCTCTGACAAGCCCAGGGGCCTATAGGGCAGCGCGCACTGTTCCAGCTTGCTCAATCGCCCGGTGAAACAAGCGTGCTTTCAAACCTGGCAGCTCCTGAGCGTGTGCCTTTGTGCTTCAGATGACTGTCGAGCAGTCCCCGCTGCCACGTGCCAGGTGCCTCCACTGTCAGCTGGATCTCTGTGGGGTCCCTGAAGGTTACATTCGGGCCTTGTACAACACGCAGCGATTCTGTCTCTTCCGCCGCTGGGTACGCCAAGGTCTTACCATTTCGGCGAGGGCATGCCGTCTACCACAGTATAGCCTGCTCATTTTTACTTGCCTGTCTGCACAGAAAATAAGTCAGTGTCCAAGCATCTTCCGAAAGGCATATGCAACAACTAGATCTACTTGTGCCACAGCATAGTCCTTAGACGCTGAGAGGTCCTGGACCTGAATCTATGCTCTGATTGCACCACACTCTTCTCTGCAACACAAAGTCATTTGGTGCCAAGTCAGATGAGTGAGTTCAGGAGAGGGGGCAGGGTTGGTGCTTGCAAGAGAGCTGCGGCAAGGAATCCATGTCCCAGTCCCTTTTGTCACCGTTACGCTATCCCCACAGCAATAAATAAAGAAAAAAGCTTTGGGGTGTGGGACCAATTATTTCAAGCCCATTAGCGTGCCAATGCTGTTGATTACCACACTGCTGTAATCACACAGAATAACAGAATGGTAGGGGTTGGAAGGGACCTCTGTGGGTCATCTAGTCCAACCCTCAGTATTAACATTTTCTTCAACTACTATTCTTACCATCCAAAATGATACAGAAAAATAAGGGTTAGTGGCTGGAGACAGTTCCCGGCCAAGGCTGGAACTTCATGGAGTGGAAGGGGGACAGGGAAAGTGCGGTCCTGGGCCTCTCAAGAGGGCACACCAGTTTCCCATGGATCTCACCGGAGGCTGTGCATTCCTGACAGCCATGACCGAGACTGCTGCGGACATCCAAAATCTTCTGGCTATCACTTTCCTAGCAGACAGTGTAATGTAGGAAAAAAAACCCAAAAAATATTGTACCCAGAGAGTTGGAAGATCTGCAGGTCTCATTCTTTCTCCTCATTTATTGCTGTCACGGTATCCTCAGAGAGGCTCAGTCTAGGGACTCTGGACTCCTTGGCAGCATGAGCCATGCTGGCTTCAGACAGATTTCTTGCAATAAGAAACCGCATTCAGTGTTTAGACATTTTTTTCCCCTGACTACCTCCTACTTTTACTCAACATTTCTGGGGCATATGGTAACATAGTTTGAGGATACCACTTGCCAAACAGAGATGTGGGAGTTGGCTTAAAAAAACTTGTTCTACAGCCAGCTTTCTTCTCAGTTTGCAGGTGAGAGTTTCCTTCACGGACAGAAAGATAACCACTGATTTGGTGGACGGACTGTACAATGTCCATGTGCTCTTTCAATTTTTCACTCCATCCAGACCAGTTGCAACAGCTGCTTCATTCCTGGAACTGGGGAACTAATTTGGATATTTGACAGCTCAGGGGTTTTGGTCCCTAGGACAGAAAAAAAAGAATCTATAGCAATATCCTAGATCTCACACGAGGGCAGATAGTTTTCAGACTGCTTTTTTAGCTTACCTTCACGATTGTAATATTCATTAGTGAACAATATAACCAACATATGTTACAATAACAAAAAAGTACCTATTCCTGTACATCAACGTGCTCCATACCTTTTAGCCAGTATCATGCCACTGGAGAGAGGCCTGGGACTGGTATCACCCATGGCAGGGTGGTGCCGAGGTTGTTCAGAGGCAACTGACCTCCAAGTGAAAACTAAAGGGCCGGGGTTCTCTTCAGCACCAGCCACTGTGCGAACACACGTGCCAGCTCAAAGCCCGGAACAGAAGTTTCTTCCCAGTAGCCAGTGTCCCTCCAGAAATCCCATGCACTGAGATGACAGCATTTGCTGGCTGTGAGGTCAGAACATGTCCTCGGTGGCTGCTCCTCAGACTTTCTCCAAGTCTGGTGCCACCTGGGCAACATTCACCCAGGTGGGCTGTGCAGTGGGCTGCACTGCTCAGGTGCTGGGAAGCAGGCTGTCTCTGTCAGCGTTAAGTGCTCTCCGTTGCTTGCTGAAGTCCTTCCTTGTTCTTCCCCTTTCTGCTACAAACTGAAACGACGGGGGCTTTTTGTTTTCAAACTGTTAAACAGTTCTAAATGACATAAAAAAGATTCCGTCTAATAGCGACCAGACAGACATTTACAAGTGACAATCAAAAGAGTGAAATAACTCTTGAGCCATGCATTCAAACAGTGTCCTGTGAACAACCGTATTATCAGCTCCCACATTATGTCCTCAGAGGGCGCAGAATGCCGAGCCCAGGCAGCCCTGAGGTTATGGCAGCTCACTGTCAAGGGACATCAACTGAACCCCAGACAACTCGTGCACTGGAGGAGATCTGAGAGTGCTGCCCACTGAGGGCAGGGATGCAGGCTCCCAACGCCTCTGCCCAGGCACGATACCTCTGCAGAGGAGAACCAGTTCTTGTCTTTATTAAGTTGGTCAGTATTTCTTATTTCTCTGCCAAGTTAAATGACAATGTCTTGGCATGGCATCTTGGCTTAACCGATGAACTTCTTCAACAAAATTAGGGCTATTTGCATTAAAAAAATATTATAGTTGTTCATTAATGAAGAACGCCAAAAAGTAATCACTGTGGACAGACAGTGTGATAAATATATGAAATTTTGGAATCACGTTATCACCCACTCCAGGCTTTCCAAGATCATGTCTGTCCCCAGAAATCCATAAATACAAAATATTAGCTCTACTTTTTTTTTTTTTCTATCTCAAGCATTTCTGCATGCTACAATTCACTGTCTTTAGGTACAATAGTTTATGAAAAATCTGCAGTTCTCAATGAAAAATGTTATTGCCGAGGTTGAGGCTTTAAATTTAATACATTAATATTGTTTGAATACGTCTGTCTTAACTGGCTGTCCAGCCTGTGCTCTATGACTGTTTGCTCCTCCCTGTGTCACTGTGATCTTCATCTGCATCTTTCTTTCAGAGTGACTCTACATTTACTTCCAGATCAGTGATGAAAATGCTGCACAGGATCAGGTGCTTATGGAGCCCAGCTAGAAACGGCCACAGGCAGAGATCATCCTCCAGCTACTCTTTGAGAAGCCTAATTCACGTAACATCTGTTTAACGGGGCTTGTGTACAGTTCTTTTTAGAGAAGGCAGTATGGAATACCAAGTCAAACACCTCACTGCAGTTTAAATAGCTACATATATGCAGCTACCTTTATCCTCCAAATCGTGTTCCCCTCCAAAAGTGACAGCAGACGTTTTTCACCATACCTGTCGTTCTATAAAACCACACTGTCTGGAATTAGTTTTTCTGTCCTTTGAAACACTTTTTCAGTTGCATCTTATCTTAGCTTTGATTCCATGATTTTGCCTGGGAGTGAGGTCAGTTGCACTGCCTGGGAGTGACCTGGCTTGACCAGTTCGGTCTCTGTGAGTCCTGGGACACCAAGGCTCTTCCAGCCTCCTCACACTTCCCTGCCATTCCAGGGATGGTTAACAATTAACAAGAGCTGGCCAGAGTTCTCCTCAGACAGTCTCCAGGGCTCTGGGATGCAAGTTCTCCAGCTGATTTTAAAATATGGATAGCTAGCTGATGATATTTAGCTACTTAATGGACTGGAAAGAAAACGTCCTGTTGTGGTAAGAGTATCTTTGTCTTGCTTCTGTCAAACAGTGAGAAGAGAGGTGCCTTGAATCTGCCTGTGTCATAGCAAAGAAAATTCCAAATCTGCCTGCCTGTGGTAGGCCTGTTGCTGAAACTTTGGGGTTTTGTTGGTTTTTCTGAATTACCATTAAGAAAAATCCCTGTTGTGTTAGTCTTGTCAGGCACAGATGTTTTAAGCTTTCATTAGCAATTAATCAATATAAATTTGAAATTATAAAGCTTATACTTCCCTTTCTCCAAAGTATTAAAAATATTTATTTTCCTTTGCATCCCATATAGTTTGTCTTGTTTTTTAGACCTTGGTTGTTACATTTGTTCAGCCACTGAAGCACTGGCTTTTAGTCAAAAATGCCTTCTTTTTTGTCCCTGAAGCCACGGCTCCAGGAAATTTTCCATTTTCATTCTCACTTCTGGGTTACATTTTTCTTCCCAAAGTAGTTTCCCCACCACCATCTTTGAAGCCCTAAGGATACAGCAGTAGTTGGGATCTTGTATTCACCCATATTGAATGGAACTTACTGCTTCTAGGCCAGGACTTGTCTGCTGTTTATTTTTTAAGGGTGAAGTTTGGGAAGCTGCTGGGCAGAGGACTCAGGGAGGAGGAGGCAGGGTGAGCTCTGCTGTTCTCCTATCCTCGCTCCCTCCACCCCACCACTAACTTGTTTTTCTGGCAGAACCATACATCTTTGAATTGTTATGATTTGTACAGTGGAAATTTCCTGCTACCCTAGTCCTACCCACTCCTTTTCAGGTCTGTCCCATTTTCTTGCTCAGATCCCCACCAGCCCTTAGAGCTGCATCTTGCCTTTTCCCAACCCCAGTGTCAGGGTATCTCTCCCAAATATCACACATTCCTCTTGTTCTTGCCCCCAATGACACCCATTCACAGTCACACAAAGCTCTTATTCCTCTTCTCTTTCCCAGGAGCAGCTGTGACAGTTCCTTTTGCCCTCGGTACACAGCAAGTCATAGCAAAGTTTCTAGTTTCCTCTTTAAAAACCCAGCTAAAGAACCAGGATTGAGGGCTGGACTGAAGGCCCCATCTTGAGGGGGAAAGGGGGAGTCACCAAATATCAGCCACAGCTCACACTTTTGCTGTTGGCCATACTCCATTTCCAGGTCAGGACACGATTCTCATGGTGGATAAAGAGGGCTGAAGTCCAAAAGCACCTCTCATGCTGGATTCAATGTCTTTTGTGTTAGAAGAAACCATCTTCTATATTTTTTAAAACTTTGATAATGTACTTCCTTATGAAACTGCTGCTATCTGTCTTCCAAACAGATGTCCCTCATAACTGTACTTTTTTTTTTTCTCCACACATTACAGACAAGTGATTGTAGGGAACCAGATAGAAGAAACCAGTTCCAATGGTGAACAGCCTCACTGCGACGATCTCAGTAGCCCATACTCAGATGTGGTTGCTTCTCAGCCACCTACCTCCCTTTCACATGAAACTGGCATTCGTGGAAGGATCTGAGCCTGAGTTAAAACTGGAACAGGTTGAGCAAAACCAGCAGTACAGTCTTCCTGACTGCAGAGAACAGCTCAGTGCTGTGGCTGCCTGTTGAACACTGGTACCGCAAACCTGAATTAGTTCAGGGGAAGAAAAAAAAATGTCTTTCAACAAAGGACAAATCTGAAGAATCCTGGATGTGTAAGAAGAAGTCCTAACCACCATATTTGAGCAACGCTGCTCAAGTATCCTGATCAGCATTTTAGATCCTGATGATGATGACTATAAAATTTCTCTCTCTTTTTCAAGTAAGGATTCAGATTCAAACTCCTCTCCCAGTTACGTGGTGCAAAGGGTGTGCTGCCAGTTGAGTGGTTCTCGTGAAGACCCATTTGGCTGAGAGCAGATTTACTCCTCCAGCAGAAAGTCTATGCCAGTTACGCCCCGAGTCCCGTGAAGGGCTCTGCCTCGCTCACCTGTATGCACACCGAGCCCTGTTATCCGCGGGGGTGTCCCTCCAGCATCACTTCTCACTGGGTTGTCCTGTTGTGAAAGCAAGCAACATCCCATTGATGTTACTGAACAGGCAGCATAACCAATATTGTTTATATATTATGAGAGCCACAAGTCATCCATTTCTGGCTCTGTCCTGATGTCATGCTCATCAGCTACATCTTGGTGACACCTCCACTTGGGCATCCTCTGAAAACTCAGCGACAATGTCAAATGCAACGTCAACAATAAAACTGCTTTTAGAAGGGCTACACCTTGCTTCACTAACCTAAAGCTCAGCCATTCCCTCAAGGATAGAATACGCTTTTTATTTACTTTTCTATTGCAAAAACATTTGGGTTACTTAATGTTCATTAAAACATTGTTTACCTAGAAAAGCCTTTAAAAAGCTAACAGCAGCACTAATGATCTCAAATGAGTGTCTTATTGAATGAAGTCATTAGCTTTACCTACTGCCCATAAACACAGTTTTGCTAGCAATAACCAATTACTTTTTGCTACCTTTTTGAAATGGTAGATGGAAAAGAAACTGTTAACATTGAACAATCTTGAAATGGTACCTGCCAGTTACCCAGGCATTAGAAAGAAAGAAGTGCGTTTACCGCATTTTCTATCAAAGGAAAATGCTGGCAAAACCACAAAAGCAGTATCGCACTTCTGCATGAGTCGCCTGCTTTCCGCTGGGGCTGACGAGTAGCTCAGCAGAAGCTACAGCCCTCCCTGAGGGTCACGGCAGCTTTTTGGTGAGGGGGAGAGGACAGGTTTAGCCCAGCTGGAGCACAGTCGAAACTCACTCACACTCCCTCCTCCTTCAGTGGCCCCTGCTCTCTCCACCTCTGTTCACCCGTGGAGCTCCACCAAACCCAGGCAGAACCAGGCAGAGGTCCACATGGGGAACCCTTAGAGCTCCAGTAAACACAAAGCTGGAGCTTTAGAGCTGGGCTGAGGAAGGCAGCAAGGGCTGGAATAGATGTAGGACTGCATAGCTTGTTGCTGGGCTGAGGACAATGTGAAATTCATTCAAAACATGAGGAGAAGCTTAGACATTCCACATCCCCAAGCAGGCAGCAAAAACTCCTACAGTGAAGCAGTGCCAGAGCAGCCTTATGCTGCGTTCGGGGAACACAGGCCGTGATGTTACTGGAGCGTGGGTGGGTTGGGCTCTGTTAAAAGAGCCCCAAACACAAGAGACAGACCAAACCACCAGGCATATATTTGTATTGTGGGGTTTTTTTAATCTTCAAATTTTTTCATCCCTGAGATAAACACTTCTGCAGTTTGTTTTTTGAGCAAACTGACTACTGCTAGTGTTGGTCTTGGAAACCTGTCACGGCGTAAAGTCTGTTGAGTCAGACTGAGTCACGGGCAGATGGAGAAAACGAGGAAAGGCTGCAGGAACTGAGGGTGCAACATGGTCAGAGATATGCCAGAACCAAGCGTTTCCATCAGCCAACTCAGATGGCCACAACAGCCTCCCCCCTCCCCTGAGGTACCCTGACCTTTTGATAGAGCTAAGGTCGTTCTCACAGAAGATGCGAACCAACTGCCTTGCTGGCACCAGCTCTCCCGCTGTGAACTGGGACAGTCACCCTTAACCCCACTGCAACCACACAGCATCACCAAAGACAGTCTGAAGAGGACCCAAACATCTAGACCCATTTTCCTCCTCAAGGATGCCACACCTGTGCTTCCATCACTCCCGCCATGTCTGCCTACCCTGAGCTGGAACATCCCTCCGGCACCAGCTCTGCCGTGCCAGCCGGCGCAGGCGGCTCCAGCACCCTCCTTCCCGACTCGTCACAGTCCCGTCTCACCCTGTTTTTCATGCACCTCTTCTCTACAAACGGCTTCCAAGGGGATTTCTGAAACACGTGAATGCTCCCGTCTGTAGCAACTGGTGTTCCTTCATTCCTTGCACTGGAACATGACTCATAGTACACAACCACTGAAAAGACTTCCCCCGCCTCCCCCCTTCCAAATTACCTGGAAATGGCAGGCTTACAGTATGAAGTCTATAAACAGTAATAAATAACATGCAAAATGCAAGCCTGTCTTGTAGCACCTAACTCGGGAGGAGGGAAGCAGGGGAGAAAGAAACACATTTCCTTCTGTGACGTTTCCACACGTCCGTCCCTGTTTCAAGGCCCTTCCTGTGCTTTGCTCTCCACAGTGAGCACTTGATTGCCCCTTCCAACCCTGAGTCCTCCATTAACAGAGGCCTTCCCTGTGTGCTCTGCGGCACTCATGGACGGCTGGGATGCTGCACCCACCAGCCAACACAGTGTGACCCAAATCAGCTCATGCTGCTGGTTCAAAGACATAGTTGACTTCTAGAAGAATGCTACCCCGCACCACTAACCCCAAGAAAGCCACGCCATTCTGCCCAGTCGCGCACGCGCTATGAAGTCCTCTCCAGCTAATGTGTCTGCTGTCCTCATCTGAGCACTGGCACCAGCAGCCCATCGCCGAGATCGATTTCAAATGCCGAGGACCCCCACCTGCAGCTCAAAGCGTACGTGGTCCATACACCAGGTACAACAAGAAGCAGTATGTTCTCCGGGGCTGTTGACTTCACTGAGCTCTTGTGAATTTTGAGTAAAAGGCTTAAAAGGCCTGTCCTGGCAACGACTTCTGTGAGGGCAGCCCAGACCACTGGGCCTGCTGCAGAGGGCTCCGGAGCTTCATCTGCATGGTTCTCACCACAACAGCATCAAAGTGAGTAACTTGTGTTAAACTGTAGAAACTCCTTGTTTTAAAACCCAGGCCCATATATGAAGCAAGTTTTCCATTTCCAAAATGCTCTCCACAATTTATTTTAATCAAGCTTAATTTCTTAAAATGATGACTCTCCATCCATACAATTTATCTAAACGCACACTGAATATGTTGGCAGTAATTCACACACACACACACACACCCCATTCAACTGCTAATGATCTACCGCTTTTAAAGATATTTGGCCATTGTTTCCAGAAGGATTTCATAATAATCTTACAATTGGCACATTACTAGAATATATTGAAGCTCAGAGGCAGTGAGAGATTAAGTCTTATTTTTAAAAGTTCCCACATGCACAGCTACATTCTCTTCACTGATAAACATGTATGAGCTCTGGATCTTTTAGATGACAGGCTAGTAGCTTTAAATTGCCAGTTCATTTGCATTCATTTTCTCTTTCTGTTTCCAAAACTGCCATTAAAAAAAAAAAGAAAAGAAACACAATACAAGCAATCCCCTCCTCCAACCCCAAATATTTTGGCAATAGAGGTACTGGAGATATCAAACAAACATTACAAGCTAGGGACAAACTACTCACGCTGGGCCTTTCTGAATACTTACGGCCATCAGGAAGTCATCATTGAAGTATGAACCCTTAGTGTGCATTCATGGGCAATTGGTCAGGATCTAGAAGCACCACTGTAAGCAAAGCACACCACCACGCGTGCCCAGCCCCACCTGTAGTTGCAGTCTCGTGATACTACTTTCCACCGCCATAGCACCGTGCATGCCATTAGCTAAAGCCCGCTACTTGAAAGCTCTCTTCCTCATTTTAGCACTGATAAAACTGCATTCGGAAATCACCATTTCCATCCACAGAAACAGCAAGGTGTGCAAAGAGCTCTTTAAGCAGAAGTAATGTAGCAGGCCCGTTTGCATCTGCTGTACCCTATCTCTTGAATCAGATCTCACTCCAGAATCATTCTTCCAGCTGCTTGAGCTTCAACACATGAGTTCTGCTCCTGCAGGTACCACAATAAGAGAGTTTATTTTTTTAAGCAAACGTGGCCAAAGGGCATGGGAAAGGCTATTGCAGGGCACGCAAGTGCACACCCAAAAACATTCTGGCCTTGCAACTTGTTGGAGACTGTGTAACGACTGCGTAGTGGCATCCGAGATTCGGATTTTGTTACTTTTGCTTTAGTGGAAGGCGCTACACTACACCCCATGACACCTTGTGGTGGCATGGCCTTGGCTGGGTGCCAGATGCCTACCCAGCCGCTCTCTCACTCCCCCTCAGAAAGACTGGGGCGAAAATGGAATGAAAAAGTTCATGGGTCAGGATTAAGAGAGGTAGATTGCTTACCAGTTCCCATCATGGGTAAAACAGACTCAACTTGGGGAAAATTAACTTAATCCACTGCCAATTAAGATATATCTGGGTAGAGAAAATACATTTCTGCATTACTGTCCTTAGGCTGGTTGAATGGTCTTGCCTCATTTCTTTAATTCGCTCAAGCAAATCGTACTATAAACCACTGTTAGATGTGCTCAGTCCCTCAAGAGAGCTGAGAAACTCCTTCCCTATATGTCATGAGTATTTTCTTTTCCAGCTAGATAAGATGGAAAGACATCTGCCTTCCTGGAACTCCTTTGGTTTCATTTTGCCTGTGTGGTTTTTTTGTGTTTATGTTTTTTTTTTAAGTGAAAATAAATTTTTTTTCCATCGCAAAGAAAATTTCCTGATGTCAGACCCTAGGGATTTTATATGACACAATATTTAGCCTCTAATGGCCTTGCAGCTTTTTCAAGAAATATCTGGTATTTTTAAATCAAGTCTTGATATAGATATTATGGCTTCTTTAGGACAAGAATATTTCTATGTAGAAGCAATCCTCATTATTTGCAGTCTCACTTTTTTATTTAAAAAACCCTAACAAATTAAATAAACATTACAAGGAGCGTGTGTTTCTGGTTTTTTCCCTGTACAGAACTTGTACAAACTACCTAGGCACAGCACATATTCATGAGTCAATTTAATAAAACCTGTTTTACATTTCAAAGGCTCAAGTTCAGGCTCTGCATGTTTGCATATCCGGAATGGTATGTTCAGCTGCCCTCAAGGCCACATTCAAAAAATATTTATCGGATTTCACACATAATTCCCAATAAAGAACATGTATAATCAATGAGCAGCAAATCATTTGGGTTTTAGTTCCATCTCTCATCTTTTCAGAGTGGAGGAAAGATGGGCCTTTGTTGTAAGTCTCAGCAGTGGTGATGGTCAGGGTTTTCTTTAATTAAAACAAAACAAAACCAAAACCAACAAACAACAACCAACACAAAAACCAGAAAGGACCAGCTCAAATATAAATGCTTTCAAAAGCAATTTAATTTAAAACCAAGAAGAATCCCAGACCATCATGATCCCAGTGTTCAGTCTTCTATTCATACTGAGTTTGGTGTCATGTATCATGAAAGAAACTGGGTTCTTCAAGAAACAGCAGATCATCACGGCTAAACCTCAGACTACTCATTCTTTGCGCTCATACCACATTGTGGTGACGTTTGGCAGTCTTTTTTCCCCATCTTATACTGGAGAAAGGATGGATTTTAACTACACGGGGACTGAAACACAGTCCAGAGGCAATGCACTAATCAGTCTTTTTTGGTTCTTCATAAAGTTAAAATTGCCTGTAATAAAAATGATACAAATAACATTCAGTGTCCCATACTGTTAAAGAAAAGGGAAATTACAGCTTTAATGTTCCACCGAGAGATGATGAATACAATTTTCCCCCCCTGAGTTTGCACACTAATAAAATATTGATCTTTATGACAAAACAAGTTAGATTTGTATGGAGAACAGCTCAGGAGGGTTTCATGGCTCGCAGCATCGATGGCAGAGCACATAACATTAAAGATTAACTGTCAGTTCTCTGAGTTAATGCCCCCGCGCAGCCAAGTGAAGGGTTTTGCAAAGAGACATAATAGTTTCTTCTCCTTGTTCCTGAGTTTCCAAGTCATCATCGGTTAATTTATCATCTGTACTACTGCAGATCAATTTGATATGGGTTATTAACATATCTGGCTCTGGTGCTCCAAGCCATATGTCCCCAATGTAAACAGAAGTCAGGAATACACAAACAGCTGTGGAAGAAAAATTAGAGAAAAATCAGAACAGATATTCTTCTATTTCCACACAGTAATATGAAACCAAACCATTTTGCCTCCAGACCTATGTTTCAAAACAGTTTCCTAACTCTTTTCCTAGATGGAAAATATGTGGGGTTCTTGCCCATGCAAAGCCAATGATCCTCCTCACGCCAAGGAAAGAAAAGAGTTTCTTGTTAGCACAACCTTCCACCCTCTTTTATTTGAAGAGGCTTGAAATCTGACCTGTGGCTTTTGCTATCACATGATAACATTGAACAGCACATGGATCAAAACCCATACCCACACAGACTCAGCTGTTGCAGACTACTTTTCCCTTTGGAACTGTATTCTTTTATACCTCGCTGAACTCCATTTTAGTCCCCGAAAGGAAAGTTTCTTTGGAGGACTATGACTTGTACTATCAGAAACCCTGACAGCATGACCCTATCCTGTGCTACCAACCCCTGGGCCCACACCACCAAAGACACGGCTTTTACTTTGTGAAGTCATGAGCACCAACGGACGTGGGAAAACTTCAAATTGTTCTGATGAACTAAAGAAACCCATGGAACTATGTACTGTCTGCCATCACTGCCTTGTAAGGTGAGCGAAAAGGGAAAGACGAGTTACCTTTCTTGTTCGCATCCTCTTCCGTCACTGCGGACAGACACAACGTTTTCACAAGCTCATGAAAGCTGCTGTTGGTCAGGCCCCGAGCATCCATTAGGTGAAGCATGATTGAACTGAACAAGCAGCTCTCTTTAAGGAGTCCAGCCACCCCACCGCTGGCCTCGCAGATCCGGCTGTAAAACCTGAAGATGTTGTTTTGCAACGTCTCATCCCCCAGCATCTCCTGCACTACCACTGGATGGGGCAAGACGCAGTTCTGTAGCCACCGCAGGGTTAACGAAACATTTTGCATATTGAGGCTGTGCTCAACCATGGACTTTACAAGCCATTTAGTTACTAGGTAAGTGGACGCACAGGTAAGACTGACTGCTTCCTCTGCAACGTCAGCAGACTCGAGGGGCTCGCCTCGGTGTTTGGTGGGCGGCGCTGGAAAAACAGGCTCCCAGTGGGCAAATATGGAATTCAGGTGGCTTCTGCATTTCTCCAGCTCAGAGACTTTCAGGTCCGCAGCAGTGTCGTCTTCTCTTTCTATCTCATTCTTTTTCCGATGATATGCATGAGATGAGGCTTGAGATTTGTTCTTTTCTTTAGTATTTTCTGTAAGAAGAAAAACACCACCAAAACAAACATCAGATGCTCCAAAGGATTTTCTTGGTACTAAATTATGCTAGAGAGACGGTATCATGTGTCGTTTCAGTTGCTAAAAGGATAAGCACAAGCCTCATTCAGCAGCCTAATTGACCCTACGCAGCTCGCAGCAGCTCCCAGCAACTCGCCAGCTGAAAGAGCGCTCTGAACTGGACTGCCCACCTTTGAGGTGAGCAGTACTGCCACCCCGGCCCTGGCCCACAGCCCGGCGAGCCCACGGCAGTCCTCGCACAGGCCCACGAGACGCGGTTTTGCCAGTAAGGGTACATTATTTACATGGCCTCATGAGATATGCTCAAGCCACTACCCTCTGGGCCAGCGCAGGCACAGTGCGTGCCTGCCTAAGGAAGGAGACGCCAGCACAGCTACGCTGCTACTGAATGGCACGGGCTAAAGCGGCGACGCCTGCCTTCCTCCGGCACAGCCGCATCCTGGCCGAGCATCTGGCTGGTGAGCTGCTGTCAACCAGGGGCACGTGAATTTTTCACACCCCAAGGGAAGAGACAGACAGGCAGCCGAACTCTGAAATGCTGGGCTGCCCTCCGTCAGGGGAGTGGCAAAGCTCCCAAACAGCAACAGCACTCTGCCACCACCATACCACAGTGCGTTTCACGGCGATCTGCTTTCGAGGAGTCACTGAGAAAATCATCCAAAATTTCAATTATGTGGCACTCTGCAACTTAAATTCTACCAAATGCATTTCAGTATTTTTTCCTGGGAGCTGTAAGGGATGGGGATGACTCTTCAAATGCAACTTCAGAAATAAAATTTCAGATAAGGACACATTTTTGACTGCTTTATAAGCTGCTGAGGCTTGGATCAACGGATTTCTTTTTTTTAAACCATGTATATAGCAAGTTACCACTGTCACTGTAGTAATGCTCTAAAAATCCTCAGACACTAAAAGAGTGTGAAAAACTTTAGAAAAACTAAAGCTTTTATAGGATCCCTTAAATACAGTGATTTGAATAATTAGTTTAACTGATACAGAACATTGAAAGAAACCTACGGAAGCTGTAACATGCACCAAGAGCAGTTGTTGCATTTGCAACAAACCAGTGTTGTTTAACACTTCCCACTACAAAGTTCCTTCTACATTTTATTCACAGCAATAACAAGAGAGGTCATACAAGTCTATTAGCTGTTTCATTTTTGCTTGTTTTAGTACTAGTTTTTACTCATATTTCACTTTCAGATCCCCCATCCACACTCCAAATGGTTCAAATCTTTAAGCAGAAAGCCTCCAAGCACCGCGGTTTTTTAAATTTCATTTAAGAACACAATTTTTCACAGCTTGGCTCCAGATCTGCAACTAAGTTTCATTTTAAAGCTCTTTCCCTTTTTAAAACTGTATTTCTCCAAAGCTTCCAGAATTGTGTTGAAGTTAGAAATCCTTACCTCAAAGACCTGAAAAATAGCTTTCCGTTTCCGGTCCTCCTCCCCCAAGCTGTATCAGATTGTCCGACAAAAGTTTTTAACAGTTGAAGTTGGCCTCACTTGTACAGTTGGCTTGTAGCAGCCTCAACAATATTACTTTTCTAAAATAGTTTAGTACTTACTAAGCAATTCTTTGATTTGGTATTTCTGAGCAAGAGTCTGCACATCCTCTTGCAGCTGCAGGTCTTTCTCGACGACACTCCACTTCTGCAGCAGCAGCAGGATCTCTTTGTTTGAGAGAACGCTGTCATTCACCACGAACCGGCTCATTTCTTTGAAGGCCTCAACAACTTCAGCACGATATTCCAGCACAGAACTGAGTGTACTGAAAAACTGAGTCAGTTTGGCTAGATCTGAGTAAGTCCTACGAAAAGAAAACAAAAAAGCCATGTCTCTTTCTGCATGCTAATTAATAAAATAAAGTAAGTACAGGTTTTCTCTCTTTACAGTCTCTTCCTACAGTTTTCTCCTGCAGTTCTCTACACATACACTTTTCGTTCTCAGGATGCCAGTAATAATCAGTTTCATTCCCACTGAATCCCCAGCACTCCACTCCACCAGTGTCTGGCAGAACAGCTGATGAAACACAGCCTTTGCCCTCCTGTCTGTGAACAGCAAAGCAGATGGCACGCAAGGAGAAGGCCAAAGGGCTGGAGCTTTATCCATGCTTCTTTATTTTGCATGAATTCTCAAAACTTCGAGGAAATGAAAATAAACATAATTTCTCCAGGCTGTGGCAATACTTCTCTGCACAAAGAGCTGCAAGTGCTATTATGAGCCCAAACAGAACTGGTTACCCATTTGCTCTCTACTACCCCTGCTGCAACTGCTGTGCTTAGACAGCTTAAGGGCTCCAGGTCTGGAGAGCAGAGACTGACCCCTTCTTAACACTGTTGTGTAGAACTCTGCACACTCGTACAATCTGCACATGTGGTACAGACACAGAAAGTCTAAACTTTCAGCGAGTATGAAAGATCTTTGCAGCAAACAGCATTGCTAACTGCACACTCTAATCCAGCAGGAAAAACGTAAAACACAGCAGCTTAAAAATCGCCAGTAATTAAGGATGTAGAACTTGACAGTAACTGTGCATCAGCTGTTATTTTATCCGCATGTATTCAAACAGCAAAACCTTCCTGTCAAATAAATCTCATCAAAATTCACTACTCAACATTCAAACTGAAGGGGCAAAAAAGCATTAAACTACCAGAGATCAAGAAATTCTTCTGGCCTTAATACATTTCGAACTAGACAGAGGATGAGATGCAAACTCATTAGAAAGAAAAACTAAAAAATGGACTTACCGGATGTGTTTGATTAATGTGATCAAAACGTACAGAAATTCATTTACAAGCTGAATAGGAAGAAACTTCCTGTTCTCCTGGGACTGATTCTTGCTTTCTCTCTTGCCTCCTAAATTTGTTAGCCACAGAGTATGGAGCAAGGAAATAATTTTATTTAACATCTTGTTTTCCAGAAACCTGAAAAACAAAAACAAGAAGCAAACAACCACTTGGAAGGCAGATTCTAACCAGGAACCAATCCATCAGTTAAGGACCATATTCTAGTGCACTTCTGGAGTCGTGAATGGCAAGGGGCCTCCCAGCCAGGGCCCCATCAGGGCATGAGAGTGCACCCCTCTGAAGGCCCAGCAACGCGGGGACCCTGGTTACTGCCCTCCTCCTGCCACGCTGCAACTGGGGAAACACAGCAGTGTATCGCAGCCCCTGCAGGAGACCAGTGATTTCTCACCTGCATCTTTCATTACACAGCTCTGCCAAGTATTCCGTTACATTGCATCCATTGCCACTGTTTCTTTAGAGCAGTTACTGCTCAAGACAGCTCGGTTCCTTACGTTCCTAAGACTTTAAGCAATAACAGCAATGCTTACAGCACAGTATCAGGAGCCGTATTTACTTTGTTATTCTCAGAGCGGAGGGGGACGAGGGGGAGCAATCTCATTTTTGTACAGGGGATGCAAGAAGAGTACTTCTCAAAAGTACAATCACAAAATAAGCATTGGGTCCAGAGGCCAAATCCAGGCTTTTTCACTTCCAAATGTACCAAATTGTACCAAAGAGAGGTGCACAACAGGGGAGCAGTACTGGGAACTTCTTCAGGCCAATCACACTGTAGATGATCCTGAGACCTTGCTTGAACCTGCCAGGGGAATCTATGCAAAAGAGATTTTGTGTGTGTGCGTGCACGCACATGTGTGCATGTATGTGAGGGAGACGCAAGAGGAGGAGGAAGAAGTGCGAGCAGAAGCATTATAGACAGCTCAAACTCATTATTGTGCCAATTACTGTGCAGGAGGCCCTATGACAGGATGTGAATTGCGGGTATTTGAAATGAAAGAGGCACATATGCTAAATAAGGTGCCATTTTGTTTTCTAAGTTTTCCAAGAAAGCGCTATGAAAAACATGAAGGCTCCCCTCCCCCTCACCTGAAAGCATGTTGATTTTGTTTTTAGAAACACAAAGAAACGCTTCAGAGTTTGGCAAGTTCTGCCAGTACAGTCCTAGATGCCAAATGTCACAACCGCTGACAGGCCATCTTCACATCTGTCACCCTTGTTTTTATACTCAGTTGCATAATTATTCTACTGTGGACAGTAAAATCGTTCCCATTTCACTATTATTTCCCTAGTTACCTTTTCTCTAAGATGTGCAGTATCCAGGTTAGGAGGCTGTGATCTTGCATCAGCTCATAGGCAGCTCTGGTGACGTGGGCAGCACTTTGTAGTACCTCCAGAATACGACTCTGAAACAGAAAATATGATTTGTTCTTTCACAAGATCAGAATATAGTCAGGATCTGATTATTATCCATCTTTCGGAAGGATATAATTAGCAATCTGACTGGTATCTGAGATCCGATCAACTTAAAGTTAAAATGTATTACCAAACACCACGTGTTCTTAGCAACCCCACGGAAGAAAAGTCATTCTCTTTTCAAGGCTTATACACACAGACAATACTCTTAAAAAGAAGTCTTACGGTAGCAACACAATTTTCTCTTTTTGTCCAAGATTTTGATACCTAACAGATAGCTTTTAACCAACTGGATTTCTCAGGGTGGATGCTTACGAACATGAGAGCTTCTGGCATGTAAGTTTACTTCCTGCTAAAGCCCTGTACAGGTTACACGTTGGTTAGGGAATAAGGAGACCGAAAAAAGTGAAGGCCCTGACCATATGAGCAAAACTGCAGCATCTGCAATATTTTCCACGAAGCAGTAGAAACACGACTAGAGCTAGACCACCAGTTGATGTAACCGAGTGAGGTTCCACGATGGCAGGAACCTGTTCCAATTTCAGGGGACAAGTATGTGGCTCTGGTTTAGAGATAAGCAATTCTCTCCCCCTCCACACACACACAAAATCAACAAGGAACAGATTTTCAAGAGGGCAAGGGAAGAGTCAACTGCTCCTTTCTGCTTTGTATCTGTTTAAGATCTCCAAACCAGGCAAACTTCTGTGGCTGGGGTTTTCTTTTGTGGGTTGGGTGTTTGGGTTTTTTTTTTTTCCATTTGGTGGTTTTTTTTTCCTTTGTTTGTTTGTTCTGTAAATGCTTACCTGGGAGCCCTCATCACACAAAGGACTGTTGAAAAAGGAAAGAATGACCTGGAAAATCCTCTGGTAGTCATAAAGCTCGTAGCAATGTTTATCACGCAGCCCTTCTCCAAGAAATCTGAGAATCCACTCACGTTCAGTTTTGTACTAGAAGCCAGAGGAAAAACGCCACCATTAGACATTTCAAAATAATGCCTGCTCATAAAAGCACAAAAGACGTGGCTCCCTGGGAGGGCCAGCACCGCACTTGACAGCTTTTTCTCGACTTCTCAATTTTCATCCCTATCAAATTTAATCAATAACATCCATCAGGAGCAGTTACTCTGCAGCCCAGATATGCACTGACAATGGAACTTTAAAAGCTGCCATTTCTAAAATACCTCAGTTGAACTCAACATTAATAATCTAAACTCAAATATGAATGTAAGCTAGCTAGCGCAGAACATTCTGTTTGTTGCGCTTACATAGCACAGACAGTACAACTCATGATTTCATTATGTGTGACTATTAAGAAAACAATAAAGAAACTCAGAAATAATACTTCTAATTCCAATATAAAACAAAACAAAAATGCCTCTAGTTACTTACCTATGGAAGAATAAGATTTAATTGCATTTTTATAGTTTTTTTCCATTATTTTCTGAACAATTAGTGGACACTTAAGATGGGACTCCTACATTACCTGGAAATCAAAACTGTACAGAAGCTGGAAAAACCCTGGTACTTTCTTCAGGTCCAAATACTGGTGTGACAGAAGGAATCTGTTTACCTTTAAATACATGTGCTCCTCTGTGAAGAGAAACAATGGTTAGTTACAGTGGAGGAGGACAAAGTTCACAATACACAGCCACGCAGAAAAATAAATGGAACCTGTATTTTCCAGTGTTTCAGCTAGCTGTCAGAACAGTACACTAATTACAGCAAGGAGGCAAAGTGAGAGGCAAATCTCTCCACATTTCAAGCCCAACACTTCATGCCTGGCAATTCTAATTTTTAACCTACAGATGAAATGCGTACCCCACGAGCAGTGGAACAAGTTCCCCAGAGGGAACAGTCTCCATCCTTGGGGGCTTTCTATGATCTGTCTGGAGGTTTTCTGGGAGAAAGTCCTGTGCAGAGCGGTCTGCTCTCATAGCTGGCCCTGATTTGGGCAGAGGGTTTAACTAGAGGCCTCGCAAGGTCCCTTCCAAACTGAACTACTCCCCAATGCTACACTTCTCCTTTCCAACAGTGACTTACATTGATTCAGTGTCTAAGGACAAAAGGACACCTCGGGCCAACCTAGTCTGATCTGCTGAACAGGACCTGCACGCTCATCCGGCTTCACTCCTCTAGTCCTCTGCCCACCTCCAACCCAAAATTACAAGGAGGCAGTGGCTTCATCCCTGATGCATCAGACTGGTTTTGTACACAAATCAAAATGGCACTTCCCACTTCTCCAGTAAGGCAGTCTACACAAGCACTGAAAGCTTCTTTGAAACACAGGAAAGCGTGCTTCATGGCTCCTACCAGTCACAGCAATCTTATCTTCCTGTATTGGTCAAGGACATTACTCCAAGCACAGGGACTCACCCCAGGACTTCAACACGCACAACAGGCTACAGTACCTGGCTTCAGAATCTGCTGTGCCACACGAGCAATGTAGAGGGTCAGAGAGAAGGTAAATCTGAGGTTCAGCTGCCTGATTCCATTTTGCACAGCATCCAAGAGATACAGCAACTGCAGTGCAAGAGCCCAGGGGAGAAAAGCTTGAGCCATGACCCAAACAAATAAACAGGAGAGCGTGAATACATATATAAGCTTTTAGGATATTTCGTAGGCCATAAATCAAATAAATACCAATCCCATCAGGATTTCCACTCCTACAAATAAAATTCCTAAGAATTTCTAAAACACATTCTCCCCCCATTTTATGCCCATTGATTATAACAGGAGGAAACACAAAGCAATAGAGGAGAAACAATGGGATAGAGGGTAAAAAGCTTCTTTTAGCTTTCTCACCATATGCCTGTACACAGACGAGTAAAGCAGTGACTCTCCCATAAGTGTCCATGACCTAAAACGTCTAACCTGGCAAACTGTCAATCGAGCTCAGTCTTACCTGACTCTTCTCTTGAAAGCGAGCTCCTTCCAGATGAGAACGAAAGGAAGCCAGGACAAAATATGCAGCTGCTCTCATGTTGGAATCGTAGCTGCTAAGAGCAGCTACTGTTAGACCCAGGGCATTGACTTCAACAAATTTGTGACATGCCACTACACACTCTGTGTGGGAAGAAGGGAAAAAACGAAAGAAAAACACCCAGTGCATTATATTGACATGTCATAGAGTATGTAAGAGCACTGTAATCCTTAACAACCCTTTATTTATAAACACCAATTTCTAAATCTACCCCTAACAAAGTATTACTTCACTGCATGCTGAGGGCTCCTTCAGCTAACAAAGGCATTCTGGAAATCACTCTGAACAGGAATTCTTTACCTGATCTGCAATTAATGTGATTAGTCTCACTTACACAAGACAAATGATTCTGCCTGCTAGACCATGCAAAGTTAGGAGTAAATTCTGTGAAGACATCACATATCTCATTGTTTCAAGAAAGTTAAGTACAAAGAAGAACAACAGCGAAAATTCTCCTGCTCAAAACATTTTCTGGGCATTTGACAAGTTTGTGCCTGAAAGAAAGATCAGCATAGCCAATGAAAAGCCTATCTGCACTAAAGAGCTTCTGTAATAGAATGGACAGGAGAATAATACATAAATAAGCCACTAGCCACACCAGTTGTTACCATGCAGGCATGAGTGATTTTGCCGGTAAGGCACGTTCCGAGCAAAGTACTAAACTGTGCCCCTATGGCCTTCTGGGACAAACAAAATCCAGCAATGAACAGTAACCAGCCAAACAGAAAACACACCCTTGAATCTAACATTTATCTTCCATAGCATTTTCCCATCAGTATTTAGAGTTTCTCATTTAATGGCTGTGTGTTTTGAAGAGCTTGTGCCGTTTCTACCTGCTGATGGCTAGAAATGACTTGATGTAAAACCTCCAGAATATCTCCTGTGCTGTTTCTATTCCATTCACCAGTAATGGAATACAATGACACTTCAGTTGTATTTTACCAGCTAAAGTGCAAACCTACTGCAGTTTTGAGTTTAGCAACAATATTCACATATTTTCTTGTAATTCACACAGAAGGTCAAGGGGAAGTTTCTGAGAAACAAATATTCCTATTTAAGCAGAGACTGTAATCTTCCTGACAAGTACCTATATTTGGTCCACTGATTTCCTCCCCCACCACCCCCACACAACTAAAATAGGTATTTTAGATATATTTTAGGTATATTTATGTAAAAATTACAGCCTATTTATGTCCCCACGCCAGCAGCCGGGCTGTTTCTCTCATCTTTTCCTCAACTGCCAGAACTCCTACTTCCATTTCATGCCTGGCAATTTCATACCCAACTCTGCTAGGTATGGGTCAGGCAACAGCAGGGTCTCCACCTCCCGGCACTGCCTCCCAACCAGCCCACTGCTACGTGACCGATGCAAAGGCACCACTGAATTGCAGTAACAGATCTTTTCAGTGAGTGGTTTTACAAGTTATTTCAATACTAGCAATTACTGCACACTTCCCTACATCACTCCTCACCAGAGCACATCAAGTTTAACTGCAGTAACGCAAAATACCTCAGTCATTCTCCTAGTGAGCGAAAAGATCCCTCACTTGCTAGCATGGGATACCTCTCATATCACCAGAGCTTGTACAGACACAGCTCTACTCCCCTCTACTTCCAGGCAGTGGGCAAGGCCAACACCTGACTGCCAAAGTACAAATGGTGAGAGGAGTAGCAACAACAGGGCAGGAGAAAGAGAAAAAGAGATCAGAGAGACATCTAATCTATACCTTCTGCTGGCTTCTACCTGTGGCAAAGCAACTTCACACTTCCCACTCTTTAGGCCAGATGCAAGGGTGCAAGGGGAAATGGATGCTTTCTGCTGAATCCCAAGTGAACATGCAAAGATGATCTAAAACTTGTCGGTCTCCAGAGGACTCTCCATCACTTACTGCCATCTCACACGTAGCCCTGGCCTACACAACAGCCTCTCTTGAGTACAAGATCAAACATGTGTTGTATGCCCATGTGCAAGCCACCACATGGCCCTCCTTCAGACTGCAGTTCTTGAGAGCTACTAATGTAGACCAACTAGACAAAGTGGATCATTTTATGGGATGGTACCACATAGTGAAATCCAAGGTCTTCACTTCAGCAGTAAAGTTCACACTGGTCACAGAAAGATTTATTCGGAAAACTTTCTTTCACTGAAAACAAGCAGTGGAAACATTTTCCATCTGGCTGACCTTGGAGAGTGCATTCAACAACTAACATAAAATAGCAAGCTACTATTAAAAAAAAAAAAAAATCATGTCTGCCATACAGTTTGTTTAAAGTACCTTGAGAACCATGATGGAAAAGCTTTCCACAAGATGCTTATCAGAGCTAAAGTTAGACAGAACTTACTACCTGCCCAACTCTACATTTAACCTCTTAGTGAGTATTAAACACTGTGTGGTAAGTCTATGTTTATAAATTCAGCAGTTATATAACATCTGTGCACAGGGCTCTGTGCAGCTAGTACAAAGAGCAAATAAATAAAGAGGAATTGGGAATTCCAAGAGCAGATGACATGGTTTAGGAGCACCACCGGACTTGAACTCATAAATCACTTGGGCCCTTTAAAAATGCTCCTCTCAGGACACAGACTCTCCCTCAGCACGGAGCAGTTAAGAGAACTATTTTTCCCCTCACCAGTTTTAAAGTCAGCCTCTGTTGGGATAGCCACTGCTTCCACAGCTCCGCAAGAACACAATGTGCAAGAGCTCCCTCCAGGCCACTGCTGACGGTGACAGGTGCACAACAGCAGTGCTTTTTCCAACTATTACATCCAGGCTCAAGAGACACTGGCTGTCCATGCTCTTCATCAATAACAATCTCAAAAAATCCAGTATTAACTGGATCGTCTAAGATTCCATCCTACTGCAAAACGCCAAGTAGTTCTGATATCTTTTTTTCCTCAGTTGACTAGAAGACAGTTCTTATTACTGCTGTCAAATGATACAGAAGGGTTTACAACTATAGCTAAGTATAGGCTAAGAACGCACAAAACAGATACTGCACTATAAGGGTATAGGTGAACAAAGAAGGGACTGTCAGTATGATTTCACTGAAAGACAGTTATCAGCCTGCCAATTGCTTCTGATATTATTGTTGTGGAAAGCCAAATCCAGCTGTAACTACACAGCGGTTAACCATAATCAACACAGGGAGGGAGCTGCTTAGGACATACCTTACAATACTCGTCTCACTTTGATCTTTAAGGGCTCTCTAAAGAGACAGTGTGCCTGTGAAGTACAGCAGGGATATGCACATGCGAAGCAGGGTCACGTCAAACAATAAAAGTGAGGCTAAGAAACTAGTTTTCAAGCACCATGTAGGTCTCATCAAACTTTCCAACAATTCTGAGCACGGGCCTGTTCACGACATGCAATGGCCCCACGCACCTCTGCCTGATGGAAAATGAGTTGGCTGAAGTTTCTCTATACTACAGCCAGAGTCTGTAACAGGCCAGATCTCCAGTCAATTCAGTCACGGTGTCCCTCACAAAATCAATAACCCTGGAGGGATTCACTCTGGTCAGGAAATACCTTCACCCTTCCCCAGCAATCGTGGCTTCTGGTTTATGCCCAGAGAACTCCCTCAACACTGCAGGGTACGTTCTCCAACCCACCCTACCTCTGCCCAGCTCCCACCGAGAGCACAGCTGAAAGGAGCCAAGTACCATTCCCAAAAACTCAGCCACAAAGCAGCCCCATCTGCTGCAGGTGGGGCACTGCGAGTAACATCAGAAGGTACTACCCCTCCCATGCCCATTTTGCTCATCGTGTTGCTGTGAGACCGTAGCTGATGCACAATACAGCTCTACACATTCAGCAGAAAAAATACAACCTTCCAGTGGGAAATATTCTCTACTGATCCCTCTTATGCTATTTTATAATTACATTGTGCTGTTTTCCACGATACACAGAATGCCATTCGATAGACCAGAGACCACAAATCTTTCTCTTTGTCTCTTTCAAGCTGTTTCCAGCTCCCGTTCAAAAACCTCTTCTCATCTTAAGCAGATCAGCCTTTCTACACAGGGTTAGCCCACCACATTTAGAAGAGCTATGAGGGAGCACCTAGTCATTTGGATGAGCAGCTTGGTAGCAATGCCTGTCTGCTGCAGTGTTGCTCTATTTCTGAGTAGCCAAATCTCACCAGATATACTACATTACTTGGAAAAGTGCTTTAAACCCCCCCCCCC
>Ga0065711_1002504_pt1 | contig 33419 bp, 27 predicted proteins | sample Hoacrofraction12_FD_59098 | JGI IMG/M metagenome (GOLD analysis project Ga0065711, IMG submission 59098) | Hoatzin crop microbial communities from Cojedes, Venezuela - Epithelial fraction 12 v2 (version 2) | ecosystem: Host-associated > Birds > Digestive system > Esophagus > Crop | place...
TTTTATTGTAGTTTGGTTTGTATTTTTTTTTCATTTTCCTTTTTTTTTTTTTTACCCTTGAGTACTTCCTCCAGCAGGAGAAACTTGCATGTCAAGACTTTAGCTTTCTTGTGTTACAAGAGATTTTTAAGCTCCTTTTTTTTATTGGCCAAGGATCCTGCCCATGAAAGCACAGGGGGTGCCTGGTGCTATGCAGAGCAGGTGCCCAGGGACCCATCACTGTTCATCATCTATTCCTCAGCTATCTGCCACTGTGGGGCCTGGGCACAGGAACTCAAGGGTCCCCCCAGTCCAGGTCTGGGGGTCACGTCGCCAGGAACACGCCACGATGCTCCAGCCCTTGCCTCAGAGCATTGTGTGCTGCTTTTCTCATCCTGATCCTCTGTTTATGGCTGCTGGGTTTCTTATGTACGTGACCTGGCCTAAGCTGCAGAATTACACAAGGTTCTACAGCAGCATCATGGAAAACACCATTCACCACATCGTAGAGCAAGGTGGGTTGTGAAGTCTACTCTGAGACTGATGTAGCAATGCTGCGGGGCTCTGCTCTTTCTTGGCTTGATGATCCTAATTCTGGCTCCTTTCTCCTACACCTTCCATTACAGTTTCTATAATGCATCTGAACAACCTGCTGTGCAGCCTTCTTCCACAGGGATTCATGGGCATATTTTGAAAGCTTCTTTACTCTAAGCCCCCACAAAGAAAAAAAACTCAAACCAAACATACTTTGGAATAAAGCACCCAAGCAGATGACTTGGAAATGGCTCTTGCACAGCGCTGGCATTGTGTGCAGGCATATGTTCCCGGATTCGGTGGACTTAAAAGCAAGTAAGCACAGTGATTGTGTTAGCAGATCTTGTTTCCTTCTTACAGAGATAAAAGCAAGGAGCAGGCTGAATTCTTGTAGGAGAAAGAGCTTTTTGAGAGATGCTCTCATTGAAACCTCTTATGGAAATAAAACAAACATCTACAGCTGGGAAAAGTAATAAACACTGTCCCTCCCACAGCCCTGGACAGTCCTTGCAAGGCAGGTATTTGTTCTGTGTGAGTCCTGAGCTGAGGGGTGCAATCTCCTTACAGATAATGTCTGGGGAAAGGAACCAGTGCACTGCACATAAAAACAATCACTTGAGCGTGGGCCACAGCATTTGCTGCAGTGTTTGTCAGCAGGTGCTGAGGTGGGGGAAGTAGAGCAGGATGAGGTGAGCATCTAGGGGCCTCAGTGGTAATAAACCGCAGCAAGATGCCGGTGTGAGGCTGGTGAGCTGCGCTTTGCTGGTCGAGATGCAGTCATGTCATTGCTGGATGCTAGAGGTGAGGAAGGTGGGCTGGGGAACCTGTTATCACTCTCTTTACCTAAGTGATGCTACAGGTCTGTGCTGGAGGCCGAATGGCCCTGGGCTGAGCTTTTTGTGTGTGGAGCAGAGTAGGGTGGCAGGCAGCTATGGTTTGGTGCAGGACTGGTGCTCCAGTCCCCATGAGCTGGGCTGGCTGCAAGACCATGGTGCTATTTCAGTTTTGACATCTCCCTGGGGTGCAAGTGAATTCAAATGGGTTATGTGTTTCTGAAGGTCCAAGGGAGGTTTGCAAAGAGGAGAGGGATAGTTGCCCATCCAGGAGAACAGTGCTTTTGGGCAGGGATTCAGTCACATCTAGGACTAACATGGGATAAGCTTTTTCTCTGCAACAGCGGGGTTAGGAGCGTTGGGGTTACTTCACTTTCTAGAGGAAAGCTGAATTTCTTGTTTCGGGCTCAAGGGAAAAACAGTCCTTGAAATACTATGAAATTCCTGGAAGATTGCGTGCTGGTCATAAGCACTGCTGAATGAAATGAAGATGAGTGCTCATTATTCCCGATATCCCTTCCCAACTGCTCGTGAACCGTGGCGGTTTTTGGTGGTACCAAAGTCACATGACGCTCATCAAACGCTGTGCGTCAGTGCCTGGAAGGGATGGGCTCTATTCGGAAACTTGGTCAGTGCTTCCCGTACTTTCTGGAAGCTGTGCCGACACCATCCTGTGCCGAGGGGCTGCGGTTCCCTGCTGCTCGAGGAGGTGCGGAGCTCACTGCTAATCCTCTGCATCCCAAACCCTGCCTCTGCTGGGGAAATGAGCATGCACTTTCCGGCTATGAGGTTTCGGCAGCTTTTTTCTGGCAGCCTCTCCCAGGGGACTTTGTGACATTTGGTCCTTGTGCCCAGGAGCACGGAGGGGTCTAAAATGACCTGACCTCATGCCGTGAAACCAAGAAGGTGTTTTGTGCTGTACTAGTCTGGAAAAACAAATGCTTACTTCTGTATTTACACAAAAGAAACTGCTGGGAGCACAACTGATAGAATTGCTGTACTGACTTCAGGTGAAAAAACCCCCCACAAAGCAAAATGAGGAAGTTGAGACACAAAAAAGATTAAGCTTTTTAAAGGAGAAAAAAGAGCCCTGGGTGTGCTGTAAGCCACATACTGGCTCCTGCGGTCTGGGCTTGTGCTGTCAGGAAAGGCAAAGCTATCAAGGCTTTAACTGGTTGTTTCTGGGGTTTTTGAGCCAGGTTCACACGTTCCTGGGAAAACAGTGTGTTGTATGCTTTAGGCCAGATGCTGCTGGCACAAGCTGGAGGTGAATATCTGACCCGTCAATGTAACTAATATTAAAAATTATGTTTGGGAGCCTACATGGAGGTCTTTTGAAAAAAGCAGATCAGTTTAGAACAACTCCCGAATGAGCGCCACGGGACCCATCCCATCAGTGCAGCCAGGAGACCCCACCGCTGGCCAGCCAGGCCCAGCGGGAGCTCCTGGGGGAAGACGCTTCTCTGTCCGTTGATAACACCCTCCGCTCTCATCCAGCTTGCGTGCGTGCCCCACGTGCGTCTCTTCTACAGCACTTCAGTGGTCCTCAGGGCTCACGCAGCGTGGAGGCCAGGGTAGTTGTGGGATGGCTGCTGGCAGCCTTCTCCAAGGCATCCCTGTGGGTTCCCTGGCTGGTCCACAGAGATGGGATACCATCTGGCTTTGTCCCTGCATGCAAGGTGCTGCAGCAACCGAGCCAACGTTTCTCCCTCAAAGCCCTCCATCATATCACCTCCGGAGCAGTTTGACTCAACTTTTTGCCACTGCTGTGGGAAAGTAGCGCACAGAGGAAGGCGCTGGTCTGTGATTGCCACTCTGAGACCCTATAAGGTTCTGTATGGGCATTTTGGGCCCTTCTGCCTTGATTTTCTAGGACTCTGAGATCATCTGCCTTAAGGAAACTGTTAGCACCTTTAGAAATGGTCCTTCACCCGATTTCTCACACAGCATCAAGACAGCAAAGAGCCTGCTTGCTCCAGCCTCCCCCGTTCAGCCATCCTTGGAAGGTTTGAGAGATTTGGCAGGGCACCCCATGGTGGAGAATTTTGGTGTTTAATTGTACCATCTGTTTTTCCTCTCAGCTAATGTTTGCTTGAAGGCTCTTGAAATACAAACAAGGCCAAAACGCACAAATCTGGAGCAATGCAGACAAGCAAGTGCTGCGAGAACTGATTTTAGGCTTATCCCATCGTTCCACCTTCTTCGATGCAAGTTCATGAAGCATGAAATGCTGTGCATAGACAGACAGAGTGCTCAAAGAGCTGCCTCGTGTGTGCAGAGCAAGTGCTGTGAGGGGTGTCCTGAAATGTTTAGAAACAGAGCAATTGTGAGGGGTGTATTGTGGCAGAGCAGTGGAGGAGCTGGAACACATTCTAGTAGGAGGTTGGGGATGTCAAAGTGCATCTGATGTAGAATGGGAGGAAATGTCTTATTTTAGAAGTTCCTAGGAATTCCTTGAAAGGAAATCCTAGAAGCCCTTGGCTGATTCAAAGGAACTGCTTCCTTTAAAGAAATCTGGGATGTTTTGTTCTTTTCTTTGGAGTTTTAAATCTTTTAATCTAAATCTAAGCTAATCTTTTAATTTATAGAATTGGTGAAGTATATGGCAGAATAATTTTGAAATGAAAAACTGATGGGGAAAATTAATCTTTACAAACAAATTTCTGTAGAAGAAAATTAGAAATTTCAGGAAAAATCATCATAATCAAAGCATTTCTATAGAAAAATTCCATTTCACAAAGCAGCTGTTTCTGTGGAAAGCTGTTCAGCTGGGGAGTTCCTGGGAAGGGGTGTGAGAAGCAGGCAGAGCGATGCTTGGAAGGAGATGCAAGCATAGCACATGTCAACTGAACTGACAAAAATCACAGCCTTAAATTTTGCATCACAAAACCTCCTCCCTACCCTTTTGGAGATTTGGGGTAGCTTTGTACGTGCATCCAGGAGACTGGAAACAGACAGGGACTGGCAGCAACCAGGCGATGTGGACTGGATGAATTTTCAACCATTGTTTAAATGTCACTTTGTCAAAATCCTTTCGGACGCTGCTTCCTACCTCGGATCCTGTCCCTGTGAAGGAAGGCTGGGCGCCTCTGGAGCTGCTCTCAGCAGGGTCTGGTATTAGAGGCGATGTCTGTTTTGCCTGGCACCAGCCAAGTCTGTCTGATTATTCAGAGGAGAATTGGATGGCAGTGCTGAGTGACAGCTATTAAACTGGGCACCTGTGGATCCAGCTCTGTACGCCTGTGTGCTACAAGCCTACACAGGTTTCCACAGTGCCTAGTACCAGCAGGCAATACTGGTGTCACACCTTGGACTCGAACAACATAATTACCGTCACACCCTGTCCTCCTACCGCAGTGCAATCTGTGAATTAGTGAAAGGGGGAGAAAAAGTCCCCATGTTTCCAGTGTACAGACAGTAATACAGATGTTTGTAAGGCAGTTGTGACTGGTATAATCTTGGTTGTTAGGCAGCTCAAAGTAAGATTTAAAACAGTCAAAGATGCCAAAACAAATAACAATGAGTTAGATGGTTTATTAGGCAGAGCTTGTTTGAATCACTCAGTGCAGGAAGACTTTTACCTGGCTTGTGATGCATTGGCAGTGCTAAATGAGAGGAAAAAGGCATATGGCCCTGGTGGGAACATGCCACCAAGGAATGAGCCAGCACCAGATTTCGAGTATAGTACCAGACAAAGCTTTTAAAGCACCTGTATCTGCTTGGTTCTTCCCTGGCTGTTGGGTTTGGGCTTGGGCTTCATCCTGTTCAGTGCCCCGCACAGAGGGAAGGTTCGGCACTGTGCTCCGAGCCTGGAGTCCAGCTGGGTTCTCACCTGCCCTTCCAGTGAGCTAGAGAAACATGATCCCAAAGACTGGTCATTACACTTTCATCTTTGATTGGTTGCTTGGTTGATTTTGGTGTTTTTCCAGAGCAGGAGCTTTGTCCTGATTTTCAGTTGTTTTAATCCAAAGCTGGAGTAAGTGTCATCAAAGAGCCAGGGAGGTACATTCACCCTTTGGCCCCAGCCTAGGCTACCAAGATCCTCAAGCTTCCAGGGGACCTGCTCATTTCCAGTCTTTCCTATTTAACACTCAGGCCGCTGGAGCTGAGATGTCACAGCTTCCAGATGTGCAGATATATGGTGCAAGCAGCTTTTATAAACAGCATCACATTTCTTACTTGAAGTCCCCATGTGAACCCCAGCAAGAGGACATGTGGCTGTTGGGAGAGGGACCACAGCAAAGCAGACAGCTAGAGGCAGGTGATGGGTGGGAGGACACATGTCCCACCAGCAAAAGGACAAGGATATCTCCTATTCTGGCCAAATATGACAGGTCTTCTTGCCTTTTCTGGGAAAAGAAGTCCCTTTCCTGTCTCCAGCAATGACCTTTGCACATACGACATTCAACAGAGAAACCATAATTGCATAAACTGATAATTTGCAGCGCATGAGTTTCCCAAGGCTATGTAAAAATGGCTGGTGTTTGTCAGTGATGGGTAGATGAGGAAAATCGAAGTTTCAGGGCCAGCTGGTTTATGTATTTTTGTTAAATCAGTCTGCTGCTGGTAAAGCTCTAATTGACCCAGCTCTGCCCTGGGAGTCCTGGCCATGCGAGGCGGCCTCCTCCTTACAGCCGTTGCTTGCCTCAACTTCCCCCAGTCAGCTGGAGGCATTTTCTCTCGTTATCTCTTTTTGATAGGTTTGTTTCTGCCCATGTAATTACTTATTCACTTAATACCTAAAGACAAAAGAAGCAAAACCAAGCAACTTGGATGGAAAGAGGAATGAAGAGCTTCTTCCATACTGGCGATTATCAGGAATTAATTTCTGACATCTTCACCTTGGTGCAGTCCAGACTTCATTAAAGCATTTGCATAAGTCCCCCTGGCAGTCAAGCATGCAGTGGAATAATTTGCGTCTCCCTATAGATTGAACCGCTATCTGCCTCTGGGTCTGGCTAGTCTCATTTAGGAAATGTTTGTGTTGCTTGCTGCTGCACGGAAAGGACGCTTTGTACTAGCTTTTGCATAACAAAACGGCGTACAGTTTCAGCAGGGCATACAGCAGCAAACCAGCTGAGCAGGCGGCGAGTCCCTGCCGCGATTTGTTCAATAGATGGAGAAGCAGAGTGGGAAGACGACAGGACAGTGCTCATGGCCATGAAAATAGGATCTGAGCTTGGCTGGAGACGGAGCTGCTAGCATGAAGAAAAAGATCTTGGTCACAGGGGTAAATGGATGGAGGTGGACATGAAAATGTCAACAGGCTGTGCATCCCTCCCAGGACCCACATCTCCCCTATGTGCCTGATGCGATGCTGTGATTACTGCAGGACACCCAGAGCCTTACATGGTGTTTTCAGATCTCAATCAGCCAAATAAACAAGCTGAAGTTACAGCGAACTAGCTGTGACGGTCTGACCTGGGGAAAACGTGTCTCTGCAAATGCCCGCTGCTGCCAGCCACGTGGGCTCCCCCGGGAAGCAGCCGGGTGGGAGCTACACCAATATGTGATTGAATTTTGCTTTCATTAGGAAAGGTGGGAGCCTGTTAGGCTGCAGTGAGATCGGCAAGAAGCGCCAATTGTCATAAACATTTCCAGGAATTCAGCCCTCCGCCGTCTCTTGAATGGATAATGCGCACGCTGCGGGTCTGCTGGAAATCAGCCTGCAGTGGCTTTGGTGGGGTAAGCAATTACCTGCTAGAGCTACGCTGCAGGAAAATTTGTTCTAGTGTTGCTAAACATAGCAAGCAATATCCAAGGCACGATACCTATGATGACGGACAGCTGATCAGTATGATCAGTTATAAATAATCTGATAAATGCTGCTGGAAACTTGCATTTTGGCCTGGGTGCAAGCCATGGTGTGACCCTTTCAGATCGCTGCTGGGAGAGCATGGACTCCTTCCTCCAGTGTACATGGAGTCCCTCAATATTAGACATGGCATTATTCTCACTTACGTGCACATAATTATATGTAGCAACTTCTTTTAAATAGTTTGAGGCAATGTAATGACTGTAATTAGGCTGCCATATACAACGTAAAAAGAAAAAAATCCCCAAAACACAGAACGCATTGAGCCAGGGCCTTATTAATAAGAGAGGAAAGCTTAAAAAACCCCGGCATTTATTATGTGCTGCACAAAAATCAATGGCCTAGCACCGGCTGCCCCTTCCCATGTGTTTTGACACCCCCAAGTATGACCTGCAGTGCAGAGGTGCTGGGGCTGTAGCTGTCCCTGCTCACTCCGGAGTGATGCTGCAGTAACGGCGGATCCCTGTGGGGAAGCTGGCCCGGCCAGGCTCTGCTAAAAGCCAGACAACTATTCTTCTTTAGCTCAAGTTTTTCTGTAGAGCAGGTTCACTCTTTTGGCCAAAAAGAAGCAGTAAACAACCTGTGTGGTGGCTTAGGAGCCCACAAAAGTGATAAAAGCCACAGGCTCTTGCACCAGCAAAACCCAGCTTGTCACTCTTCCCTCCCATGGAGAACCATGCTAGCACTAATCTGTGCGTGGCAGCCAGCCCAGGCTTTAGCAAGCTGTGACTGCTGCGCTGGGTCTATTAGCAGGTTCCCATAGCACTGCCCTCTCCGGGCATCCTCCCCTCCTCTGCTCTTGCTGCCGTCTGACTTTCTGGAGTCACTTGTTGGCTGGGAGAGAGTGCTGGGTGTTTACGAGGAGCTCCGCTACCGTTTCAGCTCCCAGGCCCACAGTGGAAACACCGACATGAGTGAATCTCTCAGTAAACAGCCAGGCACTGGAGGGAGGGGAAGGATAAAAACTCTGAACAATGACTGAAAGGTCAGACATTTATTATTAAGTCGGTCCTGATGTTGACAGCTGAGCCCATTAAAAGCATTCTTGATCAAAAAAGCCAAAGGCAAACTTGATTCTTAAACATCCCAGTTGTTCTTTTTGGCCTAGATTTTAAAGTCTTAAAAAGGAAATAGAATTTTAGAAAATATTTACAAACAGGAGAAATGGAGGATTTAATCACGGCTGGTGACTTTGCGGATCTGCAGGCGGCAAGGACAGCGATTAAAGAGCAGGAGGGCAAACAAATTCTCACGTCTCCTTTGCAGAGATATTGCCAGTCTTAGAAGTCGAAGCGTGCGTTGTTAGGGCTGGAAGAGTAAGAAGTCACCAGGTCTCAGCGTGAGGCTTCGAGGAGCTCTGAAAGCTTTCAGGATGTTAAAGGAGTAGTGGTGAGCAAGGCCAAGGTTTGACAGACTTTGCTGTGAGCTATAAAGGTGAAATGATCAGTGCTATGTTGTGTGTCAGTGAAGCAGAAATGCCATAGAACTGCTTTGAATAATGCATGGTCTTTGCAGGTCAAAGTCTCCTATGAGAAGGACGGTGGAAAAGGCTCAATGGAGCTCACCCGAAGCATCAGCCATAGATTTCAGGTTTGGATTAGGGTAAGAATAGAGGACAGCAGTAGGAACAGGGAGAAGGAGAGAAAATCTGACCTGATAGGAGAGACGGAAGGAAAGAAAATTGTTTACTGAAGATTGAGGCGAAACAGGATAAGTGTGAAGCTCTTCAAATGTGTAAAAAGCTACAGAAAATAGGAAGAAAATGCTTTCTTCTCTCTGTCTCTCATGGCTAGGAAAAGATGTCCTGAGTGCAAGCCAAACCAGAAAGACACAGATGCTGGGAAATGGTTTCCTGGGGAAGCTGCAGAAATTCCATTCTTCTTCCAGAACAAGCCTTCGAAAAGAAACTGGAAAAATACCTGATACAGCTGGTTATGCTTTGAGCTCCTTAAGCTCCTTCAAGCTTTGTTTTTTATGAGTGCATTAATTTGCGGTTATTACCATGATATTAGAGAGACAGCACAGCTGTTGATAGCATTTTGGCATTCAACTCCAGAGCTGCAGATTTGGACACTGTCAGAACCCGTTCCGAGGACAAAGTCTTGAGCCAAGACCACAGACCTTGGTGGCTAAGAGCTGAGTAGAAAATAGAAGCTGTGAACAGACAAAAGCATTTCTTGATATTTAATTAGGTTCCTTGTAGATGAGAAGGAGCACACCAGACACTTTACCTGTTTCCCCATGGCTGGGCACAGACAGATTTTCTAATTCCCAGGTTCAAGAAGGGTGGCAGAGTGTGACCGAGGCCTCCGGCCCAGCTGACGTGATCCAGATGGGTCTCTGCATCCAGCCATGCAGATGGGGATGTGACTTCCCCCACCAGGCAGCAGCTCCATGCCAAGATAACTCCTGCCTGGCTCTGCCAGTGGGGATGTGGTTGCCCTGGGTCCTTGGCCAGGACCTTGAACTGAGGCTGTGCAGGGGGTGGCCAGGCCCTCAGATCCATCAGCAGAACTGCCCAAACAGCCTAACTTTGAGGTCCGGTGGGGGAATTGGGTGGAGGCAGGTGGGTGGCAGTCCCTCATGTGGCAGTTCACATCTCCAGTCTCGTGTTCGTGGTGTCCCTGGAAACTGCACAACTACATTCTCCTGATGAAGGACATATTGTGCTGGAAACACAGTGCTTGGCATGGTGGACCTTTGGGGCTAGAACATTCCTATGTCCTCATTTAAATTTGATTGATTTTTCTAAAGAATTATGTCTCCCTTGATGGCCTAGAAATAAAACTTCTTGCCCTGTCTGGCGCAACAACGTCATGATTTGTATCGTGTTGACAACGTGGTTTTCACACTCTGTCTCAACATGGACAAACTATTCTTCAACATGCTCGATCAGAGAAAAAGAAAATTAGATTTATGCACCTCCTGCTGCTGCCAGGGGCAGATCCCATCTACAGGCTGGCCAGTGAGTTACGCAGCATCAGGTTTTCACAGGAATATCTGCTCCTGATGTGGGCAAGGCCCAATTAGGCATATTGCCAGGCTACAAGTTTGCAGTGATATTTTTAGTTTTCCTCTGAGGTTCCTTTTTGTCCCTAGCCTTATCTTGGCTGAAGCAAAACAGCTTGCATGGCTCCTCTTTGTGCCCCAGTCTGATTTCTGCTCGTTTTTCATGGTGCAGCCAAACGCACGCAAAGCAAGCGAGGACATGGGGTTGTGCTGACACTTTTGCGCAGAGCGCAGGTGTCGGGCTGGTGACCTGGAGTGAAGGGCTTGCTTGCTTGAAGGATTCCCCAAACTCAAATACTTTGGACAGCAGCAGAGAGGGAGTGTGGAAGCTGGTACGATGACCCCGCAGGTGGATGACAGGAGGTTTGCTGGGTTATCCGAGGATATTGTGACAAAGGTGCTATTTTCCAGCTTCCGCTTTGGTTAGGAACTTTCTGGCCACTACATGTATATTAGATGCCATTATCTATATGGGTCAGGATTTTGGACGAGGAAGCCTTCATACGTTTAAGAATAGCAGCCGCTCTGTTTCCAGCACATACAGTCTCCAGCTGCAGTCCCTGAAGGCACAGCTCTGGAGCTCGTTGTCTTTGTTTGCGTTTCAGTGGATCATCCTGGCAGTCTTTTCCAGGAGCAAGGAAGAATTCTGGGCTTAGATTAGCCATGAGATCCTGAAAGTGATGTATGATGTCACCTGTGGAGGCTGTGCATATCGTCTGCTGCCCCCACTAATGGGAACTTGTTTGCATGGGAAAGTGCTTCTGCTGGACTGGTTACTGGGGGTGACTTTGGTCTCATGAGCCTTGTTTCTGAGAATGGCAGTTCAACTACGCAACTCTAAATATACGTTTCCTTCTCCAGATGTCCTATGTAAGCCAAAGCCTGGACTTTGACTGTGAAAGATTTGGAGGTGCATGGACCTGCCTTTGCAGTCAATTAGCTGCCTCCAAGGCAGGAATTATCTTTAAAAGGAGTTGGATCGAAAAAGAAAACCTGTATCAGAGCTGGAACCAGAAGATGCTCGTCAAGCCCTGGTATCTGTAGAGGTGAACTGAATTTTTCTTAATTCCTTTTTGGGAAGTTAATTGTAACCAGATAGCAGCTTTTCTTTGCCAAGAACTTGGGGATGTTTGTGGCTTTGAAGTAGGAAGGAACAGCAGAAATAATGGGGTACTCATTATGACTGAACCAGTTTATGCTTAATCTTTCAAACTGTTTTTCCAGTGAAAGATCTTGGCCTTGAACTCTGTCTTACTTTATTTGCTACAGTCATCTCTTGCACTGTCAGGCAAACTGGAAAGCTCAGTCATGTTGTGACTGTTTCCGAGCACCAACATTAGAAGCCACTGAGTGGCTGAGCTGAGAGCACCAGGGCGGTCAGTGGCCAGGGAAGGGTTAGAGGGCAGAAACGGGGGTTTCTGTCCCAGGCTGGTTTTATTTTGTTTGCTTTAAGATGCCATTCCCCAGTCTGCACTTTCCCTGGAGATTTCCAGATAGGGTGAACAAGCCTGCTGTCCCCTAAAACATCCTGCCCACAACGGCAGCGTGAGACTATGCTCCTCTTTGGCCCCGCACTTCAACCGCCCAGGTTCTGCTGCTAGCTGGAGGAGGCGTGCTCAGCCCCGGTGCAGATGCTTTGCTTCATCACTGTGTTGCCGCTGGCTGGAAGCGATGCAGGTGTAGCATCCCAAACCTGCCAAGAAGGCCAGTGAAGGCCAGGAGACTCACATCTGGCCAGCCCCTTGGCAATGTTCATTGAACAATCCCTACGGTTAACAAATTCCTGTGTGCCTGTGACGAGGAGTGGGGTGAGGAAAGAGGAATGACTCCTGTCCAAGTGCCGGGGCAGCCAGAAACACTTTCAGCCCAACAGCAACCGCAGCGATCCTGCTGCAGCTATGTTTAGTGTCTTGCTGGGGCTGGATCCAAAGCCCCGCTATGCCCACCGGTTTTGGCCCACTTTGAGTCAGGCGTTTGTGCCATCTCACTGCCATGTGCATTAGCTTGTCTCCTGCCTTCAAGCCAGCATGTGGCTGTCGGTGTAAGGGCTGTGGGATGTCGTTCTCTGCCCCAGTCATGCCTCGTCTACTGCTTCAGTCCTGCCTCAGCTTCTTGGCTCCTTCTTCCCCACCTTGTTTCAGCCCCTGATGGGCCCAGCTTGAGTTGTTCCAGGTGTCTTTTTCTTTCAGGACTTGGCATCCTTCCGCTGGAGTTAAACACCATCTGCACCTGTGAGGACGTCGGTGGGGGACACAGTGCCCCAGAGCGTGCTATAGCGGGTGTAGGGAAGGGTCCTTCCCTTCCCCTGTGTGGATGCTGACTTGAGAAAAGAGGGCTGGTAGGGCGTCTCTGATTAATGCATCAGATCTTGGTCTCTGAGAGGGATGGACCTGCAAGCTGGACACTTGCACTGACCTGAAGTCTTTGTGGCTTCAAGCCATGTTAGCACCATCTGCCAGCAAAGGAGAGCTTCCCACCACCCCGTGAAGCAGGTGTGGGGGTGGATCACCAGATGCTGTCATGCCAGGGTTTGCCAGGAAGGACCCGACCTTCTCCCAGAGGCCAGCACCCCTTGTTGGGTTTTAAACTGCTTACACGACTTTCTCTTTGTGGCATACTTTTACAGCTAGCAAAGCACTTAAGTTTTTGGTAAGAGCCTGAAATCCAGCCCCGCTGAGCTGTGCTACAACAACAGGTTATTCTTCTGGAGTAGGTGAAGGACAGGACCTCTGCCTGGGAGCTTTCCAGGAGTTGTGCTGCTTAGCTGGGAGGAAGCAGAACTTCTCAGCAGCGAATCTACCTGCAGTGCTAATGCCGAATGCAGCGCTGGGAGGTCTTTGACGCATGTGGAGCACAAGGAATCCAGCTTTGTACTCAGGCACTTCCCTTGCTGCAAGTGGAGTGTTCCTGATGCAGGATGAAAGTCAGAAAACTAGTGCGGAAACATTGGCAGGGCTGCCTTGCTGTCTGCGCTGGCTGCAGAGCACTTTGGATGCTCCTGATTCCTGGAAGCTTGCTGTCTTTTGATAAATACAGACTATTACTGTCATTCGACTTGTCTGTAAGAGCTCAGAGACATTTGAAAGCAAAATCTGAGATCACACTTCAAATTTGCAGCTCCAGTTGTGGCTATTTGTTCCATGTCTGTGGTTATCATGCTGCTTTCAGCCTGCCAGTGACAAGTGTCCACTCTCTTACTTAGCGATGATCCTGCTACAGCCCCACGGACAGTCTGTCTGTATCGGTACGGAGCCACTTCCAGCTCATTCCCATACATTTGCCAAGGACAGCTTTTCCCCTAGGTAGCCCGAGCTGCGGTTCAGATGAAAAGAAATTTGCAGTCTAAAAGCATCCTTCCTTTTCAGTGAGAATTCTGCTTTGCAGAGAGCTAACACTGTCATTTCCTACTCGGGTGGGACCAGTGGGTATTTCCTTCCCCGGCCTCAAGCTTGGCAGCGTAACCCTCTAACGCAGCGGTGCTGCTGCGCCGTGCCGGGCAACCGTCTCTCCACGACGAGAAAACTGTTTGCATTGCCTGGCACTCCTGCCATCTCTTGTTGAGGCTGTCACAACAGCAATAGCTGGAGTGGTTATGTAGGTCTGGTGTGCAGACCTGACCTGTCAAGGAGAGCAGGCTCCGGACCTCTGCTCTGCACTGGACACGGGGACACCGCTGTCTGCACCCTTTGCAAAAGGCCAGGTCCCGGAGATGGCACGTGGTAGCATCGCAGCGCCCACAGAGCCTCTCACCGGCAGGAGGAGGGTTCCCATGGGGTGTCTGCAAAGAGGACCTCTCTTTGCCAATTGGGCAAACTGGGTTTAGTTCAGCTCCTCCCAAAAAAAGTCTCCTGGAACTGAACACACCTCCAGCAGCTGCAGCAAATCCGAGGAAGGCTCTGCTTATTTCTAGGCTAGAAAACCAAATCTGGTGTTGAAAACGGGGCTAAGATAGAAGCCTTCTTAGTAGGGAAAGGCCAAGGAAGGCTGCAGTGGGCAAAGGCAGGGACAATGCTGCCTCTTCCAAACAGGCCTGAAAGCAGGAATGTTTTGAAGCTACCAGAAATTCAGAGTTTGTTCTCAGCTCCGGCCTTGCATGTTGCTAAAGTCCCTTGGTCCCATTTTAATCCTGACTTTGCAGTTTGCTAACATGACATTATAAAGTCAAATGCCACTGGCAATGGAAATAGATATTCCCTCCCACATGGGAGCTTCAGTAAAGTGTTCCAGGAGATGGAGATGGAAGGACTTCCCCATCTGAATTTTACCAGAATTTTTACTGGCAGAAAAGTCTCAATTTCAAAGAAACACGGGTTTCTGATCAGAAAATGCTCTCCTGGGCAGTTTGTCCTCAGCTGTCTGGTTTTCATCACTCTTGTGACATTCCTAAGGCTTGGCAGTACCCGGGGCTACTTTGGAGGCACTGAGCAGGATGTGACCCCACTTTGAAAAGCTTCTGCCTGAACTGCAAATCCTGGCAAAGGAGGGCGGGAGACATGCCCCTCGGATGGCAGGAGGAGGGAGAGGAGGGGGGGCATTGCCAGCCACAGTGTGCTGGTGGTCCCCAGGACGGGCAGGCTGGGAGCAGGGGCGGGGCTGGGCCATGCGGGTCCCCCCCTCTCTGCAGAGCCCCAGCTGCCACAACGAGCGCGGTTACTTTTGGCGTTTCCCCTTTGCCATTCAGACACTTGTTCTTTATTCTGAGCAGTGCGGTGGTGGGGCAAGAATCGTGTTGCTCCGTGCCCGTGCTTCCCCAGGCAGTAAATGCTGAGACCCTTCTTTTGTACCATCCTTTGGGGTCTCTTCACCCACCATGTGCCTGCGAACCCCTTGGCCTTTGCCGCTGCCCTGCTGAGCCCTCTGGGAGCCACCAGAAGGGAAAGAGGAAGGACCTGGATGGCTGAGCCCTTCCCATATTTTGACAGGTCCTGTTTTTCCACAGTTGCATCATTTGAAATGCGTTCGGAGCTCTCCCAAACACCCACCGCCAGAAGAGCTGCCCTTGGAAGGTGGCTTGAAAGGCTGCAGCTATGCAGACAGACAAAAAACCAGAAGAATTGAAGCTGTTACCCTTTCTCCCATCACTCTCCCTTTTGCCCTGTCCCTGCCAGCTCGCCAGCGCTGGGAACAGCATCACAGAGACATGGAGAAGCAAGCTGGTGTCTCGAAAAGTCACACTGGCTGCCAGCAGGATGGCTCCAGGCTCTGCTGGTGACCAGATAGCAGAGGAGCAGCTGAGATGAAGCGCTTCCCTCCTCAGCTTCAGGGAAGAACCTTTATGAGGGCAGGAGAGTGGCTTTTGAGGATGAGTCTCCTGTAAATAAAACTAAACTCAGTCTAAGGGTCAGTAAAACACCTTTGCACTTGCTAAAGCTTCCTCAGATTTGCACTTCTTCAAATCAAAACTAGAATATGGACAGGAACTGCTTCCTGCTGGAAACTTGCCACAGGTTCTGCCTGATGTGTTCCTGCTCTGCAGTGCCTATGGAGTGTCCCTTGACCTGCTGCTTCCCTAATCTCAAGCCTAATATGGACCTTGCTGCGGAATGGATGTGGCTGACATTTAGCAGAAATGCTAGTTCTCATCAGAACAGTGCCTGGGGAGACGCAGTCAGCGCTCAACNATCCAGGCGATGCAGCCTGCTGGTTTGCAAGCTCGGTCAGCACCTCACCTCATCGAAGAAATGCTCTTGGTTAATATCGGGTGAAGATTCCCAGAAATTGCATGGGCAGCAAGGATGTTCCTCTTGCCGTAAACTGGCCTCAGTGCAACTTCTCCATTGTTGTCTGGGTGGAAGAAACCAGCTTGGATGATTTTGATTCTTAGCTGGGTTTAATCATGCCACAAAGCTGAAGAGCGGCGAGTGAACAGCGTGAGGAGGCTCAGCCTCCCCTCCTGCCAGCTGCACTTGCAGACATCTCTCCAGGTGAAGGCTGTGCTCCGTTTCTTGTGATGCAGCAGAATCAGAGATATCCCAGCTGCAGGAGGCATACTTCCAGAATCCCCTTTGCGCAAAGATGTCGAAGCAGTTTACAGTCCCAAGACTATCTGGGGCTACCAACTTTTGTGCATTAATTTTACATACGGGCAAAGTGAGTCATTTTTCATGTCTCCCTCGACCACAGACAGACTTGTTGGCAGATCTGGGAAGAGGAGCCTGTGCTGGCCCCCCACCCCCCAGCTGCATCTGGTTGCATTTGAAATTTCAGGCGAGTGCTAGAGCTTTCACTCAACTTGGCCGTGCTTTTTTTTGTGTGTGTGTGTTTCAGCCACTGCTTCAAGGAATAGGAAGAGAGCTCAAGCACTTTTTTCTAACCAAAGTGACGTTGCATCTGGTTGCATTTGAAATTTCAGGTGAGCGCTAGAGCTTTCACTCAGCTTGGTTGTGCTTTTTTTGCGTGTGTGTGTTTCAGCCACTGCTTCAAGGAACAGAAAGAGAACTCAAACATATTTTTCTGACCACAGTGATGTTCAGGATTTGCTAAGAACAAAGCATTTGGTTTCCCCAGAATACAAATAGCTGCTTACTCAGGGGCTGTAATTCAGGGGGAACTCCAAGAGGCTTCAGCCCCTGGCCCCGACCGCTCTGTCGCAGGCTGTTTCGGGTTGACTTGCTGCAGTCCGGCACACGCAGCGGAGTGCCCGGCTCACCGGGGAAGAGCTGGCAGGGCCGTGCCAGCCCCAGGCAGACGCAACCCCCCGGCACACGACCTGCGGGCAGACCCTCTGGGGCCACGCGTGTCCTCACCAACCCCCCCGGCCGAAGCGTGAGCTCCCAGCCCGCTGGTCCCCGGGGGCGAGGGACAGGGACGCGGCGAGGCCGAGCGCCCGGACTCCGCGGCTCTCACCCCCGTTGCGGGGCTGCAAGGAGCAGCCCCGGCATCCACGGAGCGCCCAGCTCCGCTCCCTCCCCGCCAGCTGCGGGCTCCAGCTGCGGGCTCGGTCCCGGCTGCGGGCTCGGTCCCGGCTCCGGCCCCGGTTCCAGCGGAGCAACAGCGGCCTCCAGTGCCGAAACCTCCTCCCGTTCTCCACCCAGGGACCCGCACCCCGCGTCCCGCTGCGCTGGGCGCCGCACCTCCGCTCCCGCCGGCCCGCAGCCCTGGGGCCAGCGGCAAAGCTCTCCCAGGGGGCCGGAGGCAAAAGAACTTCGGCCTGGAAAAAGGGAGCTTTTCGGGTTTGCCGGGCGCTGGGTAGCTGTGACCTGCGGGGCAAGGCTGGCGCCGGCGGCTGTCCCTGCGCGGGGAGCGTGCGATGGGGCATGCGGGCAAGGCTGGAGGCGGGTCAGCATGGAGATGACTGGTTGGACCCTTCCTCCCGGCAAAGGCCCTGGAGTAAGGGCTTTAATGCCCTGTATTGAACAAATGTAATTGCAAGTTGTGAGAATGCGAAAATCTCCTATTGCTTGGATGCTGGAAGTTTCGGAATGGAAAAGAAAATTCTTGATGCACAAAAGAGCCTCCTGGTTATGCCAGAGCCTGGCTCTCTCCTTAGGCCTGTCCTAGCCTTGTCCCTGGGGCTCCAACAGTAGTTCACTCACAGATCTTTATGGACATCACCAAAACCCGCATATTTTTTCAGGAAAATATTTTAAATATCAGGGAAAGGGGTCTGCTGTGTGGGTAAGAAATCCCAGTGCAAGACATGGCAGTGCTTCCATTTTATTAGGAGTTTGTATAGGTGAGGGACAGCTTTTTGCTCTCTTATCCAGAACGGCTGCGCCTTTTAGTTTTGAGCAGAGTCGGAGCGTGTAGAGGGCTTTTGGCACATTCCCCTGTTCTTGATGCGCACATTAGTGTTTCTTTGCCTGGAAGGGACAGTGAAAATGCTAGAGGATGCCTTCAGGTCCCTGATACACAGAAGAGCCTGGCTCAGAGGATGAAGAAAGAAAGGAAAAATACAGCTTGAATCATCATTTAAGTGTTATTCACTGTAAGTAAGGCCACATATTCTTGACAGGGAGTTCAGGGTTACCATGGACATGTGTTAATTAATTCCAATAAGCTCAAGAGCTGGCACTTCCTGACACCTCCTGGCAGAATAATTCACCTCTGTGCTGTAGGAGAGCACTAAGACACCTCTAATGCCTGTCTGGCTGCAGATGATAAAGGTTATGACTTTGTTTTGTGGGTTTTTACAGACAAATGCCTGCCATTGTGTCTTGCTTGGGCCTGCTCCCAGCCCCCCCTCCTGGTTGCTTCTGCAGCAAAAGCAAGGAAAATATTAAAAAGGCACCTGCAAAAAATTATTGTTATGATTTTTTGCCCAGTAGTGGACCTAATTACTCTGAATTGTTCCGTTTTCACGTGGAATCATGATGTTCTTCTCTTTGGAAAGATAAACCCATTTCTCAGGTGCATAGAGAAATGCTGGTAAAATGATTTTCAAGCTATTTTGCGTTTTGCAAAAAGCATTTTGCATGCTGGTCACAGTGAAGTGACCAAAGGCGACAAGTGAGACACCGCTGCCACAGGGACCCGCCAGATGCTCTCGCTGTGGTTATTCCCAGACTCCTTGCAGGCTTCCAGCTCTTATCAGACCGGCTGCACACACAAAACTGCAAATGACACTTCATCCTGCCTCTCGGCTACCTGACTTTTCCCCATAGACCAAAGCTTTATAGACGAGGACGCTCCGTTTATCTCTCCCCCGCGACATTTGGCACCAGGCAGCTTCCAAGACCTGGTGCCTGGCTCAGATTGCCCTGACCGGGAGACCAAATGGGTGCTGTTCCTAATCCCAAAACCTCACTGGGGAACGCTACAGGGAGGCTGCAGGGTGCTGGGCTTTGGCCCACAGGAGCAGCACACTTCCAGTTGCAGCTGCTGAGAGCTTGCACAAATGGGAGTTTGAAGAAATGTAGGGATGCAGTGCCTGTCAACACAAGGCAGGCGCTGGCACCAGCTCCTCATCCATCCCCTCCCTCCCCTGGCTCCTGGATGGATCTGGACATGCCACCAGCTCAATCCTTTTTGTTTTTTGTACCCCAAACCTTCCCTCCTGTGACGACTGAGGTCCCCCAACCCCTCCAAAGCTGTGCTCTGCAGCGGGAGGACGTGGCATCTTCAGTGCCACTTTGCTCCCTGCATAGCTGGCTTCAAAGCCTTCCTCTCTTTCTTTACCCCGCTCTTGGTTCATGGCCAAAGCCCTAACGATGTTGTGTCTGACGAACCTCCCACCCCCATCTGTTGCACAATACAACCGACAGCTGGTGCTGGGATGCTGGCTTCCAGCACGGTCATTACCACCGTGCCATGCCGCGCCGGGTCATTAACCGTGGCGCCTTCGTTCAGGAGATCCCGCTCAGCACGTCTCTGCCTGACTGCATCGTCTTTAGCCTTAAAATGTAAAACCAGCGTCTGAGCAGGCCAGGAGCAGATTACGGGGCAGCAGCTTGGGTTAATGAAGGGAACAGGGGAGAGCCATTGGTGCTTATCCGGGCTCTTTTCACTGGTGATCTGGGCTTTGTTCCTTGTTACTGTAGAGTTAGCTGGGAGGTAGTGCTCCTAAAAGCAGAATTTGGCTCCACGAGCCCATTCATCCAGGGACAGAAAAGCTGGAATTTGAGCTTCTGTTAGAGATGTCTTTGCTGGTGGCAGATGGGCAGGTGAGCCTGATGACCGAAAATCCCTGCCTCCACCAGGTAAAGTCAAGGGCGAAGCTGCCTTAGCCCCACTGACTGGGGTGTCTGGTTACAGATAAGACTCAATCTTTCCAACAGAGATTTTTCGAAACCCCTATAGTACTGAGTTGGAAGTAATTCCTTCACTTGTCTGACACTGAGTGCTTGCAATGTATGAATATACTCAAAATAATCTAGACCCCAAGCCAGATGAATTGAATCAAGTCTTGCCAGAGACGTCGCTAGCATTTGGACCTGGCCTTCTGCTAAGACAGAGCAATCTGGCACCAGCACAGATTAAATAAAAGTCCCATTCTTAAAAATACCCAGAGCAAATTGTATCCTTTCATATGCAGAGAAGACAGAAAGCAGAGCTCAGCTATAAATTGCTGGGATGAATAACTGTAGTTTTTCCTCAGCCGCCACACATCTGAGGTCACCTGGAAAAATATTTTTCTGCCTGCATGCTAGATCTGGGCAGGCTTTGAGGACTTTGCCATTTGCCTGCGTTCCTGGATGCCTGCCAGCACAGTCTGAGCAACCGCTGCAGCTTGGCAGCTGCGAGTTTGGGGAGATTTTGGCCGTGCGGTCCCTGCTTGTGGGCAGCTCGTGTGCTGCGAGCCGCACGCGGAGGACCGATTTCGCAGACGGAGTCCACATGCTCGGAGCAGCGGGTGCAGCATCTGCGCGGGAGGCCAGATTCCTGCCAGATGTGCTGGGCTCACTGCCCACGCTCCACCCAGCTGCATGTAAACAGCTTTCTTTCTAGGAAATCCCAGACATATGTAGTAGCCCTCGTCTGCGTGATATTTAGGATTGCGGGAGGTCCAGATACTCACAGGTTCTGAACGCACAGCAGACACTCATTGCTGTATAGGAGGTTGTCCGTGCCACAGATGGGGTCAAAGATCTTTGTACAACCTTTTCCTAGGTTGTAGTTGCCACAAGCTGCCTGGAAACACAAAAGGGTGATGCTCAAAATATTACACATGCTTTTGGTTTACCAAAGAAGCATCACATTCACAGGGAGGTGCATATTTTGTATGCCTGGATAACCCATTCCTGCTTGCTCAGAGCTCTGCTATGAGCTCTCAGAAACACTGAGACCGCGTGTCACCATGCTGTACCTTGGCCAGCTGAACTTCACCAGGCACTCCTACACACTCTTAGGAGTGACAATATTGAGTAACACTCCATGGGCAGTGCCTGATAATGTTCTTCCCGGTTCTTATTTTTATGCCACAATGATACCTGCCCTCGCACCTGCAAGCTAGAGAATAAGGGGAGCTCTGATCTTCTTGCCAGGTAACAGCAATATTCAGCTCATTATTAACAATTTTCCTCCACTGAATGTGGGGAAATGCAGTGGGAAGCCAATATCGTTACTGGAATTTTGCTGTAGCACAGCAGGTGGAAGGAGGTTCCCAGGCACTAACGTCTTTGGGATGCCAACCCAGCAGCTCACTCCACTGTATTTAGCAACTCTGTCTCCCCGGTTTATGGGTTAGTGCTGTCTCACCGAAACTCGGCACACCCTTGTGCTACACAAAAATAGGAGCCTTCACCTCCGTTCCTTTGCCAGCAGCTCCATCCGTCTCAGCATTTCCTAGAGAAAGAGAGGAGAGAGAGAGAAGATGCCTTAGCACCCATCACTTGGGCTGGTTTCAAGGGAGACCTATGAAAGATGCTTTAGTCTGAGGACTGTATGTCTTCACTCAGACACCTTTGTCCCAGCAAACAATTTCTTCCCTTGCATCTCCCCAATTTTGCAGACGTGTCCCTCCCCGCTGCATCTGCCTCTTTCCCCTGGCAGAAACACCGTGGTGGTGCAAGGCCCTGTCAAGACCAGATGCACTTCTAGTGACTGCCAGCTGCCAGGGAGCAAAGGTGGCTTTTGATATCTCTTATCACTCTTTCATGGGTAACTGAGAAACTCCTGCTGATTCTGGACTGGTGCTGGAGTAAATCCAGGGTGATTTTTCTGGTGTCAATGTGTTTGTCCCACAAGGAAGCAGAGCAAAAGACAAGTTGCTGAAGCCTCTATGAGAAGGAGAAATGGATGGACCTTGAGGTCTCCCACCAAAGGTGAGAGCAAGCTGTGACTTCAGTGGGCTTCTCCATGGAGAAGCTGGCCCTGAACTGACATCTGTGATCATGTGGGTGGAACATGTGGTGGGTGCATTTTGAAAAACAACCTGAATTTGCTCAGCAAAAGGCAGTACTGAGAAGACCTTGTGTTGCTTATAGATCCAGAAGTCATCTACATGGAGGATTTAGGCTACATATTCATTAACAACCAGTGTGGCCCAATAGCAGTGGGTCTGTGGAGTGAAATGATTTGGTACTGAGGACCTGATAGCCACACTGTTTAGGGTTTAAGGGATTTTATTTTGGACAAGCACTGGTTCAGATCCAGAAGCTATAGCTCACTACATGCTCAGTTCATCTGAAATGAGTCCCGATTATGTGTCCAGTCAGCTCTGCAACGGCAATGGCTGCTCAGTGAATAGCATGATGGAGGACTTGTTTCAGAAGCACCCTCCTGTTCTGAATGAACCCATGAATGCAGAAATCCCTGGTAAGCAGGACCTGAAGAGCAGCAACAGCTCATATTCTCATCCCTCTGCACCTTATGGGATTTTCAAAACACAGCTGGCATAAACATTGACTTTGGTTGTGAGCGCTGCATTTTCTCTCCCATAGATGCATTTTCTGATGTCTTGGGTTTGCGCTTCTAAAACCAGAATAGCTCCTATTCACTCTAAAAGAATTGCAGTGTCCTAGAAATCACCAGCTCCAGGCCAAATCCCAGAGAGTGTCAGATCAGCAGGTCTGTTCTTTTTTGGGAGAAGGTGCCAGGCAGCCTTTCAAAGCCTTTGCTTTAGGCTTGCTTACAGACCACTGGTTTAACGCATGCTGGCCATTGCAGCGCTCACTGGGTATCGGTCTCTTTCCCTGCCCAGGGCCGGAGCAAGGTCCCAACACCAGCTGGCCTGTTCTCAGGCTCACCTTCCAACCTGGCAGACCTGCGAGCTTAGCAAGGAGAAAAAATGGCTCCTAAGCAAAATGTTTCACTCACCTTGGTAGCAGCAGAGAACCAGGAATAGGAGCAGGAGAACACCAGTCGCCTTCATGGTCAAGGTGATACTTTACTGGGGACAGCAAAGAGGAAATGGGACACCTCTCAGGCTTTCAGAGAAGCTGTCTCTGGCAGTCTATGCTGGGACCTTTATACCTTTCCCCATCCCTGGCACCACCCTGTGTGGCCAGCTCCACCCCGCAGTCTTGTGATGACAACATTGAAAACATGGGGACAACACCAGGTGGCAAATGGCTCATTGGTTTGTGCAAGGATAAAAGCCTCTCTGAAGCCAATGGAGGCAACAATCCTTATCGCTGACAAGGACTGGAGCTGCATCTCAGGCGTGGGAAAGAGCCTTGGGTTTGCACTGCAGGCTGGGAAAAAGCGACTTTGTACAAGAAGCAGATTGGAGAAACGGGCAGGACAGCAAGGGAAATACCTGCGTTAGCACGAGTAGCGTGGCTTTGGTTAATGACCCTGCCACTACCACTTGCAGGGCTCTACGTGAAGATGGTGTTGGTCCACACACGTCTTTCCTGGCATGATCTACAGTGCAGAGCTGGGATGTCACAGATCCCCTGCCCGGCCTGGACACAGAGGGACAGCAGCAAGAACTGCGGCTGGAGAGGAGGGAGCTGGGAAGTGCCTTGAGTTCACTTGTGGCTGCACATGCAATGCTGTTATTTTGACTGCACATCTCTGTGATTGCAGGCAGGCAGCCGAAACGAGCTCGTTGGGCTGGATGCTGCTACCTTCTCCTCTCTCTGCCTGCAGTTTGGAGTAAACCCTGGGGATTTCCTACGTTTACTCCACCGATGGTGCATTGTGGAGAGTGGATCAGTCCCTTGGGTATTAGAAGGATTAATTAATGTTTCTAAAGCACTTTGATATCTCAGCCATAAATCACTGGAGAAGTGCAAAGCAAATTATTACTAATGGGGGCTTATGACTAAAAGACAGATTTTTAATTAGCTGAACAGGAAAAAGTCAATGCCAAGAACAATTCAAGGAGCTGTTTGTGAGACAGAAATCTCAGCTCAATTGGTGGCTGCTCCACTGTCCAAGTCAGACCCCAGTCCCAACGTGGCTCTGGAGGACACTTTTTCCCACCAGAAGCATCCCTCATGAGTTTGCTTTGGTGGTGATGGAGATTTTCCCTGCTCTCATTTGGGCTTCCCTCTGCTGTCCCTGGGGTGACCTGCAACATGAGGCTGAAAGAACTGCTCTTATTAGCATCTGTTATTTTATGAACTTGGAAAGTAAAGCTGTCTTTGCTTATGACCCACTCACCAGCTGTGAATAGGTGGGCTGGATGTTGGTGAGCCTCCGTGAGCAAGCAACCGTCCTTTAGTGAGCCTGGGACAAGGATTCACATGGTGTTATCACCCTCTGAGGAGCAGAGGAGGGAGGTATGATCATTTTTTATAGCTGAAAGAGGTTCATCTCGATCCAACGCTGCCCCCTGTTGCTCCTCTAACACACCTGCCAGGTTTGCAGCGTGAGTAAAGCCAATAGGTGCCAACAGATGCTTTGGTCCAACTTCCCAGAGCTGGAAGGAGACATAGCAAAGGCATTTATGGTTATACGCCAGGGCAACCGGGGAAAAGATTTTCCTCTTCCATCTGTAACACATGTAAATAGAGCAGTGCTGAAAAGAGTTTCTCTGATTACCCTTGTTTGGGATGTGCCCACTCCTGGTAAAACACATTTGCACATTTTTCAGTTGAGAGATCCTTCCTGTAGCCAGGAAAAGTGATAGTTTTGATTGTCCAGAAACAGAAACATCTTTCCTCAGATTCCTTGGAAACATCCGGGCACATTTCCAAACTTGAGTTTGATGGGTAAATCTTCAGTGTTCACGAGAGCTGCTCTGCGGATGGGAACTGTGTTGGCTCCTGGGACATTTCAGGTGTGTTTAATGCCACTGTTTTCTGCTTTCCTTCCTCTGCAAGTCAGAGGCGTCAAAGCAGAGATAGGCTGCTGACCGCTTCTTGCCTCCTGGACACTTCTCTCTTCATCCTCTTATTGCTTAGGCTCCTGATAGGTTTGTGCTGACTTAATTTTGTGTTCGGAACCCCCCCCAGAGCTGTATGAGATTAAGTACTTTACTACCAAAGCAGGTTGAAGAAACTCCAGATTATGCAATACAATGGACTGAACCTCATTATTCTACAACGAGTTGAGCCAAACCAACTGATTCAAGGGCAATTGTCTCTGCCAAAAGAAGAATCCAACACAGGCTGCTAACGCTGCTGCAGCCGAACAGCAGTCACACTAGGTTTTTAATGCAGTTCTCCTTTAGCAATTACCCTCACTTTCCAAACGCCTCTACTGACATCTGTGTGTTTATGACATGCCTTCAAAAGTGTGGGATTTCAGGGCTCCTCTCTCCTGATTGATTGACATCTACTCTATATCCCTCAGGATAATCAAACAGAAATGCTTGGGGCTTATTTGACTGGGGACGAATGAAAAAGAGCTGCGAACTGCTATTGCACTGAGTGCTCCTGGTAGAAGGAGCAGGGAGATGTCTTCAGCAGTGTGGGCTTTCTCAGGATGTGTCACCTTGTCAGAGCAGCATGTTCCTCCAAACACATCAGCTGGAGGAGTAGAGAAAAATGAGTCAGGCGGCTCTGCCAGCCATGCTGTGTGACTTGCCGAGCATGGCACCCGTTGTGGAGAAATGGGGAGGACAGGCAGGCTCCAAAGCAGGTGCTGGTGTGGGATGGCTTCCCCTTGGTTGCCTTGTTGGGTGATGGCCACCATACGTGGTTAAGGACAGAGGACCTCTGCAAATGCTGATGCTGTCTTCTCCTGGCTTCCAGAAGGCTCTCGGATGGGAAATTGATGCCACAGAAGGAATGCGGGGAAGAGGCTGTGGGCGAGGAGGTGAGAGGCAAGCTGAACTGGCAGGTCTGCCTCTAGATGGGTCAGCAGGAAGAGGTGATCTTCCTTCTGCTTGATGAGCGTCTGCATTGTTTTTCAGCCAAATCTGAGCACTTTCAAGTTACCTTTTTTTGAATACTCAACTCTTGGAAAGGAATAAAAAATTCCATTGCATGGGAATGAAAAACTTGGGAACCTACCTATTTCCCTGCAACAGCCCATCCACAACAGGCTGGAGGAGCACTTGTTGTACCAGGACTGGAATTTGCTTTTTGTGAAGACTTGATGTATGGAGAAAAGCCACCAGTGCCCTGGGGAAATTGCAACAGAGTCACCAGTCAAAAGCATTCAAAGATCACAAACCAGACCCGGATGATCATGAATCACAGCTTAGAAGCCACAAACAGTTTTAAAGCCTCTTCAAAATAATTGTATTTACCCACAGGCTTGTTTGGGCTGGTTCACATTTTCCAGCCTTATTCTGAACCTGAGAGAGAGAATAGGCTAAAGCAAAAGCAGAGCTCCTCTTGCAGTCCCGGGTGCCCGGGAACAGGGGCGACAACAAGGAGACGTTGTGATGCTGGGCACAAGCTCATGCATGCTGGGCGTGCTGGAGCCGTATGAGAGCTCATCTGCTGGGGAGTGTGGGCTCCCTGCACCATGGCCCTGTGCTGGTGGCATCCCGAGCCCTGGTCCTTCCTTGGGATAAGGGAAGGGAAGGCATCTTTTGGGGACCTGTGGGAGGATCCTTAGTGCTCAGGATGGTCACCAAAGCAGGTAGGGGGTTTTCTACTGCCCTACAATGGGTGGAATGAGTGGAGGTTGGAGAAAGGCTGATGCAAATGGGAAGCCCAGGGGTGTCACAAAAGAGAGTTCCCATGATGCTCAAAGCTCTCTCGGGTCCAAAGAGCTGGTATTGTTAAATTTAAAGGCTAAACTCCCCTAAAGCTCTGTAACTTGGTGGGTTTCCCAGGCCTGGAGCTTACAGGTGTACCTGGGACCTTGACTCTGGTGTCCAAGCTGGGTTTGAAAACAGCCAGTGCAGCCAGTGCAGAAGAGCAAGCTCCATGCAGCAGTGTGCCCACAGAGGGGAGGAGGTCATCTGTGCATGCAGGACCCCATGGTGAGATCTGCAAATCACTAGGAGGAAGGAGAGTGGTGCAGCTGGATCCATTCAGGCATGGGAGACAGACCAAGACATTTTGCATCAGCAAGGTGAGAGCAAGCCAGTGTGCAGTGATCGGCTGCTCTTGTATCAGGGGCATACTGCTGCAACACTGATTTTTCCTGCAGAAAAAAAACAGCCGGTATTCGGTCCACAGTGATTTTTGTCTTGGACTCTTTCCCATTAATGTTGAGAAAGCTATTTTGTTGCTCTGGATGCGTGGAAGATATTGAACATTCTGACAGTTTAGGAAAAGGGATCCTGTGAGTAGCTGCTGTGAAAACATCACTTCTTTTCTCCAGGTGCAGGAGATTGTTTGGAGCCCAGGACAGTATATCAATTTGTTTTCTCTTCTTTCCTGGAAACATTGCTCCTGGGGCCTCTGGTTTCTGGGGAGGGGGCTCAACGTAGCTACAGGAAAAAAATAACAAATGGTCATTTCTACTTTTACTAAAGCTTCTCTTGTTATCATTCAGTAAGAGCAGTGTGTCGATGATAGTGACCTTTGGAAATTTGCAGGCATCTTTGGCTTAGCCTGAGGATGGGTGTTGCTGACAGCAGAGTCTGAAGACAAAGGCATCGCATAAATCATAGCTTGTTGGGTTGTTCCAGTGAGGCCATGCCTGAATGCCAGTCAAATGCTTCCTGAAGACGATGAAAGTGCTGGGAACAGGCGATGTGTCGGCAAGGATTACTGGCTGAAAGTGGCTGGGGTCCAATTGTGCAGCTCCCTGGTGTGGGGGTTCATTCCCAGCCCAGATCCTGACCTGTTTGCCTGCACTCTCCCACCGCTGCAGTGACACCAAACCCCATAGGCTCAGTCTGCTCCTCATCTGCTGTGGCTTACTGGGTGATGGCACATGGTCAGTGGGAATACCGCTGGGCTGTGGTCAGCCCTGCTCACAGCGGTGGCCTTGGGGCTCTGTCCCTTGCAATAAGGACAGCTGCTGCCACTGTCCACCCAGGAGCGATCCTGGGTCAGGAACAGTGCAGGGGGTGCTGGCTCCTGGCAAGACTTCTTGCCTGGATCACTTGTGCCCCTCTCCTCACCTTCTGTGCGGGATCTCCATGGGCTGTGGAGGCAGTGGGAGCATGGGGGGTTGGTCACCCAGGAGCTGAAACATGGAGCTCTGCTCTTCTTGCTTTTCTTGGCATTATTGGAGAAAAAGCATCATTTTCCAACTCCTACAGCAAATGCCAAAAGCAAATAATTGCTTCATAAAATTGCTTCTTTATTAAATCCTATCTGCCTCCCGCCTCCACACCCGACTGCCCCTGCGGCTGCCAGAAAGATCCAGGGCAGAGTGATTACGTGCTGTGGCCAATAATTGGGCAAACACAGTTTTCAGTCTCCTCTAGCAAGACACTCCCCCTTTTCTCTGAACTAGAAGCAGCACCCCCAGCCCACTCCCTCGTTCACACAGCTGAACAGGATGGGAAAGATATGGTGTATACCTTTCTCTCGGGGTCACAGACTCCTGGAGGATGACCTGGTCTAATCCGACCTTCTGCATAGCTCTGCCCCTGCTCTCGAGGACCACACGTCCCTTGTCCAGGGCTCGACCTTGCTCTGAAGTGTGTGTGGGGTAACTTAACAAAGAGCTCTGATGTTCGCCACTCTCAACATGGATCCTGGATCTCTAGTGCCCTGTCCTGTTTGGATAAATGATCCCGTCTGCCTGCAGCTATTGTTGCCTTTGGGTCCCACTTCCACCAGGGGAGTTTGAAGTGATTATACCTGAAAACTGACTCTAGAAAAGCTGGATGAAGTCCAAGTGAAATCTGGGTGCACAGGCTTGGCTGCAGAGCTCCTTCAAAGCAGGCTAAGAATTGGCAAGGTCACTGGGAGAAGACGGAGCCAGAGCCCCCCCAGAGCTGCACAACAGAAGGATGGGAGGCAGTGGAAACAAGTTATGGGAAGGGTCATCCCAGCTGGGTAGTAGGAATAAAACATTCCCCATGAGGGTGGCAAAACACTGTTGTCGGACCAAAAAGACTGTGGAGTCCTCATGCTTGCAAAGGTTCATAACACCACTGAATGAGCTGATATTTTCCACAGAAGCTTTCAAAAACCAGCAGACAAGCAACAGCTGTCTCCACTGTGGTCCTTAACTAACCCCATGTCCCCAAGACTAGGAGGTTTTTTTAGTGGAGGTCTGAAATGCAGAATATTTTAATGTTTTCTTAATTTCTTGAAAACACTTTCTCAAATTTTTTGTCAAGTTTTTATAATACTTTCCATCACTTTGCAAGCCAGTTGATAAACAACAACAACAATAATTGCGAATTACTTTCATCACAACCCCAGAAATATTTGGCATTTCTAGCTACTTCTGTGAGTTCCATTGGCAGTGCTAGTGGCTATTGATACACGGCTTGCTCCCTGGCCCAGGACTCTTCAGAAAAACACTATTGTACTTCTGATTTCAATGAAATATGTGGCTAGAGGAGGGTGAAGCTCTTAGGTCTGTCTCACTGTACCATTTCGGACAATTAGAGGAGATGAGACTTTTCGAGCAGAGAGCTCTCAGCTTGCTTAGCTCCATGGGAAAAAAGTTGCTATTAAAAAAAATAGAAAGGTTCGGAAAGCAAGGGCAAAGTAATAGAAACTATGAAATAAGGCTTTCATTTCTGACAACATTTCTTCCTGTTACCAACGGAGACATTTTTAAATGAGAAGTACACCTTTTCACAGATTGATAGAAATGAAAATTTGGGAGGAAAAAGAAAAAAGTAGTGGACATGGGCTAGAGCTGGTGACAATGCTTTTGTTGCTGGACTCTGATTCTGAGCGTACCAAAAAGGGGAGAGCAAAGCTCAGCAGAGGTTGGAAACACTGAGCCTGTTTCTAGAGATGGCTTTTCCTCGAAGATGTGCTGCCATGAGGCACCATGAGACCCACGTTAGTTCAGAAGTTCATTCATAATTTTGAACTTTATATTTGGCGAGCTCTTACCTTACCAACATCTAGTGCTACTTCTGGTTGCTTTAGCCACAATAAATGTGCGCTTGTCGTTGTGTTAATCATTTGTACCTGCTCTCTGGTGTGGAAGAGCAGTACTCCCTGACTCTGCCTGTGCATCAGCATGCCACAAACCTGTCTGAGTAAAAACTCCCCAAAGCTGATAAATAACTGTTAAACACTGCTGATTGATAAACTTTTTCTAACGGCTGTTGACCCTTGGGTTGGGCTGAGATTAGATAAGGCCCAATTAACTCTTGCTCCTTTTCCTAATGACTGCTCAAGATCAAAGACAGAGGCTGAAAGGTTAAGGCAGCTAAAATAGGGACACTGTGGACCTTAGCTGATGACGGATGTTTATTGTCCCTACAAATCAGTGCTTGGAGTGCTGAGAGCTACTCCCAGGACACAGATATGGGATACTGGGGGAAAGACACTGGGGTATAAGAGCATTGGCACCTGCAGCCGTGACACCAAAGGTGATGCTGCAGGCATTGGTGGCTCCCTGTGCTTTCAACCTCGGTCAATGGCCTTGATTAAAGAAGGATTTTGTCTTTGATTTAGGGAGCCTTTGAACATAGTAGCTAAACATTTCCTTTCAATCACGGGTTTCTCTTGGATTTCTGCATGTAGTCAGCTCCCTGTGTCCCTCAGTGAGCTTTGCACTTGAATCGCTTCCCTAATAAATGTGACATTATTTTCAATGGCTTGTGCGTTTTCAGCCTGGTTGTGAAGGCGAGGAGCTTTGCAGTGAAAGAAACATCTTCAGCCCATCAGGGGTATGAGGAGCAGTCCTTTTGCTCCAGTAATGGAGATGAAATAATCCACTGCTGAACCTCCTTTCCCCAAGCAGCTTTTAACTTGATTTTTTTCCTTCTACATAAGAAAGCGGTTGCCAAAGCCCATGGCTGCTGCCTGCAGTATGCTTTTCCTTCTTATCCTTATTTATCCCTGCCAAGATCCTCTTTTTTTCATTCCTTTCAGCTTTCTGAGCTTCTGGAAGCCCCTGGCTCATAGTTTCAAGCCCCACTTAGCAAGAAACCTGGTTTTCCTGCTAAAAAACAGCTGAGGTTCCCATGTTATTCTGTGGTTTCTGTAGGAAATACTTAGAGATGTTGCATCCTGAATTTTTCCGTCTGTGTTTTTTGGAAGAAGAAATGCAGCCTGCTTCCAAGCTCTAAGCAGCCCCGCAGTGCCTGGACTTGGGGCAGCTCTATTCCAGTGCTGAGATGCTTGCCAGGAGCAGAGAGTGACAGGCACGCTGGAGGCAGCCGATGATGCTGATCACGCGGTTGTGCGTCTGCCTTTTTAGCTGAGACATCCCTGAGCTTTGTGCTTTGCTGTTCCTCTGCTCAGGCTGAACTTCAGAGCTGCCTGGTGGCCAGAGGTCATGCTCTGCATTAGTATCCACAAATATTACATGGATGGTGATCAGACACTGCTGGCAAGGGGCTGGGGAGCCAGAGGTGCAGCTTCCCTGAGGAGCACAGGAGAGAGGGAGGTGCACCAGGTCCCTGAGCCCGAGTATCTGTGCTGCTACTCTTGTGGTGTCAGCCTCTTTCCCCGTTGGGGCCTCAGATCCAGAAACCTCTCCTCGGTCATCTCCATCGAGGTGCAGACACGTATCGGGCACAGACACAGCTGCCACCAGTCCCTTTTACTCCGGGAACTGCAGTTCCACCACTGGGACTGTCACCTGTTGCCTCCTTTTTGCATTTTGTGCCCTGCTGGCGTTCGTGTCCTTTCACTGAATCTGGCATTTTTGTGGTTAGGAGCAGCCTTTCTCATTGGATCCAGGCTCTGTTGTTTCCAGGATCCTATAAATTCAGCTTTCAGCCATACAGAGCTCTGGGATTTTTATGGATATGGAAAAAAGATGCATAAATGATAATTAAATCTCCTACAGAAACACTCACTGCCGGTCAGAAGTGTAAGTCATAAATAATTATCATGATGCCCAGCTTTGCATTTATGGTGCTGTATTATTACAAACTAGAACTAATATGAGACTCAGAAAGTCAGCAGTGGACTGGAAAGGTAAAAAACCTGGAGGACATCTCTGGCTCCCTTCTGAGGACAGGGTGCTGGACTAAACGACCCTGTGCTTTCAGGGATACGGCTTTTATGCTCTTTCATTATATTAATATTTAAATCAGGGATTAAAACATTGATGACACCTAAGAGCTTTACTACATTTATTTTATTGGGACGTAGGTCTGCTCTGACTGAAGCCTTAGGATCACCCATGCGCTTAGACCCAAAGAATACGCGGTGTTTTACTGTGTTAGTGCATTTTACATCACCTATGTGTGTTCCTTGCTGAAAAGCCAGGGAAGCGTTTTCAAACAACATTGTTCTGACATCCCTTGGACTTCCAGCCATGTGTGTGGGGCTGGCCTCACCTGCGCCCCTGGTCAGACGAGCTCCGGAAGGAGCTCGGGACCGGGTTGGAGATCTTCTTCTCTCCTTCATAGCCATCACTGCCACCTCGCAGCACCCCTGAGGGGTGTCATGAACCTGTCTGGGCTCAGCGTGCCAAGGTGTCACCCCTTGCCCACCCTCACCAGCACCAAGAGCTCCCACACAGCCCTTCCCACAGCCCCAGCACCACCACTGTGTGTGCCACGTGTCTCCACATTTCCCGGGTATCGCCCCAATTCCCGGGCGCTGGCAGTGCAAGAGGAGCTCTGCTTTTGCTTTATTCTCTCTCTCGGGTTCAGAATAAGGCTGGAAAATGTGAACCATCCCAAACGAGCCTGTTGGTAAGTGCCAGTATTCTGAAGAGGCTTAAGAACCATTCACGGTTTCCAAGATGTGATTCATGATCATCTGGGTCTGATTTGTGATCTTTGAATGCTTTTAACTGGTGACTGTTGCAATTTCCCCAGGGCACTGGTGGAGCATGCTGCTTCTTGCCTGTCTCTGGACTTCAAAACATTCAAGTCCTTGACAAAAGTAAATCCTAGCCCTCCTCTGAGGACCCAGGCAGTTTTTGCTGTGCAGATCCCACCCTGGCTGGAGAGGAATTGCTGGCTACCCTCCCGTCCCATTTTGCTTGGTGGTTGCTGCACACAGCATGCTCCTCTTGGTGCAAGGCAGCGAGACCCACTGAGGTGAGACCCCGCAGCTCCCAGCTGCTGCTGCTCTGCTCGTTGGATGGAGATATGCTCTGCCCCTCCATTGCCAGGAGCTGCTGGCGAATCTATCCACTCTTGTCCAGCATCTCACCCACATGTGACCCAGCAGGGAGAGGACACTGATGGCCCAGGACCGGACCTGGGAGCCTCCAACTCCTGCCAAACTATACGGAACCCCTTGCCTGGCCTGTGAGGAAACTTTCAGCCAGAGATCCCTAGTTCTTTCTTGGGGATGATCTACGGACTTGTGAATTCAAGAATTCGGGGGACTGGTGGCTAAATGGAGCCCCTGGCAAAGTGGGGAAGGTTTGTCACTTGAGAGGCATCTGCTCAGGGTGCAGGTCATGTTTCCACTCTTACAGAAGAAGTTTAAATAAAAGATTTGATGTCTTCCCCCCCC
>Ga0065711_1030182_pt1 | contig 33417 bp, 13 predicted proteins | sample Hoacrofraction12_FD_59098 | JGI IMG/M metagenome (GOLD analysis project Ga0065711, IMG submission 59098) | Hoatzin crop microbial communities from Cojedes, Venezuela - Epithelial fraction 12 v2 (version 2) | ecosystem: Host-associated > Birds > Digestive system > Esophagus > Crop | place...
CCCCCTGCCGAAGCAGGGTCACCTACAGCAGGCTGCACAGGACCTTGTCCAGGCGGGTCTTGAATATCTCCAGAGAAGGAGAATCCACAACTTCCCTGGGCAGCCTGGGCCAGGGCTCTGTCACCCTCAGAGGGAAGAAGTTCTTCCTCATGTTCAGACGGAACTTCCTGTGCCTCGGTTTATGCCCATTGCCCCTTGTCCTGTCACTGGGCACCACTGAAAAGAGCTTGGCCCCGTCCTCCTGACACCCACCCTGCAGATATTTGTAAGCATTTATAAGGTCCCCTCGCAGCCTTCTCTTCTTCAGGCTGAACAAGCCCAGTTCCCTCAACCTCTCCTTGTAGGGGAGATGCTCCAGTACTGGTAAAGAACTAGGCAGAAAACAAGCTAGACTAAAGGACAATGTGAACCAAGAAGAAATAGGTATAAACTAAATAACACTGGGCTGGAAATAAGCACGTATTTTATAATTTAGCAAAGCAGTGAGGCCTCGAAGTGGCTTTCTGATGAGGAGCATCCAAAAATAAGAAACTCCTTAGCACCTTGTTGCTTACTTCTTCATACATTTAATGTGTAGCAAGCACGTCAGGAATACTCACCAGCTGCTGGCTCAGCCCTCACCCTGCTCCGGGTGAATGCGGCACAGGTGATGGATCTGCTTCACTCTGGTGCCACCGGCGCTGAACATGACTACAAAGTTTTTGCTGTTTATTGCATTCTATCTTCCCTGGGGACCGAGAAAGGCAGTGAAACAGGCTCGCTTACAGCTGTAACGGAGAGATGGGGTAAGGCACACCTTAGAAAGCAGCCACCTTCACCTTGGCTAGTGCCAAGGGGGCAGCTAAAGGAGAGCTGGCTCCTGCTCTGTACAGCTTTTTGCAACGCCAGCGTTCAGTCTTGCCCTCCTCCACTGAGGAAACCCGTAAGGAAAAGATTCTCTCACCAAAACTGATGCCAGCCTGGCGTTTCTTCATGTTGGGGTTGTGATAAAGAATTCGTAAATTTAGAGCAGCTTTTGTTATTGCTCAACCAACTTTCCAAACTACCCATGTAAAAACTGTGAAGTTCTTCCTCTGAATGGGAAGGAAAATGACTGTTAAGAGCAGAAAACCAGCTACGCAGTGTGATTTTTACTTGAAACAGTATTTACAAAATGCACTGGAAAAGGGTTTTTTTTTAAACATCAGAAAGTATTCTGACTTGCATTTTATAGACTGTTTTCCGTTGCCAGATAACTAACTGATTCCTAGAGAACAGTTTCCTTTTTGAATATTTTTACACACAGTTTTAGCAATGAGTCCCTTCGTATGGACTTACTGCTGTTCAAAGGCACGCTCCGGTGTTTTCCCCGAGACACTGAAACAGGTGACCTCCCATTATCCATTCCAGCCCTATTTTCTATCATTCTGCTGAACAAAAATAATCCCATCCAGCCCCTAAAAGAGATCAGGTTTCGAGAGAAGAAGTAGGATGTCGACTTCTCGGGGAAAACGTTTCGTAAGAAGCAGCACCACTCGCTGGAGCCAGCTGGTCCACTTCCAGAGCCGAGCAGGAATTCCAACGCGCAGCGACGCAGCCCGATTTTACTGCAGCTCTTGCTTAAAGCGACCAGACTCCGGCTTCGGTTTCTGAAAGGGGAACGTTTGAAGCGTGCAGCTGCATAGCAGCTTCCAGGCAGTTCTCTCCGGTGAGAGACCTGCTCCCCGCAGACGGGGAAGGCGTGTGGGCTACGCGACGGGAGAGAGCTCCCCCTGCGTGCTGTGGCGGCGGGGACCGGAGCGTGTGCGTGCGTGGGTGCACCAGCGAGCTGCCAGACGGGCAAGCGAAGAGGTGCTACAGATCTAGAGAGCTGTCCACTTATTGGAAATCTAAACTTCCCTACACCTTTCTCAGCGTACATAGATACCTCTGTATATGCAGAGAATAAGGTACCCCTTGGGGCTTGAGAGTGTCAAAACCCTGTGCTGCCGTTGGAGGTTGTAAGGAAGGTTTTGAACCCAGGGACTTTGACCCCAGTTGACGCTACACTGCAGGTACAACTCCAGTCCTGCAAAAAAAATAAAAAAGGCAGTTTTTTTTTTTTTTTTAATAGGGGACAGCAAGTGATCCTTGCATGAAGAGGAAGAGATTAAGACCTGCAGAACTTCATCTTGAGCCACAAAGATCCCTCATTACCGAATCCATTCAGAATTGACGTTTATGTTTTGAAACAAGAGAGTCTGGGAAAAAGATGGTGGAGCTAACTCCAGTTTCATAACCCGTGTTTCATCTTAACATTACTGTACCAGTGTTAACAGAGTGGTGGAGTGGGAGGAGGCGTGGAAAAGAGGTGGTGCACCGAGCTAAAGACCGGAGCTCTCCCCCAAACACACCAAAGTTCCGCACTCTAGCACATGGACGCGGCGCGAGAGCTCTCCGCCAGCGGTTGCGTGTGCTTCTGCCCTTCCTCCTCCTGCTGCAGCGCAAGGACGCAGCCACACAGAGGAGGTGCTGGGGGTCGCTCCGAACCCTGACAAGCTTCCCAAGCCTGGCCTCGGGGCTGGGAGAGACTGGAGAGCAACGCAGATGCAGCTGAAGACAAGCTTGCTGTGCTGGCAGCCACCCAGCCGGAGCACTGCTCCACCTCCAGATCGGTGTCTGACGTGGGGGGCACGCAGGGACGGAGGGAGGGAGGGAGCCTCTGCTTTTGCTCTATGGACAAAGCAAGAATAACTGAAAATGAGTTGCTCTGTTTTGGATTTTTCCGTAATTTCTCTTGGTGCTTATTCTTGTTTAAAAAATTTCATGAGTATTTAGCACATGGTCCTTGTACAAAATAAACTGCGGCAATGACTGCTGGAGAGAGGGACAGAATCTGTGCAAGTTAAACACGGAGTAAAGCCAAAGAGCTCTGCTTAACAGGTTGTGATTTAAAGGTCAGAGAAATCAAATAAAAACGTCAAGTGGAGACAGAGAACAATAACAAAAAAAGTAGATGGGAAACACCCACCGCAGTGGGGAAAGGAGAGGAGACTGAGGAAAAGCCTCCAAAAAAAAGATGTTTCTATTAGGTTCAGCTTAAATAAACAAAATCAGAGAGTAAAAGTAGATTAAAAATAAGACAAAATAAAAAATCAAAAGGATATTATATGATAGTAATTATAGCACTAAGACAAAACAGAGAGATCTAACTTAGACCTTCATTTTCTATTTGTGTATATGGCAGCTTCTGCTTGTTCTAGAACGATGGGAATATTGTTTTCCTTGCTTTCATTTTGAGAAGGCTGCGTTTTGCTCTGTAATGGAATGAGGACACTTTTTGAAGTCTTCCAAAAAATGCCTATGGGACAAGAAAGCTCTGTCTCGCAGCAGCCTACAAAGTACTTCTAAAGGCTACCCTGTACTGGTGGGTTCATGATTACATAAAAATTAATTTTTTAATTTAATTTCATTTAAAGGGAATTCATCACCATGGAGTTTCAGAATTCTCAGAGACAGCGTCTGCTTCTGCCAATACAACTGGCAGATTGTGAGATGATCAGAAGACCACCTGGCAGAAGATAATAAAGCTAACAAAAGCATAATTTTGTTGTGTGAATGAAGAAAAAGAGAGAACAGTATTGTTATTGCATTTAAAATAAACAAGGAAAAGCATATATTAACTAGTAATACTTGTTACGTTTGTCAGTTTTAGTTAGTATATTGTTGCCTTCTGTATTATAAAATTCTTAGCACTAAGGCTAAAGCATTATATCCTAGAGACAACCGAAGCACTCCTACCCATCCTGGTCCTGAAACGACTCTGTCCGGTTGCCTGGGGGGCTCTTTCCTTTGGGCTCCCCTAACGAGGACTTCTGTGCACATCTCTTTCTCTCACCTTGTCTGCAGGGATCACGTCTTCTTCCAGGTATGCTGCTGGTGGTAAGCATTCAACACAGAGACCACATGTTGAAAGCTTTTATTTCACTGGGGCAAATTTCTGTTGATGTCAGTAGAAATTCTGGCCAAATTATCCGAAACCTTTAACATCCGCCCCTTCGTAAATTCTCTGTTACAGTCTAATCGCCATCAGATCCCTTCAAAAAGGGCACTGTAAAGGCACACTTGCTTAGTTGTTGGCACATCATTTCAAAACAAGTTAAGAAAGATAAGCACTTACTAGTGTTTTGATTTAATCACCCTCATTTAACAGATCCATTCACGGCTAACCACCAGAAGTGTTTATGCAGACATTTACCACTAGCAAATACCCAGCAAGCTATTTACCTGTTACTCCTGCTGACGGTGAGACTAACTAAGCACCAGAACTGAGCCACACGTACGTACCTCCCTTAGTAGTTACTCCATCTACTGGTACAGGATCTTAGTAAGTATTTTAGAATACGTTATCTGAACTCTCATGATCAATTTCTTAGTAAAATCTCTACTCGACACTTGTATGTAGCTGTTTTTTAATTACTGTCAATAATTAAAATCTTAGGATTTATTTTCCTGTGTGAACTTTGTTCCTGATATATCACAATACATGAATGTCAAGTTCAAATGCTCAAAATAAATCAGGCTTTGTGTAGTGAAATAGTGACTGTTATAAATATACGGAGAGCCCTCATCCAGCAGTTCACGTCTGAGTCTCTGCCTCTGCTGTGGTCTCTGTTCCTTCTGTGCAAAGCACAGTACCTGCCCTGAGTAGGTGTCTTCTTCAAAGATGGACAAAACATCCCTGGTGCAGTAAAATATATGCTATCCTTTCATACTTGTAATAAATAAACTCGACTGTTGTAGATTTAGCTGGAATGAAGTGTGCCTCAAACGTGGCCTTTTACCAGGATGTGGTGAGGTCAGGGTCCACACACGTTTATTTTCTTCTGCTCTTCTTAATCCCATACATTTATGTTATGATCTCAAAGGGTAACAGCTGCTTTTCTTGTACTTTCACAAAGATAAAATAACTAAAAGATTAAAAAACCCCTTTGATTAAAATAAGTATCTCCTCTTCCAAATACACACAGCTAAACATCGGGTGTATAGATATATGCTTAGACATACGTGCACATTAAGGCAGCACGCTGAAATCTATTCCATACTGAAATAACGAAAATAAATGAAATGAATATATTACAATAGCATGACGAGAGATTTTCAAAGACGAAGCGTTTAGCATTTGTAACATGTATAGCTGATGGCTTGTTCGATGTGATATCGCTCCCGCACCACGCCGCAACAGGCTGCGACACTCCAGCGCACGCAGTCCCCGGGCCAGCTCTCGCCCCGGGCAGAGGCCAGAAGACGTCGCTGTCAGCCAGCTAACGGAACGCCGCAGCAGCTCCCAGCTGCAAAAACGACTTGGAAAAAGCCTTCTAACACGGCAGTTTTAAGAACGGCTTTTGGCTTATGCAGCCTCTGAAAGGCATTGTGCTTAGCGTTCTGTCACGTACATACGCCCCAGCAAGATTTTTCATTGCTCCATACGAGTTTTGATGACACTGTTTTAGGTTCTCTGCCAATATTTTTAGGAAGGCATCTTGCTGCTGCCTGACTGATTTTTCTTTAAGTCACACCAATAAGTCAATAAGCATTTTAATATGAAGTCATTTGCTGACGCGGGACTAAGATTTAAAAGAACTCTGAGGCAGATGGACAGTGTCAGTGGTAAAGAATAACTACTCAGATTTTGTTTGTAGCCACTGACGGCTGTCAAAGTGCAGACAAACTTTCTAAGCTAAACACTGAAGAGACAAAACCTTACTGATTGCTAATGTAGACTACAGGAGATGCTCAATTGGCATCTACACAGATATACTACTTGTTTATTGACAAGCTATATCGCTGTTTTTACAGAGGTACCTAATGTAAGCATTTGGAAAGGTAAACTATTAAAAAGCCATATAGTAAAATCCTGTCCAGACTTTTTCCAGGGTCTCCGTGCCCCCTTGCTCCGAGCAGAGAGCAAGTCAGGCTAATCTCTTGAGCATATTTAGGATCCAGGCTTCCATCAGATGTCATTCCACAAATGTGGGTACATGGGCTTGACGATTGATGCTATCACTGCCATTTATCCCCTGCTTAAATGTGTTCCTAAGAGAAAGAAACACAGCACGTGTGGTTTTAGGGATCATTAGATCATTCAGCAACCTTCTTCAGGCAAGCTGATCTTAAATTACTCCTGCTGGCTGTTAGTATAGATCTAATTACACCAGGGAGTGATGTGCTTTGCATCAGTTCAGCAGGATTCTCAGACACTAACACTGAAACTCTGTATTTACCTTCGCTCACGCAGGATGATGCCGTGTGGTCCTTCAGTCTGATTATTTGCTAGGCAGTCTTTCCTTCCAGACATCGGGAAGAAAAATGTGTTCCCCCAAGTAAGCGCCGAGGGACTGGGACAGAAAGAAACTTCTTGGTGGTGACGTTAACTGGTGGTATGAACACCACCTGGCTAATGCCAGTAGATTTAGCGTTGGGGGTCAGCAGGATGACAAAAAGCTGCAGCTTTTTACAAGTCATGGCCCTTCTCCTCTTCCCCTAACCAACGGTTACACTTCGGGTGAACTTCTACCAGACAGCAGAAAGTCATGTAGAGAGAAAGGTCCACACCTCAAACTTAGTGCAGAGAAGTTTACTCCTCCTAATAAGCAGATTAATACTGAATTATAGATTTCCATATAACTCCATGACGCGCTCCTTCCCAATTAAGTGCGTTCTCCTTCAGTTAAGATCAAATCAAGTAACTGTATTGTCTGGCCATCATAGAAGTTGCAGTGATTTGAAGCAAGTTGCCGCTCATCGTAAGTAGTTTGCTTTAAAAAAAAAGTAAATCCACCAGAGGGAAGGTAACAGAACTGTGACTACTCTTGTGGAAGCCCAAGAACAGGTCATTTGATAAGGGTTTGCTTTTATCTCTGGAGTTAATACTTTTTGTTATTTACACTATCTTCACATTTGGTTCAATTTTCTCACTGAACATAGGAAAATAAAACTGGAGGAAACTGCTTGGCTCTGGTCAAATCATGTAAGGGGTCAGGGAATGAAGAATGAATAAGAGAAGAGAAAAACAGGAAAAATGGAAATAAATCAAACCAAATCTTCACATAGCTGACGATGGCTGAGTGAGGGCTCCGTGGCCCCAGCCTCTGCTGAACTTAATGTAATTGCACTGAACTTCCCTCCGGGTGAAGAGTGAGGAAGGTATTAAACATTTTAGAAAAGAGTGTTCAGAAATGAATCACTTCAGGTTCTGCCACTTTAGTCTCAAAAATAATGAAAGTCCGGTCCTCTTTATTTCTGCACCATTTATGGGTTTGTTAGTGGTGTGCTGCTCCTTCCTTCTGAACCCAATAGAACCAGGATACAGCTGGGAATGCAGTGCTGTGTGATGTTACGTCACCATGGATAAAACACAGAATTTAGTTCATCACAATTCATATCACGACTTGATAAGCAGCTTTGAATAGATGTTTAACTATTGTTTTATAGACAAATGCTGCTACAGCATAAAATAGCCTGCCCTGAGCAACCAGCTGCAGAGCCCTGCAAACCCAGACAGCAGGAGTTCCAGCAGTGACCTCTCCTATCAACAGATGGAGACAGAGGTGAGTGATTCCACCGACCAGAACGCTTCACTGGGTAGCTTAACCTACTGGTTTTGTTTTTAGGAAAGTTTTGAGAATGGCTTCTCAAAAGAGCTGTCAAAAGTGTTCAAAGAGGTTACAAAGGGTAACCATCATTTTATTGCCTGCAAGTAGAGCAGGTTTGTCTCATGGAAAATGTCTATTAAAATCATATTCCTAGATAAAGTTCTGTTACTTATTTTCATCACGGTTGTGAATCAAACAGGCTGTCACATTTTCAAATTCTATAGAAGTAGTTTAATTTTTGGAAAGAGTTTTCTAACCATATGTAGTTATGTCCGACAGAACTTCTCTGAGTCCAGGGACTCTTGCTTTCCTTTGGAGTGGGAAGACTGGTGAAGCATCTGATAAGAGCAAAACTGGCAAGGTTTGAATCCTGTCTCATGAACACTTTCTATCCCAATACAGTTCAACCCTGCTGTCAAAAGCATGCAGTAAACTGAAGCCTGGGACCAAAAAACAAGGCAGGAGACACGGTGTGTCGGCTGCAGCCGGAGGCCGGTGGCACGAGGTGCAATGCACGGAGCCATGAACGGCTCCTTTCCTCCTTCACAGGTTCTCTGTCATTCTGTGCACCAGCAGAACTCGTTACAGAGCCTGTGCATGTCTTTGCAGATAAATAAATAAATATGTAACACAGAAAACATATATGGAAAAAATCTCAATGTATCTGATACCTCAGATCACAGATTTAATGGGTTTCAGAGTTACAGGATCTGCACCTCTGAGGTTTCAACACAAGCAAGTTTGAGGTCCCTGCCTTTGGAAGTCGCTCCTTCTGGCACTCTGCCCCAGAGAATTTTGCTGCCCTTCAGAACATACCGCAAGGCCAATCACTTCCATCAAGACTTGGCTGCACGGCTCTAAACAAAGACTTATTTTCCTAATTATTGATTTGCTTTCTGACGGCTGGTGAATTGGAGCAGTACTGACCACTGCAGGCATTTACAAACTGAAGCATTCTTTTATGTGCAATGCACCCAGTGCCACAGAGGTGGGCAGATTATAAGCTATTTTTAGAAACCCATGCAGATAAGGAAAATCAAAACATGGCACATCTATAGCTGCACTATTGACTGTAAACTGTTCATTTCAAAGCAGAAGTAGCAAACCACACAGATTACTCTCTAATATTTATATTACTTTGGTTTCTAAGACCACACATACATATGCACATACGCAATTTGGGATAAATTACTGGCTTTGCATTTTACGTGGCCTGCAGAGCCACGCAGTATCCCCCTGCCCCGCCAGTGGATGGACGGCACTTCTCAAGAGCAGGAAATAATGGCACAGATTAGAACAGGAGAAGACTGCTCGAAGATGAAAGGGACAGCTTGTTTTAACAGATTGATTTTGTTCTCACAAAAACAACCCAGCTAAAAATTAACTGCGCTTGAGGAGATACCTGTTTTAAATACTATAGACCTGTCTCACCATTTTCCCTTAAAGCTGGGAAGATTAATGGGTATTTGCAAATAATATCTTCTGTAGAAATTCAGACCCCCTCTGTCTGTCCTAAAATGGTGGGTAATACGACAAAGTAAATTTTAAGGCAGCAGAGTCTGATTAACTGAGAGGAAAAACTAACAAATATTGCAAATATTCTGAAGGGATATCTCTGATTTTGGTCAACTGCAATCCATAACTTAAAGACAGGATAAGGAAAAGAAGATTAATGTTGAATAACATCCTGTTGCCATTAGCAAAGGCTGAATTCTTCAGTAACCTGAACTAAGCAGAAATCTAACAGAAGTTCAGCAGCTAGTCAGCAAGTATGATCTTTGGCTTCATCCAAAGCTTCTTCGTTTAAGAGGAAATAAACCTTTTCATGGACGTGACGAGTGACAGCAATGACTGATGAATTTAGGAACTTTCTTAAAATGTTCCTTGTGTCCTATTTTCATACTGGACTTCTGTAGGCAGTCTTTCTTTGGAAATGAGTAAAAACTTCATTTACATACAACAGATAACCAGCTTCTGTGGAGGACACCAGTAACTCTAAACATTCCTCCTCCCTTGTCTTCTTTCAAATCCGGAGAAGCATGCCTACACAAGACCTTGTATTTTTGTCCTGAAAATTGAAATTTCAAATGCTCTAAATGACTGTGAATCTATTAATGTTACAGTAATGTCTACTACTGTTTTAAATTTTGATTTATGCTGACCTGTATGCCCTGGACAACTCTAAATTTGATTCTTTGCTTCATTTTAATATATGGCTAATTTACCGGTCCTAAAAGCAACTGTATTTTCGCATAAGTGATTTCTTTTTTTCCCCTCCTTGTCTTTCTTTTTCTGTGTTCTTTACAATGGACTTGAGTCATGTTGGACGGAAACTTCTCCATTGTATGTGGTTCCGTGGTTGAAACAATTTTGTGCTTAGTTTCAAGTGGCTGTAATATAAATAGAAGCCACACCACTTTTTTATGTGGGATGATGTATTTTTGTAACTTAAAGCATGATGATATATTTGAAGAACAAATTAGTCATTCTGCCCCAAGAACTAGTCTGTCTGAGGCATGCCACAAAATTGTTTTCAAATTGTTTACCTGGTGTGGAGCCTACTGGGAGAAAAAATAGATTCTTGATTTAGGCTTGGTAATTCCTGTATTACAGTTTGGCTTATTCTGTTGCTTAACGGATCACCACGGAGCTGCGCTGGCACAGAGCAGCAATACAGTCCTTCACAGTTTATGTCAGAACGTATTGTCACCGTTTATTCCTTCAGCATATTGAAAGAACTACGTGAAAGTTGTAGCTGATAATGCTGCTCTTCATCAGAACTGCTGCCTAGCTACCAAGACATAAAAGATGCTATGTAGCATTTATATTGTACTTTTCAGAGAATCACAGAATTGTAGAACGGTTTGGCTTAGAAGACACCCTTTAAAGACCATCTAGTCTGACCCCTCCTGTCATGAGCAGCGACATCTTTCACTGGATCAGGATACTCAAACCCCTGCCCAACCTGACCTTTAACCTTTCCAGTGCTGGGACATCCACAACTTTTCTGGAAAACTTGTTCTAATGTCTTACCACCCTCACCGTAAAGAATTACTTCCTTACATCCAATCTAGGTCTACTCTCTTTTGGTTTAAAAAGACTACTCCTTGTCCTGTCTCTACAGGCCTTGGTAAAAGTCTTTCTCCATCTTTCTTATGAGCCCCTTCTAAGTACCAAAAAGCTGCAATAATGTCTCCCTACAGCCTTCTCTTATCCAGGCTGAACAACGCCAACCCTCTCAGCCTTTCTTGATAGGAGAGACGTTCCAACCCTTTGATCATTCTTGTTGCCCTCTTCTGGGCTTGCTCTAACAGGTCCACATCTTTCTTGCACTGGGGACCCCAGAACTGGATGCAGTACTCCAGGTAAGGTCTCATGAGAGTGGAGTAGAGGGGGACAATCGCCTCTTTTGGCCTCATCATTCTTCAGATGCAGCCCAAGAATACGGTTGGCTTTCTGGGCTGCGAGCACACATTGTCTGCTCAGGTCCAGTTTTTCATCCACTAGTATCCCCAGGTCCTCTCTGCAGGGCTGCTCGCAATCGATTCATCCCCCAGTCTGTACCGATACTGGGGGACTGTCACGACCCAAGGGCAGGACCCTGCCACCCAGCTCCCTCTGGACGACATCCCTTCCCTCCAGCGTATATTGACTGCACCACTCAGCCTGGTGGCAAACTCGCTGAGGGTGTACTCGATGCCACCATATGTGTCACTAGTGAAGATACTAAACTGTATTGGTCTCAGTACAGACCCTTGAGGGACATCACTTGCTACTGGTTTCCATTTGAACGCTGAGCTGCTGACTGTAGCTCTGGAAGCGGCCATCCTGCCAACTCCTCATCCATCTAATAGTCCACTCGTCAAATCCAAATCTCTCCAATTTAGAGGCAAAACTCACGTTCCTAAACACTTTCGCAAAAATACCACACGTTCAGAAGATATTTAAAGGATCAAGGAAATAAACTTCACATTTGTAAGTGTGGAAATGGAAACACAAACATGATTTCCAAAGTCTGAAAGGTAGCAAGCCCCACACTTTACCTGTCAGGCTGTGCAAGAAAAAATAAGTGAAATGCATCCATTTGCAACCTTTGACACAAGTTTTCTAGCACACCAAACATATTTCAAGAGTTCACTAGATTTTAAAGGTATTTTCGTGAACTGCAGCACAGAAAAAAAGATTACAACGTAATTCATTTCTCACAAGAACTACCGGAACGATTGTCTCAGTATTCTTTCTGACATCCTCAGGGCAAAGACTGTCTCTGACAGTGCTTCTTATCATTTCCATGGTATTTTATACAGATGTAACTGAAAGGAAACAATACAAAGCCCAGTAATTCACTGAATCCACAATTATCAGTTTACTGGTAGAACCACACCAACACTTGCACTACTTGATTATATCTGGTGATATCTCATTTAAATAGGACAAACCTGTAAAACATGTTGATAAGCTATTGAATCCTTGTAGTTCAGGGTATGTCTGCACGGTTTTCCAGCCAAATTCTTTGAGGAAAATTTTGAGCTTAAAATTATAGACTAAGGTGCTCTGTTTTAAAACGAAAAGTTTCCTACCTGAGGCTGCTGAGTGGCAGTGGGTCTCTGAGGAGACGGTATGGGAGTTTTGGACAACATTTGGTTCATTTTGCTTACGACTAGATCAGTTATGTGTTGCTTGTCTTCAGTCTGATGCTCACCAATCAGAGGCATTGCACAGTCCATGACCTGGAAAATCAAATCATACATCAGCTATTGATATGGCACCAAAGTAAATGATTCCATGTCTGCGCTGAATGTCAAGTCCTCTGCTTACTTAGTTGTTCTTAAGAAAACTCACATGAGATCTGCAGAAATGCTATATCACCAAAAAAGTGCCCGAGGACAGGATATGGGTCAGCGGAGCAAAAGAACAGCAATTTTAGAATGTCCTCCCTTTCCAGTCTTCAGGCAATACACAGGTTCAGTCTGAGACCTGGGCACCCCCTCTCCGGGGAATACGACTGCTGTGGGAAGCACATAGCAGATAAGGAAAATGAAGTTTCTTAGGCTGTTCAGTGCTCTGCCCAAAATGTGAAGGAACTGGCTACACTTCTGTCTAAGATACATTTCTGAAGATTTTCTCCTGTGCTTTTGTGGCTCACGTCATGGTCATCAGCTAAATTAGAACATGGAAATGCAAACTAAAACTTCAGCTTCCTAGCTATTTGTTGGAATTCTGCTAGGGAAGGCTGGATCTTTATTGATTAATGAAAAATACTAAATAAGATCTTGTTATTATCGATACACTTTCTTGAAAAGTAGTGTGGCTGCAGTGCAGTTAATGCAAAAAAAAAGTAAGAATTTCTGCAAAGAAAGCAGGATATCAGAGAGGCGAATAAAAATGTGCACATTTCCTTTCCAAATGTGGCAGGCTAATAGTGTTCAGCAATTACTTCATTCAGCTATCCAGATGAACAGAACTAATACTGAACTCCGTTCACTGCGGTGTGTTCTAAGCATCTGTTATCTCTACAGAATATTTGTTATTCCTACAGTGCATCTACTTTTGGCGAATCTGTTTGTTTCTGGGGAAATATTATTCACAGTGGCACTGGACATTCTTATTTCAACAATAAAAGGATTTAATTCACTTTTGAGAAACTGCAATCCTTTTTCCATGTGTATCGAGGCTATTTAGAAAAAGGCGAAGGCTCGCCGCCTGCAGCCCTGCATTCTGGGGCTTCTCACAGGTACAGGGCACCAGCGACCGAGGCCCGCAGTACAAACAGCAGCGTTAATAATTATTAAGAGGCTGTGGGCTGTCAGGGATGAAGTAGTTTGACTATATTAGCAGTAATATACTGTACAGATGTCGTTACACCTCACCTAGTTAGATCCTTTGTACAAACTGAGTTGTCCATCTAACTTTCAGTCTGTGAAAAGCTGTCCAGCTGCCAAATCTCACACCGTATTTCTCACCAGAGTAGGCAAATCCTGCCCTAGACACAACAATAAGCTGTGCTGGTAAGAGAGAAGGTGGTGGTGGCTGAAGAAGGGAAGAATCACTGGTAAGGGATCCTCATGGGTCTTGCCAACTCAGAACGATCAGTGATTTTTACAGGGGTGTTCTAGCACTTCCACAAGCACAGCTTCCCATATCGCTTTGGCTGCTGAGGTTCCTTCTCTCTTGCAGGGAAATGGAACAAAACTGAAAGTGTTCAACAGAGTCAAAACAGCACTGGAGGACTCTTGCTGCCACAGGCAATTGTAAGTGCTAATGGCCAGAGAAACATCTCAGACATCCCTCCCTCCCCCCCAGTCTCCAGCAAAAGGACTAGAAAAGAGAGCTCTGCTATTGGGAGGAAGGTCTATCTTGGCTAGAGAGCTTGATGCCCATCTCTTCAGGTGGGCATTCTGCTGTAGGTTGCTGCTATTCTTGTTAGTTACCCAGCCTGTGCAGCCGATGGGAAGATACCGAAATTTTGTGGCAAGACCTGATTCTGCAAGCATTTACAAGGCGAAAGAATGTTGTTATCTGCAGGGGTGACACAGGGATCAGATCACTGAGCATAAAGCTAGTGCGTCTGCGTTGTATGGATCCCTCTCGAGGTGGAAGGGAGAGAGCGGGGACAAAACTCTGCTCAGTCCACCAACTGACACCGGACACTTTATCTCCTTTATAGAGAAAGAGCACAGTTTTATCCTCCTTCCTTTAGATATCCAAGTGCTTCTAGGAATTAGACAAGTTAGGTATTTCAAGAGACATTTGGATTTAAAAGAACATGCATGTTCATTATAACACTGGAATATAATCTTTCATCTTGCACAGGAACTGGGAATGAGCTGCACTGTAAATAGCGCTACCCAAACCCGAGGATTTTCACAATCTGGTAAGTGCTACAGCAATTCCTACTGAGGCTGACAAAGACTGCTTTGTCCTAATGATGAGATTAGTTTGAAGCCCCAAAGCATTTACATTATTCTTGTGTTTGTTCATTTACAAGAGACACCGGCATTGTGTATTGACAACCAAAATGCTGGCAACACTTGTTCTGGGATTTTCAGATCTAAGATGTCACCTCTAAGATTTCTCACAGCTAAGAGGGTTTAAAATAACCCCAAAGTAACCAGTGAAATAAGAACTGAAGTCCAGAGCAAATGTTTCCTACGAAATTCATTAATGTTTTTCCACTGTTCGGCCACATTGACAGCATTGCAGAAATGCTTAACAACTACACAGAAAATTTCCATAAAATTTACCAGTTGTTTTAATAAACATATTTTTAAGCAGAAGATAACCAATGTTTTAATTAATTGAGAGAAAAGTATTGAACCAATATAAGCTGACATTTCTGAACGGGTAAAATGTAGTCTTGCTAGTTGTGTGGCTCTTGAAACACAAAATTTTCGTGGGTTTACTTAAGTATCAATTTCTGCCGAGTGACTGGTATTTCTGAAAATTGTTGTAATGCTTAAAGATCCACTGCATTTTATCATGAGCTTTTTCTTGCAAAAGTAATATGCATAATGCCTGGAGGGATGAGGCAACCATATGCACCAGATACATTGGCCAGGACTTCAAGCTGTTGATAATGACTGAAAGTTGAATATATTGACAGCGGGGGCTGCCCTGATCCAGATGCAGGACCTTGCCCTTCGCCTTGTTGAACCTCGTGAGGTTCACATGGGTCCACCTCTCCAGCTTGTCCAGGTCCCTCTGGATGGCATCCCATCCTGCTGCGTCAACTGCACTACTCAGCTTGGTGTCATCTGCGGACTTGCTGGGGGTGCACTCGATCTCGCTGCTTGAGTCATTGACGAAAATGCTAAACAGCACTGGTCCCAGTACGGACCCCTGAGGGACACCACTTGTCACTGGTGTCCATTTGGACATCGAGCCATTGACCACTACCCTCTGGCTGAGCAAAAATACTTTCTTGAAGACAATATTTTGAAGCATAGCTGCCCTATTCACATACTGAGGCAGATCTGAATGCATGTGACACTAAAAACCATAGCCATTTGCCCTTGACAATCTTTTGTCACTCATGTTGTTAAAACCCTTTCTGTTTCTTGCCCTACCTGAATAGACATTGTTGGCCAAAGGCACGCTGAGCATCACACTGCCCAAATACCGAGTCAGATGCCAAGTCGTGAATGCTGATAAGCTACAATGCGTTCTGCTGCTTTCCTGAAGTACAAAGATAGCAGTCAAAGTGGTAAAAAGAGAAAGGAAGGCATCAGATTATCAAGAAAACTACTGATCCCAAAGTGAAATGTCACTAAATAGCTGGGCGAGTGTAAGGCTCCCAAGGCTTGGAAGCGGTTCTGCCACTGGGCGCTGCTCGGGGAGCTGCTGGAACCAGCGAGGCAGCGTGGGTGGGCTGGAAGGCACGGGGGGCACGAACCCAAGGGGCTCTCACCACTGGCCCTGCTGGGAGGGGAGGGCTGGAGTGTCCGGAGCACGGCTTTCACACCCAGCCTGAACGTGGCTGCTGAGCAGGGGCTTCGCTTCCCTCTCCGTTACTGCTGCTGGGCCTTTCCAGGACAGAAATTCACTTTACTACAAGAGCACTTCTGCTGCTCCTTGGCAAAGCAGGTAAGAGCAAGGTGAGTACTTCACAGGGTGGGGGGGTTCGTTTTTTTTGGGTTTTTTTTTTGTTTTTTTCCTTTAAGAGAATGCAGTCTATTTTCTTTCCTAGTAAAAAAATTAATGACAGTTATCAGAAATCAGCAGTGCTTTATATAAATGTATCTTAAGAATTAAAAATATTTTGGGTAGCGCTAACAGCTTTTAAAACTTGTGAATGACTAACAGGAATGTCATGCTGGCATTTCCCCCACTTTAGAGGACTTGACAAAGTTTAAATATACACAAAGCATCCTGCTTATAAATTGTCTATTCACAGCCTGTGCTAGTTTTAAAATAACATTTAAACACAGCCAGTTGTTTTTTTTTTTTCAGTACCTAGTTCAGCTATTTAAAATATTGGAGTTTCCCACTAGGAGGATTTCATAGAAGAAAGACATTTGTAATTTATTAAGTCAAATATGTTACTTTTGCAGATGCCAGTAAAAGCATGGGTCACTAGGAATTACGGTCACCTCCACTCGTATCACTTCTGTCTTTAATTTATAAGCATTTCAGTAGCAAATTCTATGGGATGAATTTCTCTTATCACCCAGAAACCATATTCTGAAATGCACTTAGCACATCTTTATATTAAACTATAAGCGAGTGACCGTACACATTAGCAGCAGTAACAGAAACTACAGCAGCACATTTCAGTCAAGAGGATGCCGCGATCCAACAAACCAACGACCCCTCCGTGAACTGGTCTGTGCCCTTGAGAAGGCAAATACTTCAACTGTGGGCTGCAAGACGGAGACTGGTAAGAAAGAGAAACGCTGCTTAACTCTGATGAATACAAAAGGAAACAGGATGGGATTAATAAAGGAGCAGGGGCAACTGAAAGATATTAGCAATTGCAAAGGGATCATCATGTTTGACAGAGAAACCACCCTGGCTGCCACTGTCCGGACACAGCTGTCCAGCGCACAGTGTGTTTACCACCAAAGAAGAAAGATCTTTCTGAAGACCCAGCCCAAACAGTGCTGGGAAAGACGGAGTTGTGGAGGTTAAAGGCAGGGCAAAGGTACAGAACTCTGTGGACACAGCGCAAGAAAAAGGTGCTCATCAGGATGCTGAAATACAAGCGGAACAGGAAGGAGCAGATGGAGGGCCTGCAAGCCAGAAGCACCCAAGAAGGTCTGACAGAATAATGATCTATGGATTTCATATGGAAAAAGCCCTATGAATTACAGGAGAAGGTACGGTCATTGATAAGTGCAGAGGGAGAAGGAATTCACTTCATTGCAAATCAGGGTAATGTTGAAGGTCCGTGCCTGAGAGTGTGAGGACGGAGAAAAAACGTTTACTTTGGTCTGTGAAAAAGAGAAGCTGGACTGTGTTGTTGCTATGGTATGAATGCGCTGTTCTTCTCCGTTGTTTTTGTGGGACCTGCATGTCTCCAACCGTGGTGAAAATTTTGACTGTAAAGGCAGGGGCTGATACAGATTTTCATTTAAGAGGTCTAAATATGGGGAAAGTAATCGACATTAAGAAAAACTAATAGTCTGAGGAGGCCATTCAAGACTGAATGGGCTGTAAGAAGAGACGGCGTGATTTCTGAGAAGTACGGGAGTGACTGGGTATGAAGTAATCACGGGGCTTTCCCCGAGGTCTCTATAGCAGACACAGGAATAATTTGTGATTGGAAATGTAACCACACCTGAGAGGACAGCACAGCAGAAACTCAGTGGGGACTGCTAGGAAATTTTTACAGTCCCTCCTGTCGTGGGTGAGTAACAACATCTGCAGAAAAAGCAAGAACAGCTGGGAAAGTGAATCAAGCGTTCCTAGATGATGGATCCAGTGCCTACAGACAAATTTATATGCTCTTGGTTTGATCTGGAATGAAAACACACCAAGCAAATGCCTTCTGTGTCCAGTCAAAATCACTGAATGAAGCTGAATTTGGATGTTGTAAACTCATGCAAATGTAGTAGATTTTTTTTAAAAAAGTGTTAAAATCTATGGAAAATGCAGCCAATATATCTGAGAAAAATTCAAGCACTTTGAAGAGAATATGTGAAAGAGACTGGTTTAATCTATAGAAGTAACAATTAATTTAACATCACAATGAATTTTACTTGTATTCACTCCCCTACTAATAAAGTATGGTTCATTATGAACAAAAGAAAACATTAAGATGGTCACACATAAGAAGTGCTACTGTTGCTAATTTTAAAAGTTACAGGTATTTTGACAATAGATGTAATAAACATAAGCATCATGTGAAAATAATATTAGTGAATAATTATTCTTGGGATGGAAACCAAAAGATTCATGTTATTCATGCAGGTCCATGCTCCATTCAAATAAGAATTAGTGTCCTACTAAAACAAATTTGCCCCCTTCATTAATTATGTCACTTGATACACTTCATTTACTTTTGCAGTCTACAAGAACAGCTGACATCATTATTTCTGGAATAGTGTCTGGAAAATTTCAGCGGATTAAATCTGTTACTTCCAAAATATAGAAAAAGGTCCAGAAGAGTCCATTGAGTAAACTGAATGTTTTTCTATCACATGAAGCCAACACATGAGGGAATATAAGAACGAATTCAGCACTAATGCATCAGAAACTTGGAAAAATCTTAATTATAAAGGCTCTTTTTTCTACAATTGCATCTTCTTAGCCATTTCTTATTGTGTTATATTAAGACCTATTAGGAATAATGAAGTTATATGAAGTCCTACCAGGAAATGCAGGAATGCTCCTTGTTTTGGAAATATGAACCTTCACAGACAGATGTGGTGTTAATTATAACTTGGCTATATCACCAAAACAGTAGACTCCTAAATGTTCAAAACATCTTATAGTACCAGATCATAAATGATGAAAGACTTCTGACTTTATCAACTATTACAGCTGGATTTAGTTCCCTTACTGATGAGAACAGAGAACATTCTTTAACAGATGGAAAGCCACTAAAGCACGTAAAAATATCATGGTCATTCTTATTTGCCACTCCTGCACATCTTTACATGCCAAATCACCCAATCAGACATAAAGTTATGTTTCTAGGGAGTTTTTAAAAATATGTTTATCATAGGAGACTTGTATCTACAATATCGGCAGACATGGTAAGGAACAAAACGTCTGCCTCTCCTCTTGCTTTTAGGACAGGGTCTGGGTAACTTTGAGGTTAGCCACGCTTTGAGTAGAAGTTCGGACTAGGGGACCTCCAAAGGTCCCTGCCAATCTAAATAAGTCTATGATTTGTGATACACCACTGACGAGGACATCACCAAATATTTCTAGAAGAAGATATTGCCACGTCTTTGTCCAGTCTTCTGTGCCGAATTTTGGAACAGTATATGATTAAGACAAGAAGAGTAAGTAAGCTCATCTGCTGAGCACTTGGCAGTGCAGTATCGGAGGCTTGTGCTCATTGAACTCGTGCCATGGCCAGCGACATGGCTCTGTCTGAGTTGTAAACTGAATAGCATAGCTAGCAGTTCCTAGAAAGCACAACTTTCAGTGAAACTGCGCACAACGACTGCACAAGGGACAGGTTTCTTCCGCCTTTGCTCCCTTCTGATGTATTCCTCCACATCCTTTAGCCACTGTTCTTCAGGACACTGACTATGGGAATACAGGCGTCTGTAAAAGACAGCATACTCGGTGCTGGCACTGTATCACTACACCTTACACCACGGATACGCTCTGGAGTTAGCGGCCAGTTTCCTGGGAGTTCGACAGACCGCAACACCTCCAGAAGCAGCGTCTGTTACATCAGGACTTCAAAAAAGAGATCAAACCCTGTTGTGTAGTTTCGTATATTGGCTTACAGTGGCTGAAAATATTCTTTATGAAATCCAAATGGTTTGCATCTTTCTAGGTTATAAACCTCTTGGAAGCTAATTTTAATATAGATTCGGGTAAAACCAAGCAAGTAGAAACAAGACACCTGCAGCAGCCACCCACCCACGTAATTCTGAGCAAAATTTGGGACACTGCCTGTGAGGCCACTTTAAAGGATTCTCTCACATTTGTTCTCTTTTACTGCATTCATCAGCGTGATATGAGCTTTTCTTCAGTTTCACAGAGGTTCGGTTTTCCAAGAATGAATCACGAAAAGATAATATTCAGTGGAAGCAGACACATGAACAATGCTCAAGTATCTGTTCCTTCCAGTATTAAAACTACAGAAGTATTAATTTAAAAAGGGAAAGTTTAAAAGCCCTTTTTCTATTTGAGAAGTTAAAGTTTAATGGACCTTAATTTCATGTCTTCTTAACAAGAACTGGCGAGCCAGTTAAAAAGCTGTATGTTGCAATGATGTGTTAATAAAATTCTTGTTTCTACAGCTTTTTTCTGGCACGTTGATGCTTGGCAGCTGAGTGTTCCAATCGAGGTGAAAAGAAGACACTATATGAATAGCTAAGATTGTTACACAGAATAATAACTTGGTCTTCCTCCTAATCAACCTGATAACCCTTCCTTTTAGCTAAGTGATTCTTTAATTAGTTCACTGCTCCCTAGGAGGATTTGGAGATAGTTCTTTGGAGAACAGAAATAAAAGGCAAGAGGAACAACAGTGCTCTTCCAGAGAAGGTAACTTCTTCCGGGGAACAACTTTTAGAAAAGTATGTTCTTTTAAAAGTCAAAGTCACATCTTACAACCCCCATCTAAGAATCCAGAGAGCTTGTAGCTTCACAGAAAAAAGAGGTTGTACTGTGTTTGAATAACAGTATGACTTCAGTATTTTACCCTTCCTGTCTTCAGAAAAATTGGTCTGGATTTTGTTCCTTGGGATGCAGAAGGTATCTCTCAACTGCATAGCAAGAAGGCACAAACGGACACCCTCCCCATTCTCCTGGGAGCAGCATTTATCGCCATGTGAAAAGACGAACTGTATGCTAAAAATGTATCCTTTTTATTATGTTTGGGTAACAACAGTAGTATCGGCTTCAGCTTGTTCAAATGACTAGAAATCTCTAGGGTGCCTATAGAAATACGAAGATACTGATGTACAAACTAGCACCGGGGAACCTACCCAAATCTATAACACGGACCCAAGTCTAGCACCCAAAGCCATAAAACGTGAGAAGCTGTACTTACACTGCAATTGCTTATGCTTTTATTACATTGAGACCTACTTGGCCAAAGGAACATGCACATCCCACAAGGGAGACATCTACAAGAAGTTAATAGTAATAAAGATCTGTAAATTTCTTCGTTTCATAACAAGGCTTATGTATGCAGAAGTTAAGTGTCTAGAACTATACTTCAGTGTCACTCAACATCCTTAATTTTTTTCCTTTCATTTTAGTTATCCTTCCATATTATTCCTGCACAGTCATTACTCTATTTACACAGCAAGCACACTTTTCATAACTTGAATGGCCGTGAGGCTTTGAAATAGGTTATTTAAAAATTCTCATCCTTTTAATCAAACATATACAGAAGAGAAACTATTAGAGAAACTAAAACAGAAAAAAAATATGCTGACCCTTCCTGAAGAAGTGGGGCATGATGACTGGATCTAGCATTAAGAGCCAACACATTCTTACCTGCACTGTAAGTGTACCGTACTAGCTCATAGATAAAAAATCACTTTATAGTGGTGTTTTTTAAGAAGTACAGCTAGAACATTAGATTCATGAGACACAATGTTGTACTGATTCTCTAATATCAGCCACTGGTACCATTTGCGGCTCCGTGGTTTTGGGGAACAAAAGAGAGCAGAATGTTAAACCAAGGAATGACAAAAAGACCATCACAAAGCAGCTGAATGGCTACAGCACTAAAATTATTGGTGTAGGATAAAAGAGGAAAGGACAATACGAAATTAATTAACAAACATCCAGAAACAATCATATAAAAAGTCATTTATGTGTTATACTTGCTCACGTTAGTTCAGAAAGGATTTTTGTAGGCAGATGAGTTGCTACATGTAATGTTTAAACACAGTTTTTAAACTATTGTCTTGGGTTGTGCTTGTCCTAAAGTTTTTGTTGAACACCTTTGTCAAAACACGCTCTATGTTCTAAGCACTTATTCATGTAAAATGCTGCTCTCGCGACCTTATTACAGAAAATTCCTCTGAAGTTACTTTCTGTCTAGAATGCTGAGTGTATGAAGGATACTTTAGTAGAATTCTACCCCAATTCCCATTCTCTCAGAAGCTGGCTGAAATATACGTATGATTTCCTTCTGGTGGTTATACTGGTTGGATGTTCATACTGAAAAATCAGAAGAACACACCTGCATATATTATTTCACACATTAGGAAGTTTGCATGTGTCTTGCCAGATCATTATCCGCAGAATTAAAGTGCAGTAACAAAAAAACATTTAGTTTTGTAGTAGGTGTTGACCTCCTGGAGAAAACATGAGAGCGCAGGTTTTGGTCTGGGTCTGCAATCAGACTGTAAACCCAGTACCTGACTGTCCTGCTCAGCTACTGGTTCTTGATTGCTGCATGTACGTGGTAGCTTTAACAACACATTTATTTTCCCATGCTGAAAGCACATAAAAGAAGAAAATTTTTCCTATATCGGTGCAGACGGTCTTCTGCTCTTCATTGTATCATAGAATTATAGTGCAATAACTGTTAAAATTATAGTGCAATAACTTGATGTAAGCTCGTTTTTTAGTAGCAAATGATCTTCAGTTTTACAGATGTTCTGTTGGATGCGAACATTGCAAACAATTCCACATTTCAATGTCTTACCCAGATTCTAAATATTTTGCTGATGAGCATTACCATCTTCCAAACAATTCAGCTGATTTGCAGAACATCAAGAATTATCATGCTTCTACCCACTCTTCCTTCTAATTGCAACATCTATTGCATACACTGCTTAAAATGCTCTGTAAACCCAGTTCCCGATGAATCCTGCAGTTCTCAGAGCTCTGTTTGCTTGAGTATGATTGTATCTGGCACGGAGAATTCGGGCACCTGTTCAGGAGCAGGAAGCGGGGTGCTCTGTGGGTCCGTTCTGTCATTTGCACCGGCTATTGCATTTTCAGAAAACTGCTCCCACTTCCTCTCCCGCCCAACAGACCTCCAGGCCTGACGCAGGGATTTCTCTGTGCACCTGACTTCAGCGGGACCCGGCCACGCTTGCTGGCTTTGCTCAAGAACTTGAAAAATTGGGCAGTATCAAACATGTGGAAAGTGCACTCGGTCTGACAGAAACCTGCCCACCGAGGGACGCCACAGAGCACCAGCTGTTTCAGTGAAGAAGCCACCCTTCACTTCCACTGGAAGCAGAAAGGGTCCAACTACATTCGTACAGAAACAGGAGGATGAAAAGCAAGCAGGGAATAGAAGAGACCGACAGGAGGGACTAAGTAATGGGTTGATGCCAGTCATTTTTCAGACCAGCTTTGGCTACAGTGTGTAAGAAACAACATTGTCTTGTATCTGAAGCCTCTAGTTCTCACCAGAATATACTTGCCTAAATGCAATCCTACTCTAGTTTTGTATCTTTGTGTATGCAATCTTTCAGTTATCAACTACTGTCTTATGAGGTAAGATAACCAAGATCTTCTGTCTTAAAATAATCTGTATTTCTTTCTTTTACATTTTAAATTGTGGGCTCAAAATTAATTGGATTAAAGCCAGCCAAATCAGCATGAATTATCTCAAAAGTAATCAATTTAGATAAATGTGGGTGTGTGGAAAATGCTGAGACTCATCCTCTGAGACATTGGGGGGCTATGGGAACTGCAGAGTATCCTACAAAGCTTTACATGGCACCTGGGAGGCTGCCAAAGCCCAGCCTCTGGAGAGGAGCGAGCTTGTGAGCAGAAATCAGTACCTTCTCCGTAAGCAGGAATGTCCAAGAGACACCTGTGGCTACAGCAAAACTGTGAAGCAGCACACGTGACAAATCTTATGTTCAGGAATTTCCTCTGTATTGCATCACCAGATGTCAGAGTGGTCTGTTCTCAAAAAGAGGAAAATACTTTTTTTTCACTCTTTTGAATATCAGCCAGATGCTACTGGGTGAAGCAGTACAGATTTAACAGGAGCCTCAGGGTGCAGCGGAGGGAAAAGACTGCACTATATGAGGGAGCGACACGGAATCACAGAATCCTAGAATGGTTTGGGTTGGAAGGGACCTTATAGATCACCCAGTTCCAGCCCTCCGCCATGGGCAGGGACCCCTTCCACCAGCCCAGGGTGCTCAGAGCGCCGTCCAGCCTGGCCTGGAGCCCTGCCAGGAAGGGGGCAGCCACAGCTTCTCTGGGCAGCCTGGGCCAGGGCCTCACCACCCTCAGAGCGAAGAATTTCTCTCTTCTGTCTAATCTAAACCTACCCTCTGTCAGTTTGAAGCCATCACCCCTTGTCCTGCCAGAGGAGGTTTAGTATGGAATCCTAAATTTTATGCTACAGTGAGTTATGGTACAAGAAGACACAGTAGGTTCAGATTTGGCCAAGCAGACGAAGGAACCAGGATTTCTTGACATCTTCCTCAGCATCTCAGGAGGCAGTGATGAATTCTATTTGTTTTGCTGAAGGTTTCATACTGCAAGCGGCTCACTCCTTTGAAGTGCTGCTGAGTGATTTGGGAATTACTAGCAATTGCAATGTGATAAAATTTGTGGAAAGTGAAGAGAAGAAAATACAAAGAGCTGTTTAACACTGTGACAAAATAGAGATTTTTACTTCTACAAAGCTTTTCTGTTGTAAACGGGATATAACTAGAGAGGGTGAATCCGTAATCTCCACCTCACTCCCACGGTTTAGAAAAAATACTCTGACTTTTGCTTTAGTAAATATCAACCTTGTTTGGAGAGGGGAGATGCTGAAGAACCTTGCCTGTATCCTGCACAAAGTTCTAAGAACATGGAAGATGCTGAAGAACTCCTGAATTGTGTGATACGCAAGCGATGATCTCTTCTTTTTATGGCTAGACAAAGTTATATTCACCCATAATAAACCTAAAGGTAAATGAGAAACTTAAAACTTTTCAAAATTATCTACAGCAGAAATTTCTGGGTCATGAGGAATCAGATTTTAAGGGTAACATTTAGGCTAGAGAAGTTGTTTCCACTTCATTCGTCATTTCCCTTTCCACATAAAGGTATAATTTTGTTGGGGTTCCCTTGGGATAGTGCTATCTATAAACCTTCCAGGAAAAACTGGTAAGCCTGCTCAGGAAAGAAATCATCAGGGTTGCGAAAATGTGAGATCCACATTTGGTTTTGTGTGTGCATTTCCTCCAGCACTAGAAGACATGACCATGTCATTGTGTGTGCATTTCCCAGCAAGCGCTGCCACTAACTTTGACCTGTGGTTTTGTATTACGATTTAAACGTTGCTCAAAAATACACAGCTTTTCCTGAAACACAAATAAGCCAATGCCTAACTATGACAAATGTTCTTTACTTGGGTGTTTGCAATATATAACAGCATATATATTGAAAAATGTGGATTGCTTACCTCAAAAATATAATCTTTCCCATCCTTTCCGTGTACAGCTTTAACAGCACAGATGTCCAAACCACCAAATATTTCAGAACAGGTGTCAACCCAAAGCTTGTACCTGTTTCATAAAAATAATTTTTCTCCGTGAGTATCTCATCAGGCTCTTGTTTTTCTATAGGCTTAACCTAAGAATGTAGTTTATGTAACGTTGGCTCTAAATTCAGAATTATCACTGTATTGTCGGTTTTACTGAATTTGTATTTCCCAGAATAGCAGCTTACAGATACCGGCCTGATTACCCTACTTTTTTCAGTAGAATCCAGAAAAGCTGTGGCTCTGTATGCTGACCTAGCATTATGCTGGATCCTCTCCCAGTTTATACTGGTCCAAACACGTGTCTGCTCTAAACCGCGAGTAACCTGAAGACAAGCTATGCTGGAACACACACAGCATTTAGGGGTATCCCATCTGCATTTCCATTGCCCTCACGCTCGTACAGCTTGCTAGTGGTGGCTGTACTTCACGTGAGAACTCCACAGAAGGGGGAATTTATCACCTGAGCAGCTTTTGTGGCTTTGGTGGTGCCAAGGGGTTTTAGAAAGTAGGGAACAGGGCTTCTGTTTTCCTGTGAAATTCAAACAGATTCAAGTGTGACAATCCTCTTGCTTACTATGCTTGGAAGCGTACTTAATTATGGGTGGGTTTTATTCTTCTATCAGGAAAACTCGAATGACAATCTCTGTCTTAAATTACAGACCCAACTGTATTCCAAAGCAGCAAAGATAGCTTTATGTGTACATCACTGCACAAGGCAAAAGGAAAATCAAGACGAACCAACCCCTGAGATGATGCGAGAGGAACAGACAGATGATGTGACACAGAAGTGACGCAGCATGCCCCAAGGACAGCACTCTTCATGCAGGGTTATAGACAGCTACAGTAAACTTCAACAGGAATGTAAAGAATTCTGAGGATTTCTGCATCTCCTAAAAGAGCTAGCGTTTCACACAGTATTGAACATAAGCACTCCTCCATTTCATTTCCAACCTCGTGGTAAGAAATATGGGCTGAGGAACGGACGGTTTACCCCTGCTATGTGTGGTAATGAGATCTGCTTTTCTCCCATGAAGAGCTTCATCCATTCTTTGAGTAGAGAGATGATTTGACCAACACTGGAATGGACTTACTGGAAAATGGGTGGGGCAATTCCCATCATCGGGTGCAGAACTGCTGGTGACCTAACAGGGTGCCACAACGCTCTGCAGAGCGCGCTCCGAGGCGCTGTCAGCAGCGTGTGCCTGCTCGATGGCACGGACTGACTCCTGGACACAAAGCGGCACGGAGAACTTCCACTGCCTAACAGCACCGCTGTGCATGGGCATGCCAGGTGATGACAGGAGCTCCAGAGCCTGGACAGCCAGATACGGCCGTTCCACCAACTGAAGGACATGTTTTGCTTAAAGAAAAAAAACACCAGCTTTAAAGCAGCCATCTACCAGAAACTTTTCTCTCTTTCATTGGCTAGCATGTGAGTATTTCCTTTGACAGACCCTCTCCTGCTCCAGCCTTTGAGCCATGATGATAGATTTGCCACATCATAGTATTTTCCATTGCAAAAAAAAATTGATGTAATAAACATAGCATTTGACTTCGCTCTAGGATCAAAGGAAACTCTTTGCTGGGCTGAGAGTCTTCTTCCTGTACAAATATCTTCAGTAGTAGCGTCCCTTCCAAGTAAACTTCTCAGGTCACATTCTTTATATTTTCTTGTATTGTGTCTGTTCAAGTGGAAAAGTTTTTCTTTTAAGTTGAATACAAAGAAATTGATACAACTATTTGAAAAAATCCTGGTGGTAATGTTTTAGCAATGAAAATCTTTTTTTTCTCCTGTGAGAAACATGCTTTTTGTCCAAAATGAGACTTTTTTTTGGATGCCTGACAATTTCAACATCTGTAGATGCACTGACTGGCTGGGTGCCTGCATACACTTGCTTACAAATAACAGGGCTTTTTGCTGTAAAATACCAATGTGTATCTTAGACAGTCATGAGGACAGCAACTCTTATCTTTAACAGTAACGATAGGGACTTTCTATGAAAAAAAAAAGAAGACATTTACTTTAAAATACCAAAACACCAATCAGATCTATGAAAGCTTTTTTTGCAGATGATCTTCTGCCAGCCAACACGGAGCTGGAAAAACACAGCCACATTTGGAAAGAGAGGTCTTGGATGGGCCAGCCCGTGGTGTTTGAGACCCCAGGCTTGTGCAGTGGGTTTGACAAAAGGTCATGGTTCTTCTTTTCCGGGAGCCAACACAGTGCGCAGCAGCCGTGGAACTGATGGATAACAAAGGGTTGCTCCTCAAGGGTCTGACATGAAACCTCTGGTGTGCCAGACGAGGGGTGCGCAGTTAGCAGGGGTCTCTCTCTCCTGGTCCTGCCCGGGGAGCAGCGTGTCTCGGAAACCGAGGGGTCGATAAGGACCCGTAACACTGAGACGGGCTTGTTCTCTGCCTCCTCGCTGTCTCTTCCTCCACCATCTTCGTCCTTCTTCTCTGAATTCCTTCACTACGATTTGTATTCAGCCAACAATGGCAATTCAGGCACCGCTTTCAAAACATTTCTTCCCAATTCATGAGATGTATTATAAATGCAGTGCAGACGCACCAGTCTGCTTTCGCCACACTGTTAAACTACTGCAACTCTTCAGAAAACCTCAGTTCCCCCTTCTCTTCCCTGCTCTGCTTGGTGCACTGCAGGGTGTAACCAAACAAAAAGCGGGACTATATGAGACATAACCCTTTCTGTTATGAGAAAACATCCATCTCTTCCATGCTTTTCTCTTCAACAGCATAAAAAAAGTTTTGTTTTGTTGGCGAGTGTTTTTTAAATGGGAAAACACCTATCATGCTCAGTTCTCTGACATTCAAAAATGGAAGCAGGAGCAGAGCACACAGCGCATTTACAGTGAGGCAGCCAGGCAGGGCTAGCACTTCATTCTCATTACCCACATGATATTTAGTTTTCCTTACGGCAAAACTGAAGTGCCCTTTTTTCACAGAGGAATAGCTCATGGACTGTAATTACGCATGCTAAAGCACACGCTTTCTTTTCACTCTCAGCGAAGACATAACCTCGCTTTCTAAAGGAAGGTGGGAGGAGAATGAGAAAGAGAAAATAACGTGGCTCCACTCCGTCCCAGCGGGGAGAGCAGTGAGGACACAGTCTAGACAGGGGCTGGACAGCAGGGAGCTGTCATTCCCGTCTTCTTTGTTTTCACCTTGCTCAGGGCAGGCAGCGGTTCAGTTCCCGTGTCTCCCTCTGCTCATGAGAGGAACCAAGTTGTAGGTTCCAGACTTTAAAAAAAAAACCAAACAAAAACACCACCAGAAAAAGACTACTGTTGAACTTCAAAACACCTTTTAAATTACACTTCCATTGTACAGAGTTTTTTCACCTTCCACTGGTAGCAACCTTTGGAGGAGCTGAACAGAAGAAAATTCACAGCCATCAAAAAGTCTCACAGATTGTTTCGCAGGGAACAGAGGTCTGTATGTTGTGGAGGAGCTTGGTGCAAAGGAGCAGAACTGAGAGTAGGGTTCTGTCAACAGAAGACCTTAGCTTCAAAACGGTACCGCGAGGCGAATGCGTTGGACTGGACTGTTAGAAGCACGCAGCATAGGGATGGGAGACGAAAAGAAAAGCACAGCAAACCAAAGCACGGAGCTGGAATGATGACACGAGGGAAATGAGCTTCGTTACATCCCGGCATCGGGGTAAAAAGCCTCACAGTGCAGTCAGGGGGCATTTCAAAAATGAAAAATAAGCAGTTTAGCAGGACTGAAAACAGAATAAAGAAATATGATTTAAACGGGCAAAGTCAAGACTAGATTGCTTGGTTATAACAGATGATGTAGAAGGAGAAAAGTTTAAAGCACTGTGGCACTGGGTAAGACTGTTCGGTAAAAGAGGGCAAACGAACCAGAGGAAATGACTGACAGGTGGAATCTGAAAAATGGAATTTCTGAAGGGAATTCCAATCGCTTTCTAGGTGCAGACAGGGACGGAGGAACCCAAGGGTGCACGTAAGCACCTAAGGATGGTCCTTGGTTTGGGCCATTAACTCTGAGACCAGTCCTATGGAAGTTCTTGGCTCATGTTCTTCCATCGAATTCAAAGGGCTTTTTCCCAATGAATGCGAGATATGTATTTACTGCGAACTGCCTATCAACAATGGGATTTTAAAAAAATTGATTTAAAATAAAATTCCATTATTATTTTTTTCAGTTACCTTTTACATGAGACTCGACTTACTTATCTGACATCGCAATCTGTTCCAACATTGCAGAACCTGTGTTTGTCTTCCAGTTGCCAGATATGGAAGTTCTCCTGAAAGGGGGAAAATATTACAAACACAGCCAGTGGTTTTGCATTTTCACTGTCTCTTAAATTACTCTGATTTTCACATGAATACTATAGCAGTATTTACACCTTTTTCACATCTGGTAGGTTACAGCAGAACATCTAAAACGCGAAGAATTCTAACAGGCATCGCGCTTGCCAGTAACACTCCTTTCACTGCAGGCATGTTATGAAGGATGACAATGCTGTGACATCTGTGTTCCCCATTTATTCATTTATGACCTTTCTTAAAAAGACCTATGATGATTAAATGAAGCTGTTAGCCATAAGCTGTTATCAGTCATAAATGGATGGAATAGCCTGTAAGACATGATTACTGCACATGTCAAGAAACTGAAGCTTCAGCTTCTCGCTTCAAGCCCATACCATTGCAGAGTTAGGTCCCAAGGCTTGAAAATCAAGATATCTCTCTTTTTAACATCTCCAGAGTGATCTCAGGTCTGTTTTATATATGGTTTATCCTCCAGTTTTCACCCTTTGCTAATTTACTAATACAATCTAAACAGTTTTTTAAGGCTTGAGTATACTATATTTTATTTAATCTCTAAGAAAAAAAAAATTCATACAAAGTTTTTTCTCCTCAGGCCTCAGGACCGATACCAGGGCTGAGAAGATTACTGTTTTCTGAAACCTAAATGCTGTGCTGGGAACAGGCTAAGGATACAAATTATGAAGTGTTTCCAGTTAGTAAAATAGTTAGAACACCTGTAATGTACTAAAAGTGTATTAGGCAACAGCTACAGTTGTCTCTCCATTTTTCGATTAACCTAATTACAAGGGTCAGTAGCAACTGTGGGGGAGTGCTGACTTTTCCATGGGAGCCTCATGAAGTCAGCTGAATTTTAGAGCATAAAGTTCTTGTAAGGTGCCATGTTCTTTGTTGACGTGGGAGAAACCAGTGAAAGGGGAAGGTGCATGCTGAGTGCTGTGTGGAAGGTAACTTTGCCTGGTAATCAGGCTATTTTGTCATTTCTGCTTCATTTTTCAATTGGTATTTATTTCTATCTGCGTACTTACAAATTAAAAATTTTAAGTTCGTGACTACTCTACACACAAACTCTGCATCAGAGAGGTAATACTTCTCCCAAATCACAGTTCAACTCTTGTAGACTCCTCCAAGGCATTCATTAGCACGTACTATTTAAGGTGTCTTTTAGGAAGCAAGATGTGACCAACTCAGAAAAAAAAACAAACCCCGTGCTGAAGACTTGTAGCAAGTACTTAGTTCAAGATCCTCAGCTGCACTGAAGTAATCTCAGCACTGCTGAGCAGAGGAGAAATGCTGGTTTGCTTTACGCCCTGCTTCTCGCTCCACAGCATGACCGCTCCCCTGCCGAACCCGACGCAGCCTCACGACTGGGTGCCTGCCCGGCTCCAACACTGCTGCAGGGACCAGGTGAGGACCCAAAGGAACGCTGTGGGCACGGCCCGAACTGGTGCAATCCCAGCAGCTCGTGGGCTGGGGCCGCCGAAGCGAAGTCTGTGGCACAGACGTCGTCCAGAACAACAGGGGTTGCATCAGACCGTGGTTAGGGGATACAAAAGGACCTGACCAGACCATTTGGCACTTTAAACCTCAGATACCTTTCTGTAATTCATATATGATGAAATACATAGGTTTCTCATCCTTCTTCACTTCTGTTCTGATAATCGCTAAGGGTCTTGCACATTGTTCTTTCCTCCTCTTTTACTAAATACTGAGTAATATAGAAAGCAACTCCTAACACTTTTGAGTGCTTTACACTTCGGCTTAATACGTTTCCACTTGATTTGGTCTTTGCAAAGAAGGAAGAACTGTTTGAAAATTGGGTAAAAAGGAATTCTGATTAGTATAAACAATTCATAGTAACTTGAGCTTCCCCTCTTCCAACACCTTTCTGCTTTGTTTAGTACCACTTAAAGCAGGCAGCCCAAACTGTCTGAACAGGGACCTGTCATGAGAAAAACACGTAGAAATGCCCCCCTCCAGTTCTTGTGTAGGCAGCCTGCTTAGTGGTTTAACGCCACAGCACTGTCTCTCTTTGGCCGATGTGCTCTTCTTTTACTGACCTTCCGATCAAAGTACATCAAGTTACGGATTCAGAGTATTGCTCTTGGAGAGGAGATTTAAATGCAGTGCTTTTGCGTTTCTGTTTTTCTTCATGGTGTGTGACCCTTTACACTCTATTTCCTTGAAGTCAGATGAATTCTGTAGCGGTACCCAGCCTAGTTAAGTATGTGTCACAAAGCGTTTTGAGGAGCTGTGGTATTTAGACAGATCCCACTGTTGCTTTTTGGCTATAATCTCTACTGACAGATGATAAGCACCAGTGTTTTGCGAGTCATGGATCCACTTCTACCACAATTTCCCACACAATTACAAAAACTGAAGCTCTTAATAACTCTCTTTAAACTAAATAAAACAAATGTTCAGCTGGTATTTTTTGTGGTGGCTCTCTAAGTACTCTGTTCCTGTGTCACAGAACAAAATGAGAACCAGCTGGAAAACAATATTCCACTGACATAATGCATATATATGCATACGAAGAATTTCTCAGACGTTTAGTAAATCTGCTCCTTTTCATGATGCTTTGCAACAATGTATTTCATTTTTTGTGTGATTTAACTGTATGAGAGAATCTAGAGAAAGAATGATTGCTAGGCTTTTAGCATTTGGATGAACCCATAGTTTCTGAGTAGAAACTTAAAAATAAATAAAAGGTAGGAGGAACAGGCTGTCATTTTAACTTATTTTTGCTGCCCCTTAGGCCAACTGTTTCTTCTGTGAAGTAGAAACATTTATGTTTGAAAATGATAAATTTACCATGGCTGACTCTTCCAAAACTATTCTAGACACTGAACAGCATTTAAATTTCAAGTCAGAGACAAGAAAGTAGGTCTCTCTCCAATGAAATCTATTGGTCCAATTTCTGCCATAGGGAACAAACCCTCAAGTTTGAGGGCCAGTCTTGTTCAACTTCTTCATCAATGACCTGGATGAAGGGACAGAGTGTACCCTCAGCAAGTTTGCTGATGACACCAAACTGGGAGGAGTGGTGGATACACCAGAAGGCTGTGCTGCCATTCAGCGTGACCTGGACAGGTTGGAGAGTTGGGCAGAGAGGAACCTGATGAAGTTTAGCAAGGGCAAGTGCAGGGTCCTGCACCTGGGGCGGAACAACCCCAGGCACCAGTACAGGCTGGGGCTGACCTGCTGGAGAGCAGCTCTGCAGAGAGGGACCTGGGAGTGCTGGGGAATGACAGGCTGACCATGAGCCAGCAGTGTGCCCTGGCTGCCAAGAAGGCCAATGGGATCCTGGGGTGCATCAAGAGGAGTGTGGGCAGCAGGTCGAGGGAGGTTCTCCTCCCCCTCTGCTCTGCCCTGGGGAGGCCCCATCTGCAGT
>Ga0065711_1030183_pt1 | contig 33412 bp, 14 predicted proteins | sample Hoacrofraction12_FD_59098 | JGI IMG/M metagenome (GOLD analysis project Ga0065711, IMG submission 59098) | Hoatzin crop microbial communities from Cojedes, Venezuela - Epithelial fraction 12 v2 (version 2) | ecosystem: Host-associated > Birds > Digestive system > Esophagus > Crop | place...
GTTGTGAAACACTGGAACGGGTTGCCCAGGGAGGTAGTGGAGGCCCCATCCCTGGAAACATTCAAGACCAGGTTGGACAGGGCTCTGAGCAACCTGATCTAGTTAGTGGTGTCCCTGCTCGCTGCAGGGGCATTGGACTAGATGACCTCTAGGGGTCCCTTCTGACCTAAAACTTTCTATGATTCTATGAAATCAATTATATTTTGTTTTAGTGATCAATTGCTGTAATGCACATTGCTATTTGTTTCCCTTTTCAACAAAAAGTGGACTACTTGCTTCTAAAAATAAAAATCATCTGCAGAGTCAGAGGAGAGGTAGTGGGGGACAAGAGTGCTAAGAAATTACACACATTTTCTAATCTGTCAAAAATAGACCTTTTAATTTACAAATACCCATACAGACAAAAATATCTAACTTTGAAGAAGAGCATAAACACAAGCTTGTTATGGATAATGAACCCAAATTGCCCACTGTGTAAATAGGGCAATACTGCTGAGTCAATACAACATTGGTAGAGTGAATAACACGCCCTCCTCACTTACTTGACATTTTAAGGCTCTCGGAAAAAGACTGCCCTGTAAACCAAAGAAAGTCAATTTAGACATACTGGCTTGCAGGTGATGGGTATTGTACACTCTGTCTAACACCTCTGAATAAACTCCTGACCTCAGAAAAGATTTAAACTGTAATGCTTTATGAGTCCATTCGAAAGCACCTCCCTTCCTCCTGAGTGGGTTTAAAAGTGCCTTGTAAAATGATACAACAACTAGATCAAGTAGGAAGAAATAATCAGAAATCAGGATACAGTAAGAAAACCAAACACTACATCCATTACAGGTAGGATTTTCTCTTTCAAAAAGAGTAGCACTCATTTTCTGAGTAAGTGACTCTGTTCCATCTTCAGAGAATCCTACATGTTAGCTGTGAGTAGTTCTGTGAACATCAGTGCCTCCAGGATGATATGGCTACTTATGTGGAAGACTTAGATCCTTCTGTCTACCAAACATCCAGTTCAGTTTTCATCACTTACACCCCCTCCTCTTTTTTACCCCCTCTCTTTTTCATTGACAGCAAACACATGCAGTTGAACATCTTCCTTTCAAAACATCCTCCTCCTCTCCATCAAGACAAACTCGTGGCTGAATAAGTCATACCTGGAGTTAAGACAAAGTTCTGCTTGAACTACCCTGTTCCTGAAGGGCTATTTTTATAACCTTTGCCACCTTTACAAACAAAAAGGTGACTCAACTAAGACCATGTTTTCTGAGGCAGATCAGTTACTGTAAGTCTTACAGTAGGACAGAAACTGTCACAAGTACATTGTACCACTTCTGTACAGTCTCCAATAAAGGCAGAAGAGACAGAAGGCAAACAAGAGTAGTTACATACAGTAGCATTGAGATTTCCTAGTGTGCAAGGAAACTTGGTCACATATTTCTGTAAAAAATCTAGCACTTTAAGAAATATTAATGATTATAGGGATGATATAGCCTCTCTGATATTCTTTGAGATGAATAAAAATGTCAAAGAAAAATGAAAAAACATCGATTATGCTAGTGACTGCTGAGGTCAAGTGGAAATTTGAAAAAATCTGTGTTATTTGTAGAACCTGGTTTAAAATGGTACTTAGTATGAATGATCTAAAAGCACAGGCTTTACAAGAAATGAAGTTTTCATTCACAGTGACAACCACCTTTTCCAAATGTTGTCAGAGTGTCCCACAATGCCATTTACAAAAAGAAATTGATGATTTTTCTGTTGGTTTTTCTAAACGTCAATATAACCATGATCTGCCTAAGGGTGCATTCTTTCATCTCAATTAAAGCCATTATTTATTTTTCTGTGTTACCCCATACCACAGCTTGTAAGCCACTGAAAAACACAAACATTACATTTAGAATCATGGTTCGGTACTCTGCTTAAAGCAAGAAGATGTCATAGTTCTACTACTAGTTCACTAGAAGTGGCAGGAAGAATGTCATGCCCCGACAACCTGATGTAAAAAAAAAAAGGCGAGAAATACACACAGAATCTTTGTTAAATGTAGATAATAAACCCAGTGACAAGGTACAAGTCTCATAATTTGCAAGAGAATGCCTTATCTACTAACATATTGTTTCTCTCCCCTCATAGCAATAATACTTCATATGCAGTATTGCAAAAAATATAAATGCTTTTAGAGTTAATACACACTACTATATGGAATTAAAAAAAAAAAATACATATGCGTTATGTCTCAGCATCGTCATACAATAGCATTATAATCCTGCCTCAAGCAGACAGACAGAATTGGACAACTTCCCAAGCCTTTTCCTGGTTTAAACTATTTTCAGAAAAAAAACATAGAAAGTTGTAAGACACATTGTACAATGAAGTAAAAGTTAATTAAACTGTACATTGTTGTTATAAAAATAAATGTTGCATGAGGAACCTCACAAAATTCAACAAGGGCAAAGCAAAGTCCTGCACCTGGGATGGAATGACCCTTTCCACAGGTACTGACAGGCTTAAGTGTCTGGTTAGGAGCTTTGCTGAGAAGGATCCAGGGATCTTTGTATATGTTTGGCTAAAGAGGAGTCAGCATTGGACTCTGGAATAAATGAAGGCTGATAGCCTACAGGGCTATAACGAGAAAGATTATGGTAAAGTTGAGCGAATCCACTGGAGGGCCACCAAGATGCTCAGGGGCTGGAGAAAACAGTATTTGTTCATCCTTGAAGAGAGAAGGCTCCAGGGGGCTTAATGGCAGACACCCCTCCCCGCCCCGTACCTACAAGGAGGCTGTTGAGAAAACAGAGCCAGGTTATTCGTGGTGGTGCACAGGGGAAGGCTGAGAGACAACAGCCATAAAAGGGTGGTTCCAACCGGGGCGGGGAGGAGGAATAAAAAAATGTTTCTCCATGAGGGTAATGAAGCATCAGAACCCAGACAGACTGTAGAAGGTCTGTCCTCAGAGACTTTAGAGCCCTGGACAACATGGTCTGAATTTAATGCTAACTCTGCTTGGAGCTGGACCTCGGACTAGGGACATCCCGAGATCTCTTCTGATCCGAGTGATGCAATTCTGCTTCAAGAAACCAAAGAGATACACAAATGTTGCTCAGAAAGAATATTCTTGATGTGCTTTCTGCATCATTATTTATACAACCCTTGTACTGCTAATGAAGCTGTCTTTTCAAATGTCTGAACAACTGATTCGGGGACTAATGTATTTGACTATGCTACCATCAAAACATGAGAAGAAAGTTGCTCACTTCTCTAGCATTATTTATTCTGGAGAGGCAATTTAGCAAAAAGCATGATCAATATTATATGAAGAATAGAAATATCTGAATCACCAGGAAATACAAGCAGCGGGTTAAATTTTCTGCTAACTCTCACATGCTATGTAGCTTGGTCACTCTCAGGAAACAAACAGTCTAACACACAAATGCATCTCATAGAATCATAGGTTGGAAAAGACCTCCAAGTTGATCGAGTCCAATCATCCACCCAACACCACCATTCCTACTAAACCATATCCTGAAGTGCCACATCTACACTTTTTTTAAACACCTCCTTACTTGAAAGGCCAGTAAAACAACAAGTAAACTAAAGAAGAAGAAAAATTTTTTACGTACTCTTATTTCACCCCAAACTATGATTTTTTTCTTGTGGGATGCAGGAAGAAACAGAGAGGTATGAAAAGACAGGAAGTAAATTTTGAAATGTTCATTTTAACTAACAATGGTTTTCACCGCTTTCTAATATTTAGCTCCAGCTGCGACAACAGTGATATTTTTCCAGAGCTGCTTCCAATACTGTGCAAGTCAACGCCTATATATCCACAGGATTCCCCAGAGCACGTATGTGGATATTTTGTAGCAAGGCAATACACCCCTCATTATTCAAATACAAAAATATTAAGGTTGTTCTCATACTTTAATTAGCACTGACTTAATTTCTTCCTGAAATATACCAAGTCACTTGAGTTTTTTCCAGTGCTTTAAGGTTAGTTATATACGATATACATTAATTCATGCCATGACAAAGAAAAAAATATTCTATATGAAACCAGTGATTTATGACTGAAAACAAAACAATAAGGTTCACAGTAGTAGAAACGAACACCTTGTCCTGCCACTGCCTTCCCTGCAGCAAAACTCGAAACATGCCCCTCCACAAACACACAAACATACTGATTTTACATGCTATGATAATCCTATTGACTTCAAATATCTTCCTTATTCCTACTTTCCCGAAAGTCTCATATTTTTCAAGGAATCATCCAAGGGATCTTCCCATCCCAGAAAAAGAAAAAAACAAAACACAAATCTAAACCCTCAAACAATCTTCCCTGACACTTGATTGACACTATTCCCATCAGAAATCAAGAGACATCATTTACCTGGCAGAACCCCTGCATTAATAAGGAGACTGAAGTGCAGTAGCTAAAAGGTATCACAATATCATCATGCTTGCTTGGTGAAAAGGCAAATTAAAGAAAAAGATACGAACATTCATTCTTGCATTATTTCCATAAAAAATTACCATTTCTAACATCAAAAAGTACTTGCCAGTAAAAACTCTCACTTCAGGGCAACAATTGTAATTTCTATGAATATTTGCTTGGAAGGAACGTCTCCAGTCCCTTAGAAGAGAAATATAATTCTTTTGCTGCCCCAAACCTCAATGCTCCTTTTCTCAAAAGGAATAAAAGGCCAAGCGCGTTGCCCTAGAGTTTAAGGCACTTCAGCATGTGAAACCAATTGCGCTGTTCATGCACTTAAAATTAGGAAGTTGCCTAAACACTGCTGAATTAGATACAAAAAGAGGTAAAAGTGAGAACACAAGTTTCACTTTCACTCTAGGGTAATGCACTTGGTTATATAATAGTTAGGCCCACGTATTTTCTAGGCCGAGGGGCTACTCGGAGAAAAGTTTCCTCAGAGATCTCTTGCGACGACTGAGAGTGCCACCTTTTTCTCCACAGTATTTACTTCCCACACTTCTGCTGGACAAGTAATGAAAAGAACTGATTTCCAGTAAGTTTTATCAAAAAGCAATCCAAAACCCAGCACTGCTACCAAGAACAAAATTGTACTGACGAAACAGAAAAATTATTCTAATAATAATCTGATACACACATAATTGTGACTTCTTTCTTCTGTACAAAGCAGTGGGAAAAAAAAGCCAAAGAAGATCTAGTAAAAAGAGAAAAACAAGCGACTGGAGCAAATGTAGGCAAAACTACAATTTAGTTCTGAAAGTGGCATTTAAAAGTCCCAGTCAGATCAGAATGTGATTTTCATTCTCAGAAGATGGTAGGCGTTACATTCAACGTACCACCAAGTGAAACTAACCTCACTGCATTAAGATCAACAATGACAGTATATAAAATATCATTTAATGAACTCAACTCTGTTCTTAATCCAACTGGAACTCTGCTGGCAAATTTCATGTATAAAGCTGAAGGCAGAGGAAGAGGTTTGAGCGAAGCATTTTCTGGGGACAGGTTATATTAAAACAGAATTTTATTTGTGGTCAACATTTCTCCCAACCAAAACGTTTCATTAAGCTGAAGTAGTACAGTAACTGAACAGCTCTAGGAACCGGTATTCGGTAGCAAATACTGTCTATTGATTTTTCAGATCCCCCTTAGAAAAAAAGGAAGCATTATATCGAACTATTCAAAAATACCATTGGAAGGGGACTAGATTTTCTTCTCTATGTCTTTAGGGAACATCATGAATTAGCAGAGCTAAGCAGAAAGGGTGTTGGTTTGAACTCCAAAGCATGTTCCCAGCATTGCACTACCTGTCCATGCAAGATATTAGACCAGGTCCAGGTAAGATAACTAACTCAGAAACTTGAAACATTGGCTCAGGGACTGAAACAGTACAGAACTGACTCGACTAGGTGACTGTAGCTTGTATGAAGTGGAACAGAGAAGGCATTCTTGCCTTAAGAAAAAAAAATCTGTAAAAAAAAAAAAAAAGCTGTCAATCTTCATGCCTGGATCAAAACAGGAGAGGTCCTTTTTGAGGTCACTTAAGGCAAAAAAACAAACTGAGCCAAAATAGCCTTAAGTGATATAAGCTCCTGTAAGAACTTAAACTTAATTCATCTGTAATCTAGGTAGTGATGTTAATTACACAGCTGAGGCAAAGCAGTCAGAGGATGGGCACAAATGGCAAATTTGGCATCTGAACAATGTTTCTGGCACAGGCAGGGAAGGCAGAGGAAGTAGTCGCAGGAAAAAGCAAATAAGCTTGGCTTATAAACTATTCCAACATGCCAAGGGCAAATACATCTTTTGTGAAAGTGCCTCCCTACTCCTACTAATTTAAACACCTGTTGTGCCATTTACCAAAGTGCTCAAGTTCAATCAAGACAGTATTTTGGTCAGACAGATTACAGAGTGATGGGTGGAGTGCTTTACATGCCCTTGACATAGAGTTCAAAAGCCACCGTCCCGCCAAGTCTTATTTTGCCTCCACAAATAATGGTATAACTAGAGATGAAATTATGTAATAACTAAGTTCACATTCTGCAACAAAGAGGTCAGTAAGCTAGATATCAACAAATTAATCTCAAGAAACAGCTTGGACTCAGACCTAAATACCTCTAAACACATATAACAGAGTCAAGCATCTACCTGATAGATGCTAACATCATAGCCCTTTTGGTACGGCTAGCTTCCATTTTTATTTGTATGTACACAACATAGTCAGCGTAAGATCTCTTACTGGAAATGGGCTTTCACATACTGAACTGAGACTGAGATCTCTGATTGGTATTTTTCCCCCAGTACTCGCCTCCCTCTGTAGCCTTCACCAAAGAACATATTTCTCAGTAAAATAAATAGTATCTGGGAATGATACTCACTTACCATAAAAGTTGTGACAACGCTCATATAAATGACCCAGTTCAGAGATGTATTCACATTACATCTTCATCCCTTCTGCACCAGCAGAAACTGTGTCCTCACAGAGAAGTCACCATAAAAAAAAACCCTAAGCATTATCCCAAAGGATCCTCGTCCTTCTTCTACAAAGCCGAAATTACTTTACAGGGACTTAATGAAAAACTGGTGTGTACCTTTTGACCAGTGGGTTTCCATCACATTCTTTCTTCTTGCAGCAACACCCACTTTTTAGTTGCTTTTTCTTGGGGTGTTGCTCCTTTCTGAATAGGAAATGGAAATAGGTTATAGCAGGGAGGCAACCTCACAGAGCAACCTTTCTACCACATGCTATCCACTAGGTAGAAGATGAAACTCAGCTGCTGCACTTTTAACAGTTGTTGAAAATTTTCACATTATTACAAGTACTGTTCTCTTCTACAAGGACCAATGCTTACTTTCTTTGATGGTAAAGTGGATAAATTCCTGCAACAGCGATGCGGATAGGAATGGTGTAAGATAATTTTACACTAAGTAGCACTGATCATAAAACTGTTAACACAGATGACAGTATCCAAGTCTCTTGTTAATTACTTGACTGTAAAATTTTAAGCGTCAAAAGTTGACGAGTATTCTAAATGGAACAGACATAATTAATTCCCTAGGAAGTAAAAATAAACAACATTTAAAAAAATGCCTATTTCTGTGTAACAATGCAAATGATGTTTTATAAAAATCTACCTCTTCCTTCCCATCCCCTCACAGAACAGAAAACATCTGTGAGAGTTATAACAACATTTGAACAATGGAAATAAATGTGAAAGTTAACTTTCCAAGACTTCAACAACAGCAAATATGAGGAATGAAATAAGTTTTAGAACTAAGAAAAATTTTAGGATGGGGAAAGTTCTGTAAATATTGTTGAAATAAAGAGTATATTTCATTAAAGTGAGACCAATTTCTATTACTACTGAATAGATAGCCTTTACTAGCTACTAAAAAGCAGAACAAAACAGAAAAGGAAAACAAACAAAACAGGATCTTCCACATACATCACATATTCTCACATAGCTTGCAGATTTAGTAAGCAAGAGATGCTGAAAATATTAAAATCCATTATTTTTACTGGGTTTTTTGTTTTTTTTTCCCAAGATTTCTAAGTGACAAGACCCAACAGTGTACTATAAAGAAGTTAGTGGAAGTAGAAGGAATTAAAGCAGTAGTATTTTTAGAGATCCTGTGAGAAAAACAGAAGACAACGCTTGCTGTTAGCAAACTAGTGACACCGGATTTTCTTGCAAATAACAAATGGATATTTGAAGCATAATACAGTGTTTTAAGTAAGCTATTATGGGTTAAGTTTCCCATAATAGAAGCAAATCTCATTGTCTGCAGTGCGTATTTTTTAAGGACAAATCAGAAAAAAGGGTCAGTTTTAACTTTTTATATAATAAGGTGTGACAGAAGAATATTCTTCATGCTTTATATAGGAAGAAAAGCGTACTCTCAATTTTTCTTCCTCTCCTTATGTTTTTTCTCCTCCTCTGTAAGATACCATATTGGCAAATGGAGTTAAGAAAAGCTCCTATTTCCTAATGTCTTCAGAAAAGAGCCTGACTTTTTAGGAACCTTATCACACTGAGTGGAAGAGGCCACCTATTTCTATGCTACACTCATTTACATTATTTAAATTTTCAAGACACATTCAGCAGAGTTTAGAACACTCAATGGGTTTTTCAGTCTATTATCAAGCTTACATTATCAATCACGATTATCTTATTGAGGAACTGAGCTCTTGAGTCCTGATCCTCTAATTTTTCACACTAACAAACTGAGACAGTTTTGCTGCAGGTGCTGTTTCCCATATGCTGTATGGCAAGATTGCTCCTCATTTGACCCTCTCATGCACACCTAGAACATTTTTCCAACACTTTCCTAGCAAGTTCTGTGCCTTCAAACACTCTCATGCATCCTTATATCATGTCCCATGGCATGTAACACCTACTCTTGTTCTCTTGTTTCAAAAATACAACTTTATCAGACTGCAACACGGCACAGACTTTGCATTATTTCAGTTAGTCTTTACCAAAATCAAAGAAAAACCCCCACCCTAAAAAGACCAGAAGTAATCATTACGATAAAAGGGTGTAGAGATCACCAAGGGCAAGCACTCCATAGTGTTCACTTCACTGTATGACCAATGAGGACAAAAGTAACTTTGTATCTGGTTTGGGAGTCAGCCATAGCATGGACTTAGTCAAAGATGACAGTAACAGCTGAAAGCCTGTTTCATTAAGAAGAAGGTAACAAATTACTAGCAGACTAGAAAATCCCTACTCCATTTCCCACAGTTAGTAAACTTTAACTTTTTCAGATTCAAAGGGGTAAAAATCAAGGCTGAACTGTGAGCAGTTATAAGGCGACATAAAAGCCATCTCAGCTGCTCCTAACAAGATATTCCAAAAGATAAGTTATCTAAAACTCATAGTAATTTGTAGGACGTGATGCTGGCTTTGAATGACAGCTGGAGTTACAAAAGCTAATTTGCATCTTGACACGATTTTACCCATAACTTTTGCTGGTATATGGAACAAGACAAAGATACTGATGAATGCAAAGGGCTATCAGAGAATGATCCTTCTTCATTTGACTTTGCATCTCCTCCCTCAGGCTGTTCTTGTGACACTCTGTGTGTTTTAAACATCAAAGGTTCTTTCTAGGCCTGCAATGACAATTTTGAGACAGAAAATACAAGACTAGCACAAGCAGAATATAAGGAGTATGTCTTTGTCCTTCTGCATATTTTTTTCCCAGAGCTTTCCTGTATGCCAATGTTGTGTGTCATGAACTACTATATTGAATGTCATAGTGAATTAGAGAGTAACATAATTTTCACATTTGGAAAAGTTTCTTTGTCTGTGGCGTGAAGTAATTTTTCTTTTTTTAATCAGTATACATCTAATACAAATTTTTAATAAAGATGGTTATTTACATGGAGTGTTGTGAGCAGCATACATATCCTGATGTACAGCAAATCAGCGTGATAGTTGTTGTTGAGAAAGTGTAGTCAACCGATTATAGCTGGAAATTATGGTTAGGACTCCTGGATTCTTTTCCTAGCTGTGCCACTGATTATTATACAACTGGAGTCTACAGTACTTTCTAATATTGCAAAGAAGCCTGAGGCATAATTAATATTTATAGCATAATTTAAGGCCCCAGGTGAAAGGCATATTCATCAGGACATAGTATGACAATTAAAATCTGCTAGTTAAAAAAAAAAGTCATTAGTGACATAAAAATCCAGGGTAAGTGTGAAGCGACCTGAGCTTATTGTTTCTGAAGGAAGTCTTCTGAATCATGCCAGCTGAAGATCTGCCCATGGCATTTGGAAATGTATGCTAATAGTTTCTCACAGGAGCAGAGAATAATTCAGGTTCAAAAGGGACCCCAGCAGGTCATCTGGTCCAACCTCCTGCCCACAACAGGGTCAGCTATTCTTTAATCCTTCATAAAAAATCATTTATCATTCCCCCAGAGTTAAGTTATCAAGAGCATCGTGAATTGTTTAGTAACCTGGTTACACTGATGAATTAATCAAGCCTGAATTTTGCTAATCCAATTATAGTACCCTCAAAGAACTCCACGCCTCTTTGGATGCACAACGCAGTTACTAGTGATACAGCACAATTCATAACATTTTGAAGATAAAGACAGTGTGGTTTATTTAGAACTGATTCATCTAAGAGAGTGTAGACACTGGCATTCTCTGTTAAGGAGCCAAAGGGTTTAACACTGTGTGTTAAGTGTATGTAAAGGGAGAGAATGCTTACAATGCATCTTCAATGGGTGGAGAGCCAGAGCGCAAGCAGACGTGAGGAAGGGGGAACATTACTACAGGTCAGAAAGTGAGGGTGCACTTCAATAACAGTAGCTTAGGATTTGTACACTGGCGCAAGAGTCACAAACAGAACAACTGGCCACAATTGCCTTTTAATACAGAGCTGGTAGAGAGCAGCCTTGCCCTGAAAATATGGAGAATCACTTAGAACATATTCCCTCCATACACTTTAGGAATGGTTGCGAATGCCAATCTCTTTCATTTGAGCTAATGTGTGTATTTATTTTGGGCAAGAAGAACAACAACAGGAAGAAAACTGAAACTATCATTTGTCTGATTATAGAATTCAATCCGCTCAAACCTTCTTCTTTGCCTCAATAAGTCACATATCCCATAAGACCAGGACTATTCGGGCATTTCAGGAAGACAAATAACGCTATTAGCAGAGGGATGTTATGAAGACACAGCTTCTGTAAAGACGTTTGCAGCTACTTTCAAGTTACCATATGCTAAGTCTTTGCCTGGTCAGATTCCTGTGACAAGATTCTTCAGCTGGCATAAATTGCCGCTGCCTGATTGCTGATTTCTACATTTTAAATGATCTGGTCTACCAGAATCTAAGTCATATTTTCACCAATATTTTAATGTGCTGTTTATAAAAAAATGCTTTTGTTCTTCAAAAGACAACATACATAAACTAATGAATGAGGAAGAAAATGCTTATTTGAATTGGCATTTATATTTACTCTCTAATCCTGCAGCCACTGGAAAGCTAAACAGTTGTAACTTGATGACAGCAAGCAACCATGTATATGGATCTCAGTCTAATAGGAATTTCCCTAGTGAAAATACACATATTTACCATGCGTGTTTCATAACAACTGGGGGTATTGTACAGATAGGAACTGAGACATTGGTTAAATTTTATTTACCAAAAATATGAGTAAAAAACCCCATACCTTTAAAATAAGATAGAGTTGCAAGATTTGATTCAATCTAGACTTATGTATAGGGGGAAAGTTTAATGGATGTTAGCCAAGATACGGAGCAGGTGACAGAGAAGCAAGCTAAAAATGAACCTGCTGCATGTGGACGCAAGATAGAGATTTGTGTGTGTCAGCAGAAAATAAAATACATTATCTGACTTGAGGTACAAACAGGAAGGCAGAAAACAACGACTAGCAGAGGCACTCTCTGCTCTTCAGCTGGTTTAACCTGAGAATTCTTCCCAAAACCATACAGAAGGTCTCCAGCACATCTAGATAAAGTCTGCTTTTAAAACTGTTACCAGGGATATCTCTGGAGAAATTTTTTTCATTGTTATATCTGTTGATTTCTTTCTCCCTCTTTCTCTCCCTTCCCGCCCCCCCCCAACTTTATCTCTCTTCCCCTTCCAAGTCCGTGCTTGTACTGAAGGTAGTCTCTCTGGGTATCTGAACTTCAGTGACAACATGCTGAATCTAAAGTATCTTTATTTAAATAATTTTTTAAATTATACTGTACTTCATAATAAAGCCACAGCGACCCGCTGTTTTGCTTCTGCTCCTGGGCTGTTTACAATTAACCAGAGCATAATGCTATAATGTCGTCCCACTCCAAAATTCAAGGGTGTGTGAAAAGAGCAGACAGGAATACACACTGCACTCCAGTACGTACATTACGTGCTCCCCAGCCCCCATGTTTAAGAAGGTTACATTCAAAATCCCCTGTAATACTAACATGATTAAATGGCTGTGTTTAAAGGCTTTAAGTTTATAAGCTGCACTGAAATCATTTGTGTAGAAATGATACCTTTCTCTACCCGATCACAAAACTTATCACACTCTATCAGGAAACAGCAGTATTTGTCATTCTTTATACAAAGGAAGCAATCTTAACAATCTAAGCAGGTAAAAGCTATATAATTCACGCATATCCAAAACAGTTGAAGAGTGCAGACACAGCAAAAATACCACTTTCAGGGTCTGTAGAATTCCACCATGCAAACAATTAAGCAGTGCTTTGACTGATTGGGACCCTTTGACCAAAATTTGCTCTTTCTCATCTAACACAATAAATTAAAGTATATTTTAGGTCATGCCCAGCTCCACTAATGTAAGTATATTTGCAGCTTTATGCACCATACATAAAATATCCCCATAAAGCCAGACACTGCAGTGGTGGTACTATGGTCCTTTGCATAGTCATTCTGCCCTTGCAGACTGGGTCTTGTATAGTCATAATTAAATTCCATCAGCGCTAATTTATCTTGTATTTTAGCCAAAATTATTATACTGAGATGGGCTGAAAGTAGATGTAGGGCTTTCTTTATTCAGTTATTACAGGAATCGCATCTGTTTCCAACAACTAATAAATGGTAGCCCATACAGGTAGAGGACAATAGAGTGGCATTTATGCCAAGCTGTGTAGGTTAAAAAACATTTTCAGATACAAGTAAGAAGAGCACTTAAGAGTGGTGGAAATACAAATGTTCAGTGTAAATGTACCATTAACAAAGATTACCTTTCTTTAACTAGAGACAAACCAAAGACTTCTGAGTTGGCAGTTACTACCAGAAAGGAAAGGATTGCTCAGCACAGTATACAACGGTCACACTGCGTGAGCTTTATATATACCAGTCAGTCAAATTGCGTAAGCTTTATATATACCAGTCAGTCAAATATCTAAAAGAGAATAACTGAGTGAAAACAAGCCAGTATCAAATGCTGAACAATTACTTCAAAGTAACAAATAGTCCTGACTTCAGAATTTACTTCCCCAGCTCTTCTTTCCACCCATGCCGAACGAAATTAATTAAAGACAACTGCACAGCAAATAATAAAAAGGCACATAACTAAATACTTCACAGATTCATTATGCAAAAATAAGTCTGGTTGTATTAAATAATTTTATATTTTGACTATCTAATGCTATTGCTGTTCTGCTGCATGCTAAAAATACCTCCACGGATACAGAATATTTTTCAGCATCTATATTACTGTTCTCCATGGAGCTATAAGGAAATATGTTAGATGAGGATCTGACCCTGTTTTCTTTCCTTAAACAAATCCACCATTTCACATGAAATCCATTTTGCAGAACATCTGTTTACTCTTCATTATCAATACATGATCATCACAGATCTCATTCTGTTCTCTTCTGTATAAAACTAGCATCATGAAGGAAACAACTTATTTATGGGAATTTCAACACCTTAAGTACATTCTGTCCTTCCCAAGCCGTAATGTTTTTTCCTAACCAGATGACCAGCTTCCTGAATCAAGTCATATTATGATAATACCTGAGGTAATTTTGCCTCTGAAATTGGTGTTTAGTCATTTTAAAGTATAATTAAACTCACAGTGAGATGCTATCTTGGTCCAGATGAAAAAAAACTTTCCCTAAAGCTACTACTATGGGGGGAAAAAAAAATTCAGAGAATGCTCTACCACCAATACATAATAATTACCTCATTACACTAACAATGCCTTTCAAAAAAGTTCACAAACAAAAAATATACAAATAGATCAACTAAATCAGAGGAAGCTAAGGACAAGAAGCTACAGAGAAGCATTTCCACATCTCCATCAAAATCACACAAAAAAAGATCAAAAGAAGTTGGGCAACCCTACATAGCATCATGGATATTACAGATATTCTGTATATGTATGTATGCTGTATCTGAGTGATGCAAATGATAACCTACAGCTGAATACAGGTACAGAAATACTGTCTTTGGGAAATATTCACCTCTCTGAGATCTTTGCTGATGCAGAAGATCCCATAGCCAAAGACATCCCACAGCCTCAATCATTTAAGTAGACCCTATACTTCTCAATCAATGCTACTTGGCAGTAGTGTCACAAGTACTAGAAATTCTAGCTGAATGCTTGCCTCAGCAGATGAAAAACATTTCAAAAATTGCTCTGTTGAATTTCACCTAGTATTTCCCTTCATATTGTGGGGAAGAGCTCCCATTTCAAAAAAAGAAAGAGTAGAAAGCCATAACTAATGGAAAGAAGTCAAAATTTCAGTCATCAATTTTGTCTCTTCATTAGAATAAAAAAACATAAAGTAATTCTAACATAACCTCCAACATATTGGATAAAGTCTTAGCCATGAAAGCAGCCCAACATCATGGACATATCACTACGTGCTTTCAGTGATTTATCCACAAATTTCTAAAAACTAGATTGTTTTAATTATTTTGAAATCTTTTTTATATTATTTTTTTCTCTTAGTAAGGGAAACACACATTGCAATACTTTACCTTAATTAAATGTCCTGATTACAGTAAGCAAATAACCTCACTTCTCCAGACATCTTTTTTTCTCAAAATTGTCACCTCCCCTACTAATGTTATAATATATATACAAATGTATCTAGAAATGCATGACTAAAGTGCATTTAATGTATATATGAATTTGAAATGTAGTGCAGATGAGTTCTGATCAGCAGAAAGATTAATACAGAATATACACATAAAAATATGCATATAAATTATATTATGTTTATATTCTGCTGTACATCAGAGAAAATAATGATCACTGATAGACTGGTTTGTTATATAAGATTACATTTTCACAGTAATACTGATTTTTTTAATATCCTACTATAAGAAACGGAGGCATTAATCTACCCCACAATTTCACAAACTAATTAGTATGGTTGGCGCTCCGTTCTCATTTATTGCCTTCAGACATAAAACGTAAGAATCATGAATTTCAGGATTAAAGCAGAAGCATTTTGTCTTCTGTCTGGAAATAAACATGCTAGAGCTTTCTGATGGTGACAGGTGAATGTTAACAACTTTACACACAATTCGGAATGCCAACACATTCTTGCACGTGCTTTTCGATTGCACCCTGTGCATCTGGCCAAAAGCATCGTCTTGTTTTCTGTTATCTTTCAGCCCTTCCCACCAAAGAGTGGGATATCAAGCAGTACTCTGATCTGCCCCCTTGCTGTACTCTGAGTACAGTAACTTCTGTCCATTCTAGGACCAACTGTCCAAAGTTGGGGAGAAAAACCTCACTACCTCCCATACTAAACCCATATCAAAGACTACTCGAAGAAGAAATGACAGACTGTAATTCTTAATTTTGTACAGTGTTTGGAATATTAGAAATAATGTTATTATTTTCATGATTGCAGTTGTTTTAAGGTAAAACTTTTTGAATCCTACTGTGTTTCAATCAGTGCTGTCAGTGTTCAGTGAAGGAGAAAACGTCTATTTCTAGAGCTAACAATACACTTATCGCTGATTACTTAGGAATTAGATTAGTTCAGGAAATAACAATTTGTCTGTGTTCATAAATCTAGGCAGTTGATATTTGCAAAACATAAACTTTTTTTTTTTCCTTCTCATAAACCCCTCCATATCCTTTTCTTCTGGAGAAATATTGTCACAGCACTGCTGAGGCCTGACGGGAGCCCAGAAGCAGCATAATCTATGATATTTAGGCATTCAGCTTCAAAATGCGACTGTGTCCTACTGACAACATCTATCTGTTGCTATTAATCTGCTAGTCATAAAGCAGTTGTTGTAGTGGTGGGCCTGATATTTTCTGTAAATAGATATCAACTTAATGTCTCATCTTGGTCTTTCCTGAGCAAAGCACTGAACAGGCAAGAAGATTTGGAGGAAATCATCACAATTTTTTTGCATCACCCTAAAATAAAAGTAGAGCTTCACAACAGTATTTCATTTGTTGAACTTGGAAAACTTAATAGTTACTTCAAACATACATGCGTGATTACTATGTTTTTGGTCAATTCATTCTGCAATGCTTTCTTCCACACTGTAGGGTCCAATTACTCCGATGAGCCAGCGACACCCAAGGGACACAACCTAATGCTGTTCCTTCCCTTCCAAAAATGAGGAAAAACTTTCTACCCTCTCTCAAAAATATTCTCCAGTTGCCTTCCCAATGCCCAAAATCCCTCAAAAAAAGCTTTTGTCCCCACCTTTATCAATATGTAATGATGCAAAAACAAATAAATACAGCATATTTTTTTTCACACAGTAAACTTACTTTCTCTGTTGTAAAAACGTGCTTTGAAAGAAAGATTTGGTTTTGCTCCCCACTGCACACAAATGCCTAAAATCAGGAATATTTAATAAAAAACTCTATAATAAAACCTACAAAACACAATAAACTACCAGCAAATGGCAGAAGGGGTCGGACGCTGTACAGGGTCTCTGGGAGAAGAGGCCGGGGCTGCCCTGGGCCAGACACAGTTGGTTCCAGCCGACCCAGCATAGGGCATAGCTGAGCCCCGCAGCCAAGATGGCAGTGCCTCGGGAAAAGTGTATTTAAGAAAGGGTAAAAAAACCATAAATTGCGCAGCAGTTGGTAGAGAAGAGTGAGAAAAAATTGTGTGAGAAACCACCTTGCAAACACTGAGGTCAGTGAAGAAGGAAGGGGAGGAGGTGCTCCAGGCACCTGAGCAGATATCCACGCTGAGGCCCATGAAGAGCCCATGCCGGACCAGGTTTATTCTGAAGGACTGCAGCCCATGGAGAACTCGCCCTGGAGCAGAGTAACAGTGTGAGGAGGAAGGAGCAGAAGAAAGGAGCTGCAAAGGGCTGACAGCAACCTCCGCTCCCCATCCCCCTGGCACCATTCAGAGGGGAGCAGATTGAGGAGCTGGAAACAAAGAAGAGAAGTTGAGCCGAGAAAGAAGCACGGGGGAGGGAATATGTTTTAATTCTTGTTTTGGTTTCTCACCATCTTAGTCTTTTTTAATTGGCAGAACATTAAATTAATTTTTCCGAAGTCATGTTTGTCTTCCCATGACGTAACAGGTAAGTGATCTCCCTGTCTTTATCTTCACCCATGAGCTTTCTCATCTTGTTTTCTCCCCCTGTCCTGTTGAGGAGGTGAATGAGAGAGCGGCTGGGTGGGCAGCTGGCAGCCATCCAGCCCCCCACAGACCATATAGTAACATGACGGCTGTATGCTGCAGATACAGAAAGACAAATTCACATTGACTGCAATACTCTGAGTTAGGAGAACATTTCTCCTCACAGAACCCCTGATACTTTTTTCTCCTCATATGCTGCCCAGTGTGAGCACCACACACATAAAACTGAGTATCAGACTACAAATTTTCTGTGTAAATTTAAAAACATTACCCAACATTGCAGCTATGGTAAATTTTTTCATACTTACTTGACAGACATACACAATGGATATGAACTTTGGCTTTAAAAGTCAGAAGACTTCAGTGTTCTTGCAAATGAAGATCACTCCATTAAAAAGTACATAAACACATGATTAATTTTAAGCGCATAATCCCACTTACTTCAAAAGAACAACTCAATGATTCAAGTTAGCTACTGAAAACTCCAAATAAGGCAGATGATTATGATTTGATTCTTCATTTCTTACAGTGATACCTGGGAAATATTTGGGGAGTGGTTTACCCAAAAGTAAAAATAAGATACAGAATTTAACTGTTTTAACCAGTTATTTAAAAGCACACAATTTATTCCAGTTGTAGGTCTATTTTTTCTGCTGACTATAGAAAGTAAATTTCTTCCACCACAACAGAACAATTCTACACATCTTACCAATTGACATTGGTTTTTAGTTTTCCTATAGGCTCTACTAACCTGCCAATTAGGTACAAAAAACTGTGAAAAAGTAAGTGTTATATATGACTTGAAATAGAGTTTTACCAACTCTCTGACAGTGTACTGCAAAACATAAATTCCCATCTGCAAGAGAAACTAAGTGTCCTTATTCCAGGAAATGCAGTTTGGTCATAACTTTTATGCCCTCAAAAATGTGTAATTTACATTCTTTCAATTTAAAAAGGCCATTGTAAAAGATGTCACCTTTATAAAAGCTGTTTCAATAAAACTTTCCTTCCATGCTGTATTTTAAAATTAATTTGACCTTGAATTCTAAATTTCAGAAAGGTGAATATATAACACATTTTTCTGGACAACCATTTAAAAAAATAGATATTTAACAGTATATCTATGGCATTTTAGACACAAATTAGGACACTTGGTAAAGAAAGATGTGCTACATCCTAGCTTTTTGGAAAGTATATGCTATAGTTTGGAGTGTACTACATTGGTTCATTTAAAACAACTACATTTTTGTAACGGATAATGAAAAAGCTTAACAGACTTGCATTTCTGATTTCTCAAGATGGAAGAAGACAAACCAACTACTTTATATAATTATGCCAATAAGGAGAAGCATCTAAATCCCTTCAACATGAGGATTTTAACCTTGATCTTAAAAGGAAATGCACAAGGTACACATAGCGTAGCAAAGCTAAGATTATCAAATGCTAGCTTAATTTAAAAAAAAAAAAAAAACAAACAAAAAACCCACAAAGAAAGCCCAAAAACCTAAAAGAAAATCAGCTTATGGTATTTCTTATAACACATATCTCTAGAGATAGAGATCAGCTGGCAACTCTGAATGAACATCTTCAGAATATCACATGCCTTATTAGCCCATGTCCTGGTTTCAGCTGGGATAGAGTTAATTTCCTTCCCAGTAGCTGCTGTGTTTTGGATTTAGTAAGAGGAGAATGTTGATAATACCCTGATGTTTTTAGGTGTTGCTAAGAAGTCAAAGACTTTTTCCAGTTTCTCACATTCAGCTAACGAGCAGGTGTGCAGGAGCTGGGAGGGAGCACAGCCAGACAGCTAGCCAAGCTGGCCAGTGGAGGTATTCCATACCATGGGCATCATGCTGAGTTTATGAATGGGGGGTGGCTGGGGGCTAAGAATCTCTTTCTCTCTTTTCTCTGTGGTTGAATCCTCTCTTGTCTGGGAGTTCAAATTTTTCTGAGAGTTTGGTCTTTTTTTGTGAGTTTGAGGAGTATGCAAAACTCACAAGTTCGGCGAAATACGTGAACTCCAGGAAACCCATGGGTTCTGCGATTGCTGCTTGGGGACTGGCTATGCAACTGGTCATTGGGCAGAGAGAAAAAAACTGTTGCGTATAGCTTGTTTTTCATATTCATTATTATTAGCGTTTCTTTTGTTGTCTTATTAAACCATCTTTATCTCAACCCACGAGTTTTACCTTTTGTCCAGTTTTCCTCCCCTTGCTGTCTGGGAGGAAGAGGAGGGGCTGTCGGGTCCTAGTTGCCAGCTGTCGAGTTAAACCACAACACTCCATAATGTCCAATATAAGTGCAGTGAAACAATAGCTCTTGCTAAGGTGTAACTCACTACAAGACAAGTCGTTTTACATAGAGCCTGCCTCTGCAGTAGTGTAATATTGTTCATTTCTTAACCGTACTTCCATTATGGGCCAACATCTTTTCTTCAAGGATCACCAGATTTGCACTCTGAAGTGTTTTTCTCTACTCAGACATTTAGCCTTACCTATGTTATTTCACAGCAGCTATCAGCTGCATTCACATAATTTCTTTCTGTACATTTCAGTACAGAAATTATATATAATGTATCACAAGTCCTTGCATGCCCTTTTCTGCTTGATACTGTCTTACAAATCACTAGGTCATTCTTCACAGTTAATCTGTTATCCCCCTACCAGCTAAATGTGACACTTTATACCCTCAGTTCAGTAATTGCTCTCATGGCTTTATCCTCAGCTGAAAGACATCTTCTCAGTAACTTTTTCACATTTCAGTTCTCTCAAACTTTTGGTAGCACACGACATTATTTGTGAGAACCAGAGCTTGCGAATGACTGAGGTGATTTTAGACTTCAATTTCTATTGCTCACTTCTAGGATATATCTGATAATATATCATCTCTCTGGGGAAGGGGAAGAGAAGCACTCTCCTTAAGATACAGGATTTTTCTCTGCTTTCTCATATATAGGCTAACAAAGCAACGGCATGGTCACAAGGAAAGCACTAGTTGGGAAAAATGGTCAATAGCAACAGATGACTAGTGAAAAATACCTGCCAGTTGAACTCCTACTAAGCTGTATTCTAATTCCTATTAGAAAGAGCAAGGCATGTATGAAAACAGGAATATTTTTTGGCTGAGTGCAATGCCCCTTTCCAGATATACTGCCCTTCTTATTAGCAGCTGTGTTTGCAGTTTCAATGTATGCTACATTTGATGCTTTCGTAAAGTACTGACCTAAATAGTGCATGTGAAAAGCACGTGATTTTGTAAGCCTCAGATATTCCTGAGGCTTATGAAAGCATATAAATAAATATGCTATAAGACATGGATTATTTTTCTCAGATATTTTGTTCATAGTGCTCTCAGGGTTATCTGTCTTCACTTTACGAACAGAAGTACATCAAACCACTATAAACATCTACAACAAACATTGTATGAGAGTATTTTCAAATGTAGAGCACATTCTAAATTGTACAAAGAGCTCTACATTGCTGGTATCAATTCAGGAAAAACTTGATGGAATAATTTATCTTCGTACTCTATACAATTATGCATTTACTATATCTGTTGTAAAGTCTATTCAAATAGGGAAAAAAAACTTTTGGAGCAGTACTAGCATACTTTCTCAAATGTACAAAAAGAAGTGAAAAGTTGAGATCAGCACATAGACTCCGTCAAGAACATCTGAGTGTCCTAATTTCCCATCCTGTAAAGACTTATGCATGTGCATCGTTTTCTACACACGCAGATTTCTCTGGAGATACCTGAGCTGCTTACATACATGAACATAAGCATGGTATGTGAGCCTTTGCAAGACTGGGATCTTTTCCAGCTCCTAATGAGTTCAATGGGAAGTAGTTTATCCTTCGTCATATATTGTCTAACAAAAAGCATGTTAATGTAATTAGACTAAAGACACGAAAAGATCAGCTAGAAGTATCAATAATAATCGGGGCTATTATGGCACAACACCTACATTTTCCTACAAATCATTAAACTGACAGTTTCCTAGCTTTCTATGTCACCTTTTCTCCGTGTTTTTTTGTGTTTGCAAATGCAGGAAGACTTAACTTCTCCATTTTCAAATAATTAATTTGCACATAAATATAAGCACAATACCAAGATGGTAAAGAAAAGAAGCATCACCACTTATAAAAAAGGATATGCCAGCAGTTCAATTTCCTCTGCTCTCTGAATTACCCGGGACACTACAAAATACATTTCTCCTCTCTTACTGGAAAAGAAGATGATGGTACAAATTTGAAATGTGAAGACATTCTCCAAATTGAGGGATGATCATCTTTAAGATTGTTGCTATTGAGTCATAGACATCAGTAATTTTTTTAAACTTGGGAGCGAGAGAGTTCAATACTGTTTCTATGTTAGAATCAAGATAACTAAAGCAAACCATTCTTCTTAAACACCATGCTTAAAAGCAATGTGTTGAGACTGTCAGCCATTTTTTCATATCAGTAAAGAATCCCACTGTCATCATTAAGACCACGTATAAACAAAGAAGCCTACAGTCTAGACCAGGTATGATATTATTCCTTGCTGAATGACCAAGGCTCTTAACAGAGATGGCACTTGTATTTACCATCTGGATTTCTCGAAAAATTTAGAAGGAAGTTGAGGTTAGGAGACAAAGAATTTTCAAAAACTTCTTCTCCAAGTGATCGAATGATCCTAATGTTTGTACAGTAAGCTAATATAATAGTCCTAAATAATTCCTAAACAAACTAAACAAAAAGATTCATTGAATGGAGTCATACTGAAAGTATGATTTTATTATATTACTTTCATATTACTACAAACTTCTCATGACTCAGTCCTACCTAAGAAGTGGGAAGTAAGATCAATTGCAAGGTGATATTCAAAGCATTTGTGCGTAGAGATGTCTTATAAATAAGCCATCCCTACCTCCTCCTCTGTAATATACACATAGAGTTGTTCTTCTGAGAGATCCCATCTCAAACTGGACAAATGCCTTTTCTCATACAGAGTAACAGTCAAAAATATCTAAGCCACATTGATTCACTGCTGCCGTCCTTGAAACACAGCCAGAGTCTGCTCCAGTGGACTATGAAGCAAATAGACAGGCTTTCCTGGCCAATACAGAACCATGGGCAAGAAGGTACCCACTCCCGTACAAAATTCATTATAGCAGGTTACTCTAGTTAAGTATCTGCATGAAAATGTCCAACTATCTTGTTAAATCTCTGATTTTAAGCCAGGGCTTTGCCTATATTGCCAAGTGCCACCCCTTTCCCACAGATGCATGCATGCATGCATGCATACACACACACACAATTTAAAACATCTATTCAAAGGTGCAGGAAGAGGTACTTGGCTTTCTGTCAATGTTCATAGAAGCAAAACAGTTAAGCAGATCTAAAAAGCAAGTAGAACAGTTCTGCTGTGGTGACAGAGTGAATTCCTTTTCTGAAAGGGACAAATTCTGAGAACCTTTGCTGATTCTAGCACTACTAGTCTCTTTCCAGTTAATCTGGTTAAAATCAGAATCTCAAATAATAAAGATGATTTATTCAGAAATATCAATATAAACTTTTGGTTCATTATACTCAGCTTTTTCTGATAGAAATTAGACATTACAAACTTAAAAAAATTGAAAAACACACTTCTGTCCATTTTATGCCTTATTTGCAAGAAAAAGCATAAAACCCACAGTTTTGCTAAGACTTTTATTTTTCCTTATCATTCAAGGAGTGTGTTTTATTGTGCATGGTGATAAAACTTATTTTTAAGAGCTAAAGAAGTTGAAAATTCCAGAGCTCAGACATTTTATGTTATTCTCTTTTACTTGTAATGCAGGGTCTTGCACAGAATCTGCAGGAATATTACATTTGTATTTTCAAAATGGCTTCTCTACATGGATTGTCCTAATAATCGAGAGACATAAATTATTTGTAAGAAAATAGAAAAAATGAGTGATAACGTTTTCTGCAATCACTGTCATACGTATGAGAATGGGACATCACCAAAACAATCCATCTGTGAAGTATGCGAAGGGATGACTGCATTTGGATACAGCAATTAATCACCACATTATTTATAGCACTTCAGAAGCAGCTTACAGTACATTAATCAGGGATAACTTCTGCTTAATTAACAGAGCTGCCAAAAACGTCAAACAAGACCATAAAAAACAGAATTGAGTAAGAAAGAATTAGCAAGGGACTGGTAATGATGAAATATTCAAAGTTTCTCTTCAGCAAAGGTCTTCTCTCAGTTTCACTTCCTACAACACCAGTAAGCAACAAATTCCATCAAACAGCTAAGGTGGGTATTATTATATTAGTAGCACTACATACTTGGGAGTAGAAAGAAAAAGCAACAAGTAGTTGACTGCATCAGTTTTAGTGCACTGCCGTGCACACAGTCACGTGGTTGTGGAAGATATAAGAAATTAAGAAGCAACTTTTTTTGATTTTTAATCTTCCTTTGTGTAATTAAAAGGATCACTGAAGTGAGACGGTGCGTGGATTATGCCAAAATTCGTTCTCTACTACTGCATGGACTGCATTGGAAGGAAAGAAGAGGAGTAGCATGGGGTTTGCTATTTAATCTGCTTTTGAAATCATGATTCAACGGAAGTCTCTCTATTATTTAGAGGCTTACAAAATAAAATCCTTTTTGCCAGAAGTGTGAAAGACAGCGTAACTCTCCCATTCAAAGTACCTGAAAAGAAGTTTAGCTATTAAAACTAAGTAAAACATTAGTAAGATTTGGGAACATGAGTAATTTGCATGTTAGGCATATGCAAATTAGAAAACAAGATCTGGTTTAAAGGAATAAAGAACTTCATAAAATTACATGGCTATTAAAAGTAGCTTATATGCTAAGAAGTATTCTCATTTACATAAGCAAATTTATTTCAATTACTACATGCAAATGGTAATTATAACAAGTAAAAACAAAATTTTATTGAAAGCCCATATAATTATAGAAAACGATAATGAATCTTTCAAGGTTGGGTCTTCAGTAAGAAGGGATGATGAATAAAATATTAACAAAAGCTTTTATTATTCAATGCATAGCTGAAAGTTTAACTGTGAAGCAACTGTAATCAGGTTTCATCAGTCTTTTTTAGCATGGTGTCTACAGATCTCCAAAGGAATTAAGATTTCCACTGGAAATATCAAGTTTTTATTGTTACTTGCCATACTTCAATATCTCATCATAAAAATATTCTTTTTCTCTGTTGAAACTGTGTCTGTCCTTATGTAAATAAAGATACCTAAATCTATGATTAGTCTAACATTTTACATGTATAAAGATAAGTATGTTTAGGAACTTCTCTTTAGTCTAATAGCACTCACAGAAGTTTTCATAAAACTGTCACTTGACACCAGAATGCACAAAACCTCTTTAAAGTGTATGTTTGCATGTATGCATATTGTGTTTATAAAGTGAAAAAAAATGAAATGGACTGAAATTAGAGTGGAACCCTCTACATTTCATAAGCAGTTGAAGAAAGATCCATCAACTGATGAAAATGAAATTGTTTCCGTGTCACTTAGAGCTGAAGGAAAAAAAATCATAAGACCTATTAAGACAGAAAAAACAACCAACAAATTCATTTGCAAAATACAGATCAACATAAATACCACACCAAGCTCTCACTGTGCCCCCCGCCGGTTGAAAGTTGCTTGTCTAGTAGTAGAATTTTGGGAAGTATAAAACAACACTGCCAGAGCTTTTAGTAGAGTCATTTTGAATACTATCATTCACACAGTTATCATTTGTCTTAATTGGTCTTCAGGTTCATTTGTCTCATCATACTGGTAACAAAGTTTGCCACAAGGTCACTCAAAAAACACTTAAAGGGCTCATATTAAATATTCAGGTTACCTGGTAACAGTCACAGGATTAAGAAATGTGTCTTACACTATTTTGTCACAATACAGTTTAAGAGAAACTATCAACCAAGAGGCCTACACTTTTCTCCATTGTATTATATCAGCGCTTTTTAATGTTTTGTTAGTATTCATCAAATGAAGGATGACAGCATGTGAGTGTGTATACTAGCATTCCCTGTCAGCGACTCAGAGCAATAAAACACTAGATTTGTCAATTCTCACCAATTCTGGGCAGATGGTGTAGATTCTTCAAACAGGTGTGAGGGCCTAATACGTACCTCTACCTTTACCCTGAGACAGCTCACTACAACAAATTGCTTAAAATAAAGAAAAAAAAATCTAACATGGATGAAACAATCTGATTATTCTTCAGGCATCCCAGACCCAGAGTGACTTAAATGGCAGTTCAGTCTCTAAGGAATCTTACAATTCCTACCTAAAATGTAACTCAGTTCGCTACTTCCTGACAACCCTTAATGCCTCAAACCAAACACTATCCATATGAAGTCGCTATTTCAATAAAAATTGCATCCAGACCCCAGAATCACAAATACAAAACATTCTCCTGAATATCTCTACAACTCATTGTAAAATATCCCTTTCCTTTCTTTTCTGCAGAAGTCCTTTTATCACTGATAACTGCTCTTAGACAGGCAATGTTCTTTCACCACTGATAAGTACTCCTAGACAGACAGACTATGCCAGACAGACAAAACTGATGCAGATACGCAGCTGAGCATTTCATAGAACTACAAATAAAAAGGTTTCTAGAAATGAATGATAACAGAAGTAACACTGCAAGCCCATTGAAAAACCTCTAAACACAATGCGGGACAGAGTAATTGCCTTCACTTTACACAGAAAACGTGAAAAATATGAATAAACATGACAGAAAAGGCTCCATCTGTAGAAAAAAAGCATTCTGCTTCAAATCAGAATGCATTTAAAAATGCAACGTAAGAAATCTCAGTCAGGCAAAGACCTAAGCTCTCTGGAAGTATACAAGTGTCAAACCAAATAACTCACGAAATTTGGCCACAAAATGAGACCTAAAAACTGGGACTATTAGGAAGGTCTATCAGAGGAATTCAGTCACCAAACGGTCTTGTAAAAGACTCTGTATAACACAGAAATTAGATACCTCCAAAACAAATGACACGCCACCAGCTTTCACTGACAACTTCAGAGACACCTTAAAGTCAACAGGAGGATTCTCCTAATCTCATTCCTAAAAAAGAGGGACAGATTATCTCCGTATCACATTGCATCTTAAACAAGAAACAATCTTCAGACAAACAGTGAAAGAGGAGAGAGATGTTTTTGCATCTCTCAAGGAAAACTCAGACTCATTGAATCTCCCCACATCCTAGACCAGCTGCTAGCATTTATATAGGCAGATAACTACCAACGACCAGGCAACTTTGTCAGGTTGGCCCAAAATCATGATCACAGCCCATCTGAATGACACTTAAGACCTAAGCCTCAGAGAGAACTCCCTTTAATGTGAAAAACTATTGCAAAATGGTTATTCCCAATTCAAACCTTGACAACCAGGGTTACTTGCATTTTCACATATAATCCAATCAGTAGCACTGAGACTAAGCTAATTGCAGTAATAAACAATCATCAAGCAAACCTTGTGGTTTCTTGCTTTGCCTTTAATATCTGTCCAACACATAATACAGGATTTTCATTCTGAACCAGCTCCCACTGCAGCGGGACAAATAAATAACAGAACTACTTAGGAGTCATGTGTAATGCATTCTGCATAGAATATGAGGTTGGCAATGAAACCATGCATCTAGCAATCAAAGGAATCGGCTTTCAAAGGGAAGCTAATCCTCTTTTAAATCTAAATGAGAGAAATAAGTCTAGCAAAACCGCACCCCACAAAATCTTTGTCTTTCACTAGCAGAGGTTAGCAATCAACCCGTTTTAGCAGCATTCCTGGAACTGACATTCTACTGGAGAATTTCTGTTTTGTATGAAATATGCAGTTGTGAAGTATTTTGCATGTCTGAATTAACTTGTCTAACTGTATTAAGGATTAACTAGTGGTTTGGGAAAAAAAATGCTCAACTTTAGCATGCCTTTGAAAGCACTGTGTCTATCAGCCTTAATTTTATGTCTCAGCAGCCTAATGTAAAACATAGCCACTTATCTCATACCCAGTGGTCTTTCCTGAGCCTCTCTGTACTCAGCTCTTTGGAAAGCTTATGATATCATTGCATTCACTGCGATTTTGTTTTTTTTTTTGGAAGAACATGCAGCAGTGGAGTTCATAGAAATTCGTTTCTGTTTTCTTTTGCTTGCTTACCTAAAAGATTTTGATGTATCTGTTGATCCTCGCTATGCTAACAAGCTAAACTGACTGTGCTCTGACAGAAGAAAGAACTGATGAATACGAGAACAAAATAGCATAAAACCAAAATAACATATATACTACTGATATAAGAGAGGTCTATGAAAAGACTAGGAATGAAATTGCAGTATCTGCTCTGCAAATCTGCTAAGCTAGCTGTTGATCCCTATTTCGTGATCATACATGTGAGAAAACATACTTAAGAAGCTGTCACTGTACTTGAATTTGTATCTCAACACAGTTCTGATTCTTAAACTTTCTTATGTTACTTTCTTTAAACACAATAGCCTGCAAAATATATCTTCAGTATAATTCTTGTAATTTAAAAATATTCAACCAATCTAACATTTCAAATCAACTAACCTACAGTGTATCATTAGATCGGGAGCAATAGGCTTTCTAATTCTCAGTCCAAGAAAGGAGTATTGTTATACACATAAAATATACACATTTTCAACTCTTCTCCTTTGCCATTCTCTTGTGGTTTTCGTGCTACTCCTTTTCTAAATTATGTCAGTGCCACCTAGCTTTGGTGCCAAATTCCCATTCTTGCTACTTACAGATACCTGCAGTCTCTACCAGCTCCACACATTCATCTTCCTCTCTGTCTCCACCCTTTCTCAAATAGTTACATCCACACCCTTCCATTCCTTACCACTGTTATTATTTGCTATTATTTTCTTCCATCATAAATCCACACTTTGTCTCTGCTTTCCCATACTTGTGCTGTCATTCTAAAACTCCTTACGCCCAGTTACTTCCTGCTTAGGAGCTTTCTCAATCAGTGGTGGTATGCTTCTATTTGACAGCCCTCTGTAATCTCTCTCCCTGCTTTTGTACACTTGCTTTTTTAGATCCATAAAAAACACTCAGAATTCCTAACACCCAACGGCACATTTTTGCACAGTTTAACTGTGTCTTCTGAGGAGCATCTTCTCTTGCTCATTTTGAGACTGCCTTCTGGTAGCTTCATTTGATGGCCTACTGTTCTTGTAGAGAAAGAAACTGTAAATAATAATTCTCCATTCATCTTCCCTCAGCCTAATAAGGATTTCTGGATTCCTATAGTCTACCCTTTAGTCATATCTTTTTTCTAGTCTGAAGAGTCCGTGATTATTCAATTGCCACTTAGGAGAAGGCAATTGTTTAATAAACTTTGTCATTCTTACCTTTGCAAGCTCTAACACAGCCTTCTAAGATAGTCTTCAAGACATGGGCGTACTGTGAATTCATACAAAATCACAAAAAATGTTTCTGGGGCTTTTCTACTCTTTTCCCAATAATTTCTAATGTAATCTTTTTTTATTTTTTGATTGCCATGGAGAGCTGAGATCTGTATCAATCCGAGTCCTGTATCAGCAGGACTGCTCTAACCCCCAAAATGAATTTTAATGGTGAGGAATGACTAAACAAGCCATGTTGAGTCTTCTTCAGCATACCGTATTTATTTATATATCCAATAGCTATTCCTTGTTAGAGTTTCTATCAATTTGTTGAACCTAAGCTTACTGGTTAGTAGCTCCCTGGATACTCTCAAGAAACTGTTTTACAGCTTGACATTGCATTAATCTTATTCCATCTCTTTGGTACCAAGGAAGTGTTAGGCAAGAGGCAACACAGTAAATACAGTTCAGTAACTACTTCACCCTTAAAGGTCCTCTACAACTCTTGGGCAAATGCCAGGGGGTTCAGATATTTTTAACCAATATTTACTGCTCATTTTGTCAGTTTGCTTTGCTGCTTCTTCTACTGAATTACATTCTCTAATCAACTCCTGAAAAAAAAAAAAAGAGAGATGTCACCATGTGGGAGTCTGTCCAATTTATTTTGCATTTACTGTTACTGCAACAAATCCTTTTTGTGTGTTTGCGCACTGTCCTTCAACTTCTTATCCTCTGATCATCCACTGGCATAACAGACCACCTGATAGGCACCCCGCAATTGATAAGTTAGAGAAAAGACTTTGGAAGCTCTTCCTCAATCTTGTTTGCTCTGCCTTACTGCATCATTTACACTTAACCTAACAGATTTTATGTTCTTTTTCTATTTTTGGTATTTTATTTGTGAAGAACATTTGTATATTTAGTAATCTCTCTAATCTCAGTGTTTACCAATGATGCTTTTTTAATTTGGTCTTTCTGAAATGCTTTAACGCAACATTTTTTTAGCTTCTAATACAGTGGCTTGAAACACTATCCATGTCATCTGTAAAGATATTTTTTTAGCTGCCTCTCGGGGTTTTTTACAACAAACATCCTCATTTTTCTAAAACTCCCATTTGTGGAATTAAGTACCACTGTATTTGTTCTTCTGACTTCTCTTGGTCCTGAAAGGATGTTGAATTTAAGCCCATTATTACAGAATGTACAGTTGTAATAACATTGTGTCAATAAACACAATGCCCCTCTATTGATTCTCTGATTAGGTTCCTCAATGAAAAGTGATTTATGGTGTCTAAAAGTTTAGTCTGAAATGACTTGACAGCTGCTACCCAGTTAACATGGGGAGGCAGCAGTTATGGTGAACTCAAACAACACATTTCTCTTGTGCCTCCTGACAAGTGTCTCCGACCTCTCCTGGTATGCCACATTGTCTCCACTGCTCAAGCACTTACCAACAGTCTTATTACTTACACTAAATTTAGGCCTGGAAGTTTAATAGGGATTGTTAATTACTCCCTGACATAGTTAATTTGTTTATCTGATATAACCTTGCATGTCATTTACTACATAGCACTATTTGTGCATGTGCATAACCTCCTCTTTCATATATTACCTTGTTATTATCCCAGTACTTCTTTTCCTTCCAGAAAATTCCCAGTATGCTTTTTATAGCAATAGACTAAATTAAAGCTAGGCATCCTATAAAATGCAGGTATCATGAACTCTACAGCCCCCCACAGAAACTCTCAGCATTTAAAGAATCCGGCAGTGGTATATTCAATACCTTAGATGTTGGAAGATCCCCAAAACAAGCCTGTCTAAACAAACCCTCCCTGACATATTTGTACGCATACTGCATATCCTCTATTTACATTCAAATACTATCTTTCTACAGGACACCTGTTTTGTTCAAGGCAGGGTATGGACAGTACTCAGTTATATTCATATTTTCTTTCTGCGACCACTATCCAGAGCGTAATCCCACAGTGTATTTACTGGACACAGTCCAAACCCTGCACTGAATACAGGATTATTACTTTCCTCATGGGCTTTCTATGATTCTCTTATTGTATTATCTTAGTGTGCTCCTTTTTTAAACAAACATAATTAATCTATCATCATAACTCTCCTGTAAAACAAGGTGGTCCATATTATACACAAGAACAGAGGGGCAGCAATTAAAGGTAAAATTTACCATGAATCAATTAATTTTAACTGGCTAATTAGGAAACAAAACCTTAGAACCTACTATATGTCTCTACGAAACATGTTTCCAATGATATAATTAATGCTATAACCACTGAGAACTTCCTCAAGTGAAATGTCATGTATATCAAGTCAGAAAGCCAGAAAAGAACAAGCATAAAAGTTTTCATGACTTGCTACATATTCCGCAAATGATAGATCTCTATAGTAAAGTTTTCCAGACTATTTTTCTTTCTATTCCACTGCCTCTTTTTCCATGTGCCTTGCATCAAATAAAGAAAACAAAGAATAATTTATGCAACTTTGCTTCATTCCCACAGTAGAGTTTGTCTTGTGTACAGCCTTTAGAAAAAAAAATAAACTACAAACCAAACCCCACTTGATCGTATTATCAGATTAATACAATAAGTTTATGAAATAGCTTTTAACACACACACACTGTGATCCTCTGTGTAGACAGACTGTAAAAGAACGTGACGTCTTCCCTACAATTGCCTCTCACAGACCCTTACCATCAACTGTGAATGAGTTCAAGCCCAGGCTCTGGCCAGTAATACGTGTAAGTTAGCTGCTCTCCCATTGCGCCCCAAGCTTACTCCTTTCCTTCTCTGCTGCATGCACCTGCTTACACTCAAGCTCATGCTTCTATACTGTGCTTCTACCAAGGAGGTGAAGTCCAAGGCTGCCAACTATTGAAAACCAAGGCACGGAACCTAAGAAAAACGGAGATAAGAAAGAAATAAACCAATTTGAAGAATCCTCTTGCCATGCAAACAGGGCAACAAAATGTTTAGCTCAGCTCACGGGATGGGGAGCACTGAAAACATCTGCAGTAGGTCCATGCTGCTGGGCAAAGCGATTGAATAGACAGTTGTGCTTAGAGACCAAAACCATGTTAAAATTTAACTATGTTCTTAGCTTTCCCTCACATTGCTCGACAAATGTAAAGGAGCTAAACAGGTTATATCCTCCGTGATTTGTTTGCCAAACCATAACAAATCTGTTTAAATTTCACACATATAAATAGACATTTTCTTAACGACTGCTTTCAGACTTTTTTTTTTTGCAGAGAAAGATGTAGAAGGTGTTTTTTCTAAGCAAGAAGTTTTCCATTTAACTTAGTTCCCAATTACTTCTAAAATGCATTGATCTCATTATGCAGTTACTGAAGCAGGAACACCTTGACAGCCTGAATTTAAGGCAGATAAAAAGTCACTGTGAAATCTACAACACACAGTGGAAAGAAGTTTGTTAAGGACAACAAGTTGGGTATAAAAATAGTCCACAGAGATCTGAAGGAACTGTACTAGAGAAATTTTCTTCCAGGTAAACAAGAAGGGCTTTTTTCAGCCCTTTAAATCTACCCCATTTGCCTGCCTGGATATGGTATCTGCCTTTTTGTAATTTCAGATAAGCTCCAACAAATAGTACTTAAGAAGCCAGGATAAAATTCTCTCATCTGATATCTCAGCGTTTAGCAAAATAATGCGTAGCAGCAATAAGGATAGGAAATAGATAAGCTAGAGGAGACGCAGGATGATAGTCCACAGGTACATAAAAGGCTGCTAACAAAGAGGCTGGGAATGGCCTGTTTTCCATGTTCATTAATGGATTCAGCTTGCAGAAAGAACAATGCATATTAAACATAATGGAAACTTTCAAACAGTGAAAAGAGTAACAGACTGTGACAAATTGCCTGGCGAGGATGTGGAAAGTCTGTAATTAGAACAGGCAAGACAGATATCTGCTAGGAACGATACACATAAAATTACTTGGGGCAAGAGGATTACCTCTTGAGGCCCATTCCAATCTTAGATTTCCACTTTTCCTTATACTCTGTAACAACATACCAATATTAATACTATTTCCCTAAATTTCTCGCTGCAAGGAATATATATTTAAAAGAATTCACCTCTCCCAGTAGCCGGTATAAAATTGCTGTCACTATCCAACAGAAAAGTTAAAAATGAACATTTCATGCTTCCTTCCACTGGTCTGTATCAACTGAAATACTAAGAAATTTAGGAAAAGCTTCCACTTTTATGTGTGCTGACAAATGGAATAGCTCTCTGTGCACACAGAAGTCAGGCAGCTACATATATACAAAATGATGCCATGCTAAGTCAAAGTACAGTGACACAACATCATTCATCCAAAAGCTGACTACCTGATGCAAATATGCCTCATCTATCTTTGCCTGTTGAAAAAAAAAAAAGGGGGGGGGGGCAAGGGGGAACCTGTAAG
>Ga0065711_1002505_pt1 | contig 33407 bp, 15 predicted proteins | sample Hoacrofraction12_FD_59098 | JGI IMG/M metagenome (GOLD analysis project Ga0065711, IMG submission 59098) | Hoatzin crop microbial communities from Cojedes, Venezuela - Epithelial fraction 12 v2 (version 2) | ecosystem: Host-associated > Birds > Digestive system > Esophagus > Crop | place...
AAGCCCAACTCTCTCAGCCTGTCCTCATAGGAGAGGTGCTCCAGCCCTCGGATCATTTTTGTAGCCCTCCTTTGGACCCGCTCCAACAGTTCCACATCCTTCTTGTGCTGAGGGCTCCAGAGCTGAATGCAGTACTCCAGGTGAGGTCTCACCAGAGCAGAGTAGAGGGGCAGAACACTGCTATGTTTTCATATAAACCTTAATTTTTAGATGTAAAACCTTAATTTTACTAATAATTCCACACAGGGCTATGTCCTTCCTATGCTGGGAGCTCCAGAGCTAGATGCAGGACTCCAGGAGGAGTCTCACCAACACAGAGTAGAGGGCCAGAATCACCTCCCTCAGTCTGCTGGCCACACTTCTTTCGATGCAGCCCAGGACACAGTTAGCCTTCTGGGCTGCAAGGGCACACTGCTGGCATATGTCTAGCTTTTCATCCACTAGTACCCCCAAGTCCTTCTTGGCAGGGCTACTCTCAATCCTTGCATCCCCCAGCCTGTTGTAGTTATTTGCCTGCATAGATCCATCACCTGTGATTGTCTCTCTAGCATCTTTTGAGTTGTGATCAGGAACATGCCTTGGAAAAGACTTATCCTACCATACCCTACTGTGCCTCAATTCACATTATGGAGACATCTGAACAGAACTTCATTCCCTTAGGAACTGTCTGGAGGTTGTGCCCAAGGAGTCTTCTTCAATACTCTGCAGCCCCTCACATGACTGTTATAGAGCTAGTCCAAAACCAGATCCATTGAGATGTACCTCAGATGGACACTAGTAATCAGCACCCACTGTTTCTGACTGCTAATTAATGTCTATGACACTGTACCACTTGATTAGGTAGAGCCCTCTTTCAGGCACGCACTTTGTTTTGTAACATTCAAAAACTGAATGAACACTGATATGTACATAAGGTGTCTGTCATGTCACTCTTACATCGATATTCACTACACAGTTTGAATTAAAATGGACCCCCAGTGAGAATTCCTTTATAAAAACTTGTTTATGAAAGCATTTGGGACAGAAGTATGAGAATTATAATGGTTCTTCTAATCTGAGCAGTATTGATGCAGAATGACAATGAGTGATTTCCTCTGCCTTTCCACTGCTATAGCATAATTAAATATGTTATAAAGAGGAAAAACTCAATCGTGCTTCTGTTAGAGTGGTGGGATTTTTTAGGCACCAACTGTGATGAGAGTACGAATATCTTCCAAAAGTCCTAATGTACGGCATGCTTGATGAAAGTTGCAAGTTCAGGGCATTTTAAAATTTCTCTTGAGCTGTTAAACACATTACCCATCTCCCTAGCAAGGAGAAGTGGTGAGGAACTTAAAAAACTTAAAATTAATATGAGATTAGTAATTTCCTTAATTTGAAGTTTTATGATGGAATTTCTCACCCAAATGAAAGTTTCACTCTTTGAGGTGAAATGTTTAAAGATGTCTGCACAACTGCAATAAAAACATTCAAGGTGATGAAAGACCAGGATTATGATGAGGTTATTTTAATTATTGCAGATCTTGTAGGTACAAACCATCTGGCAGAACTGTTAATTTCATAGCAGCATATTCTCTGTGTGCTACCTTTGTCAAAATCTTTGAAAGTCAGTATCCATTTATATTCTGAGCCACTGTTTGCAAAGGTGACTCTCTAAAGTGTTCACACAAAGACAGAAAGAGTAGAATAAACCTGGATGTTTATTCACATATTAGTTACTCATGAAAGGCAATTCTGAATTTAACTGGGATAAGAATCTAACATCTATTCCACAATCCATTAAGAAACACTGAGTCACAGCTTTTGAAGATGTCTTGAAACATCCTGATGGGGCAGTACTATTTTATCCTGGAACTATTAATACTGTCTTTTATTTAATATGGACAATTATTTTTAATTACAAATACCTAATCTGAATATTTGATGATACGTAACCTATATAGTTGATTTCTGGCAGTGGATGAAAATTTTTTAGAGGAGTGATGTTCTGTCATAAATTTCTCATTTGAAATAATTTAATAATTCTGAGGAAACATAGTGATTCCTGTCAATTAATCCCTGACTCACCAAAAACTGCTGTCTTTACAGACTACATAGCTCCCAAAAGAGAGAGCCTGAATAATAGCATAGCCAGGAATGAGCTAGAAACGGTTTCCATTCCCTTGAAACAGGGGTTCTTTAAATTTATCTGTATGCGAGAACATTGCATTTTTTACTTCTCACCTGAAAAATAAAAATAATAAAAAAGGTATTAATTTCTTTTCAATAGAAATGACATCTTCATTTTGCAGCAATCCCTACTGATATCAATAGACTGTTATATTACATGGCCAATGTAGAACATATACTTAAACATTGCTATCTGGTGACTTTATATTCGGTATATAGTTTGCATTGGGTAAGCAGTGACAATTTTTTGTTCTGTTTCTAGGGGATTTTACACCCAGTTTACCAAAACTGAAGGGAATCGTATGTGTAATTATTTTCTTCTTTTTTTCTTTCTTCTTGAGCTTACCCATTCATCCACCTTCAGGCATTCATGATGACAAATACTTTCATCTTTGACACAATGTGAATATTCAACCCTGATGTAAGTTTCAAATATAAAAAAAAAAATTAAAAAAATAGATAAATACAGACTTTTACAATTCATAAACTGAATGTTTCAAAGATGTATCAGCTGGCACTCTAAATACTGAGAAGAAAAATATATCTTTATTTTGTCTGTGTACAAGTATTTCTAAGTTTAAGACTTCTATCCAGCCAGTGTCCATATCTGAAAGGCTCATAAACAGCGAAATATGTTAAGAAGTGTAAGTGAAAATAAGTAACGAATATTTTTAAACAAAAATGCCATATTCTGCAGAACACATATTTTATATGAAAATTCCACACTTAAGAAAAATTTGAAAACTTAATTTCAGTCTAATGTTTCCTTTAACTCTTGAATAAGGTTTAGGAAGAAATCCATTTAAAAATAGTTTTCACCTTTGTTGTTCCTGCTTACTGAGGAAGTGTCTGACATTCAGCATGACCGGTTCCTGACTCAGAGAATTTATAGGAATGAGAAATATAAAAAAATGATATATATAATGAGTGAAGAAGAGTTGGACAAACAAAGAATGAACAACAAATACCATCTTGGATGAGTAGTACATGTTTACATGGTGGAGTAAACCGTAAACTAAATGGAAAGCAGAAGGAAAGGAAAGGACAGAAGGATAAATGAAAGAACTATGTGTATGAAACAAATTTAAAGAAACAATCTAAAAGATCAAAATTTGACAAACGAAGTGCACTTAGAATTCTAACATTTTTTTTAACTGGTCAAAAGCCATATATTTGCTGCCTTTGGATATGTTCGTCTGAGATGGAATCTTTTTTGCAGATTTTCTCAGGTCATCCATCCTTTTGTCTACATACGTGGTCACAGTCGAGGTTGTTAAGAGCAGAGTCTAACACTAGCTTTCTCTGTACTTTCTACTTTGCAGAATTCTGTATGGTTGGATAGTACACTTTAGCAATAGCAACTGATTCAAAAATCTTCAGCTGGATAATTGATGAGAGTTATAACTAACACAGATAATTAAACAGAGTAAAAAATTTAAACATTTAAAATTCTTTTACAGGAGTTTTGGCCATATTCATTTACAGCGAAAATGTAATTTTTCAATACAGTAAGTTTAACTGAGTATTATTTCAGGGAAGGATATTTTGTAAGAGGTAGTTTGACCCATTAGCTTTTGGCATGATTTACAGGATTGCAGGTCTACTGTACCAGGCCTGCAGTATCCTCTATTGATGCAGAGGATGTTCACACAATGGACGTGGTTAACTTCAACTAAAGGACAGGAAGATATCACAATGTTGGAAAACACAATAGCTCTGCCCATGTGTGTGTGAGTAGAATGATGGTTACCCAAAAAAGGGAACACAATAAGCTAGAGTTAAGGTAACAGAATTAAATATTTTGATACAATTTGAAATTAAAGGCAACTTTAGCCCTGTATTCAAGGAGACAGATTGATTCTCTTATTCATTCCCTGGAAGTCAAACCCTGGAGAAAGCTGTTGCCAGGGCAGTCTGGGCTCCCTGAAGAGCCAACGGGGTTATATCTATATCCTAGAAACAGGAGGATGCTGAAGAGACAAATGCTAATGTTCGTAGGCAGACCTGGCCAACCTAACTAGCTTTGGCTCAGTGTTGGTAAGTCAGTGGTGGCTGTCACAAAAATAGGCGCTGTTGATGAGTTAAGTGACACTGAATGAGTGAGAATGCAACTAATTTTTCCTCAAGGAAGATTTTCTTAATGAAAGATTTGAAATAACTACCTGTCAAGACGGCTGGCTATGCAGGCCAGATGCAGTTTGATTGTCCTTTGGTTATGAGTATTCTGATCTTGTAATCTAAACCCATGCAAAATTAGGCTATTACACAAAAATTATGTAATTCTACAGTGTCCAAGGGATATTTTGTACAAGATGACTTGAACAAGTCCTGAGCTTATACACACTAACTCGGTTATTTGGGGAAGCTTAGGTATGGCAAAACAAACAACAAAATATATTTTTCTGCTGGAAGTCCATAATTTTTTAGTTGTCAAAGTGAAACACTTGGATAGATTTACAGACTAATCAACTAAACCAGTATTTTGGTGAAAACATAACAAAGCAAAATTAAAAAAAAAGCAAACTCATAAAACCAACCAAAATCCTCTCTGCTGGTGTGATGGAAAGAAGATTCACTCAGCTGTTGCAGATTTCTATGTCAGTTTTAACCAAAATAATGATTAAACTGCAAAGAAAGCTACAAATATTGTGCATTCAGGAAGAGAACAGGAGAAAACAGTAGACTGCTGTCTTTCATACCTGCAGCAGAGATTAGACTGAAATCAAAATGTCTCCCTGCATTACAAAGATGACAGATAATCTCCGGGGCAGCAGGTTCCAAAGAAAGAGTGGATGACCAAGAACCTGATCAATTTTGTGACTGACAGAGAAAATTAAGAGGTCAAAGTAAAGTGGATGAACATATAAGAAGGTGTTATCTATATACAATGTGACAAATGGCACAGCAGTAACGGTGAAATAAATCCTAGGCAGCAGAGTATGAATATACAGTTGCTTTTTGGTTTTTAGACAGTAAATATTCTTAGAAAGGTCTACCAGGTAAGCAACAATTTATTAAAGTTTTTGTCAGAATTTTTGGAAGGTTGTTCTAATAGGAAAACAGAGAGGGATCATCAGCTCTTTGGAACTCTTCTGTTGTGTAATGGAGTGATGCCTGATATACAGGTACTAAAAAAAACACTGAAGATAGTCAGAATCAGCTAAACACCATCAACTATGTAAATTTTAATTGAATAATTTAAATTTGAAAAGGAATTGTGACTACAGAGATAACGTATTCAAACTGATTTTGCCCATGTAGGAATACCATTTGTGCTATCCTGTATTTCCAGACACTGTTTGATTTGTAAATTTAAACATTTATGTCATTTATTGATGTAATTATTCTGTGTCTTTGGAGAATTAGTGAGCACTGATCAATAGTTTGGAGGTTAATCAGTACTTTACTTCTTGACTCCAGTTAAATTTAGTTCAATTAAACAGAATTGATGCTAATTGCTGTCCTGATTAAGCAGTGGTTATTGCCATATTACCATTCATTGTCAGTAGGCTAAATTGTTTTCCCAAGAGACATCTCAATAAAGCAGCTACAGTGACGTAGCATGCCCCAATTAAACAATGAATGTTGTGATAACATATTTACATAGAACTTCTCATGCTGATACAAATTAGAAACATGCACTATTTTGAAGTCTAGACAGCATAGAGCCCAGATATATACGAGTGCACATTAGTGAAAAGAGGGAAGAATGCGTAAGTTGACCCTAAAGCAAATTGCCATTGCTCCTTTGAGCAAAAAGACTGTATTTTCAAGACTCAGTTGAGTAATGTAAAAAGTAACCTATGTTCACCTTGAGGGAAAAAATGAGAAACTACCTTTTCTGAAGAGTCTTAGGTATTTAAAAATATGATTTTATGTTAAGTTTTTCACCCACAGACTATGTGTAGTTCTTTTCCTCTGTTTCTTTGTATTCATTCTGTCTGTTTAAGCGTAGAGGGTGGACTGAGGTTTTGGAATCAAATCTGTGCATGAAGAGGCTTTTGTGCTACACTTTAAATAAATGGGGTAACAGTTCTGTAATTCTTAGCATTGGGACCATATTTATCTTTTAACTATAAAAAAGGCACAAAAAAACATACAGAATTGCCACAAAAAGAAAAATAATTATAACACAATAATATTTGCTGAATTATGTATTTCATTTTGTTTCTTTGCTCCTCACACCCACCTTTGGTAAAGGAAATTTTCCTAACATCTAGAGCAACTAACAATGATAAAGGAGCAATATTTTACTTTTTCAGTGTGGATATGAACATTAAATAATTAATCCTTGCATGAGAGTCTTTTCTCTGTTAAGTTAGAAAAGTACAATTTTTCAATGCGTTTGTATTTGTCAGATCATCTGGTGAATACAGCTCTGCTTATCCAAATGTATGTGGATAAAGTGAGATTCATTTTTCAGTTCAGCACAAAGCTTAAACATAAGAAGATAAAAATATTATTATTCTTCCTATGATATCTCTCTCAAAATAGTTCTTCTGTATTGAGACTGTTATCCTCCACTTCCCTCGGATCAAACCTTTTTATCTTTCATTATTTATGAAATGTGTGTTACATAAACATACTGTACTGATATGTAGGTGGGTGTTTTTGTTTTGCTTTTTTTTAAAATGAACATATTTTACGTCCTTCACACACAACATTATATTTGGCAACAACCACTATTTAAGGTTCAGGTTTGACGTAACCTGTCAGGCCAGAAGTTGTAATAGAAGTTATCTGAGTTTTCTATCTATGATTCTTATGGGCAGACAAAGAACACAGGCGTATGCCCTTTGCCAATCTGCTTTCTTGTACATCTACTTCAGAGTCAAAGAAATGACGGAAGCAAGAATGCTGGTTATTAATTGCCTGGGTGTTGTAAGTAAGCCCTTTATCTTTCAGGCTCTGCAATTACAAAGATGAGCCAAAGAGGAGAACAGTTAATATTTTGTCAATATTTCACTAAGTGCCCAAATGTGTTTTTTTTAATTTTGTAAAAATTATTTAAATCACATCAAGATTAATTTTGTACAAATCATTTGCAGTTGGACAGAATATGAAATGTAAGACATACTTCTAAAACAAGTCAAAGACAGGATTTATTCAGAAATACCTTTTTTTTTCAGTTCCATATTTCTCCATTATATTTCATACAATTTTTTGGTAAATTACCAATGTTCATACAGCATTCAGCTTTTGATTTTGAATATATTTTATTTTCAGATTATATCAATTGTTCTGCTGGGTTATCCAGAGTAAAAAGACAAAAAAACATTACAAACCAATCCAAATGCAGAGAACTCTTACCAAGACACACCCATGTTATTTCTGGAGATAATAAAGGTGGCCTTAGACTCAGAGCAGGGAACTGTCTAGAATCCCATTTCTTCAATCTCTCTGTTTAAAATAAACAAGTTTGAAGCTCAGATAATGAAGGAGACGTGAGTCTATTGTACTGTAAACTTCAGCTCTTTCCTCAGAAAGAATCTAGGACAACAAAGAAGACAAAATAGATCTGTGTCTCCCTCTCTCTTCATGAACTTTTACTGGAAATCAAATTCGCAATGAAACTTTCATTCACCGACCTGACACCATCTACTGTCTCCTGAAAGACTTACAGAAGGAGAGTAACTATGTGACGAGAAATGTACTCATCTTGCTATCCATATGTGGGATGAACCTGGGTTTAGTCAAGTAAAACAGACTCTCGGTACAACAGACTCTTTCTGAACCATGAAGAGGTGATGATTATGTTTGGGTTGCTGATAATCACTTTTAGGTGATCAGCAATGGCAAAATGCAGACCCACAGCTATGCCATCATGTTGGTTTTAGATAAACTGATTGGGTTTGGCCTTGCCATGGATTCCTGTAGCTTTTTTAGAATTTCCCTTGGGGTTGAAAAAAACCCGCAGGCTGTGGTCTGGGCTTCTCATTTCAGAAAAAGAAATTATATAGGAAGAACTGCAGTTATGTATACATAGAGAGAGGTGCTGAGTGCTTAATTTAGAGAAGCTGTTCATGTTGAGAAATGAGCAATACAAGCTTGTTGGAAAGGAAGAAGAAATGCAGGCATTCTCAATATTTTCATAATTCACGCAAGCTTATAATAAGCACTAGTACTTTTAGATGCTTAACTGAACCACAAGCAACCTCTGTACCTTCGGAGGTGCACAGAGCACAAACTGTAGTCAGGCTTCTTCTCTGATGCTTAAGTCACTTAATTAATTCATATAAACCTGCTAGAGCTTCATGGATTTATAAGAAAATTATATGCTTTTAATGTAGTACATACACCCCTGTGGGATTGTTCTGGTGAATAAGCCTTTTTCTTGGCAAGATATACTTTCTTGACAAACTGGAATGATTTTCTGGCTTCCGAAATAATTTTCACTCCTACTGCCACACATTTTGCCTGTTTAGAGACAGCTTAGCTTTTATAACAACTAGAAATACTTGTGGATGATACAAGCATGTTAAGATAATACCTTATAAAGAGTAGACAGAAAAATAAATATAAGCTGGTTAGCATAAAGCTGTGTAATTAAAAGTTATCATCTTGAATACTTGTGCTTTTGATACTTTATGGTTCTTGTATTGGAATCAACATAAATACATTATTATAGTTCATAATGAGAATAATTAGGTATCAGGAACATATATATTGTGTGTGCATGTGTCTGAGCACTTGGCAGGTGATATAGAGCTATTGCACAGCATTTGCTGATTATAGTTGCTGATTATGGTGGTTCAAATACATGATTCTTTATTCTAATCTAATGTAATAATTCACTTATTTACAGAGCAAATGTAAGAAATATAGAAAAGCTATCAGATGATAGTGAGCAAGCAGATATGACAGTCTTGTTCTGTCCTCTTTGACGGCATCTTCTCTTCCTTTGTTAGCCTATAGGGTTTTTAAAACTGTTCAAGGGCTCCTCAGTAGTATTGCTGTATAGAGCAGAAACCCATATTGGCAGAAGACTGATTAAGGCATTCCGCAGTCTAGAGGCTATGAATAGGAAGAACTGCTGAGATAAATTGGAAGAGCTGATGGTGATGTTCTGATTTATGCAGGGACCGCAGTAGACTTTAGAGTCTCTAGTATCAGAGAGTACAAGAATAAGGTTGTTCAGAATCTATTCTTCTGTTTCTATTCTAAAGTCTTCCCTGTTCTACTTTTCTTTTTTTTTTCCAGGGCATTCTAAATATTCTGGGTATGAATACCCAAAATGTCAGTGAATAAGTGTATGGGTCATTTTTTTTCCAAGATAATATATATTATCATCTTCAAGGCCATGGTTAGCTCCAGGAGTAAGTAATTACAGGCCTGCTCATATGTATTAAGTGCATCTACATTTTATACAGCAAAGGTCCTTATTTCTAAATAAAGTGAGAGTCAACTATTTTCTCAACTAGCATACTGGATTATATTTATATATTTATATTTATATCTTTATAATATATTTATTGTTATATTTAATTTTGACAACATCTTTAATCTATTAAGCACTTGCCTATCTTTTATTAACTTTAAGACAAACTCTGCACATGGTTGTAATTTATTACAAAATTTACAAGCTTTCAGCAAAATCCCATCAAAGAAAGTGGGAACCTCCAAGAAATAAGCCTTTTAAAAAAAAAAAAAAATTAAAGGAAGCAGATGATTCTATCTAATTGCTCCTTAGTTTATTAACATAGTTCACTTGTGAAGGACAGCACCATGCACCTTCTCACTGCTCAGAAAGCTGTAGGATTTACCATTTTAAGTTATGTGCATTTTGACAAGTCAGTGTACTTTGTCTGTGGCATTAGAATTTTTGGGGTAACAGATGGAGACAGCAATTTTTGAGCATTTTATCATTTCAGCTAACATTGTCTGACATAATTTTTTAAACTTGAAGACTGTTTGCAAAAAAAGGTACTCAAGCGCCAGATTTTGGGAACAGTAAAAAAGCAATCCGCCTTCAGTAATTTTGTGCTGTTGTAGCAACACAAGCCTTCTGCTCGCTAACAGCAGTGGAATGAAGAAGTCTCCTGTTCACATTTCTCTGTCCTTTTGAGAAATCTGGGACAATTTTTTGAAATCACTACAGGGTGCACTGAGGAATATCTGTCACTTGAAGCATCAGCACAATCACCTCAACTAACTGCATTGAAATTAAAGGGCCAGCAAAATGACAAGTATTAAATGCATGTTAATGTATTCCCGGGCTATGATATTTTAAGTTATACAGAATAATCCTTTGAAGTATTTTTGAAAGTAATCAGAAAAAAATAAAGGTATCACATATAAAGCAAAGTACCTGGAAAATATACATTTAAGGTGGGTGAGTTTCTCATCCCTTCTATATTTTGCATTTATTTTCACTTATGTAAAATAAATGTGAGGGCCAGATAATAACAGTACACTTTTATACAGTTTTTGCCAAATATAATTTCCACCCCAAAAATGGTGTAGCATGGGCCAGGGTCTCCCTGAGGGCTTGGAGCTGCAAGGGGACAGCCCCAGGACTGCAGAGGGAACCCATCCAACTGCCCCAGCCATTGAGCAGAGCGGCTGGGAGGCATTGGGCTTGTCCTTGGGGATGGACCTTGTGTAAAACAGAACAAGAATCCCGTTTTCTAGACGGAGGACAGAAAGATTGAATTCAATTTAATGTCCCAGACCAACGGAAATGGGTGGAGTGGATTCTCGAGCTGAACACAGGTCTCCCAGGGCCCCAAACCTTAATTAGTGCGCATCTACCACAAGACAGCTTCTGACTAGCACATATCCACAAAGACACCGTAGTTCAGGAACTTTCTCAGAAACCAATCTGTGAAGCAAAACTTGCCATCTGCAAAGAGATTTCCTCCACCATATTTTTGAAAAGATAAAGTATGTTCAAGTCCACAGAGATTATTAACCTATTAGAAAAATGTAACTTTGTAAAAGTACAAAGCCATTTCAGTGTCTAAGCATTGAGACTATTTAAGCTTTGACAGTTCAATGTGAACCGCATTTGTTATAAAAATTGTAGTACTTTCAGACTGTCTAAAGATATACTAGCTGACAGTTTGAGATGTGAATTCAGTGATATTCCAGCAATCCCAGAGACTATAGTGATCATAGTAGACTGAACTGTTACTAGATTTATTTGGACTCTAGGGAAAGAAACTGACTGATAGGTTAAAAGATTCTTCCAAAAAGAGGGTGCCAGAGAACCATAAATGTTTATCCAGATACATTAAAAGAGCTTTGAAAACTTAAATTTAAAAAGTTTAATCTTAAAAACTTTAAAGTTTAAAACCCCCCTGTCCACTAAGAGTGAAAGGAAGTTATGGGATTGATAGATAATATTCAATATGCTTAGGGTACCCCAAAAACATGAACTTTATGTATGCTGCAACTAATAATTTCATTAAAATTGTTGTATTGGAAAAATATCCACACTGATTCAACAATTCATTAATCCAGTTTATGACAGTGGAAATTAAACTGGTGCAACTTCAATTATAACTGAGCTGTGTTTACATGGATATTGGAAATCAGGGCTGAAATCTTTCTCCATCAAAATGCCAAAATATACAAGTACCACTTTACAGTGCTGTAAAAGCTGCACGGATTCTGGATACTATTTGATGGATTCTTATTTGTTCTTGTATTATTCTGAAAGCAAAGCAAATAAAACCAGAGCACATACTAAGTTAATTGAAGTGAGAAGAGTGTATATGCAGATAGTCTTCACGTTTGTTAAGCTCAAAATATGAATGGGGGCTAGCTGATGCCTACTAGTGACAACACTTACAACAAGATTATGACAAGTGACTGTGGGTTTTGGGTTTTTATGCTGTGTAAGAGTGACCCTCTCCACTTCTGTGCCCATGCTCCTCTTTCCTCTTTTCTCTTTGTCCCCATTTTTTATTTGAAAACCTCGTGGATGTGTTTCATGATAGAAGAGGATGTGTGTCTCAAATGAAAAAAAAATCTTGTTGATTTAGAATTGAATAGTATTATTGGTTGGTGAGATATGTCGCCCCAGTGGAATGGAACAGAATTTCCAGCAAGTGATTATTAAGCATCTCTGAAAACAGAACACCGGTATATAGATCGCTAAGTGTTAAAATAGATGTGTATAATCCAAGTGACGGTGAAGTATGCTTGTTTTAGTTAGACCACCTCAGTATTTCAATATATGTATTTGATTAAAGCCTGCACTAAGATTTTTCCCTCTGGCACCCATACATAGCAGTGCTAGGGCATAGAACCTGCACTTCTTAAGGTACCCTGGGTGGTCTGTGGCCATCTGTATTCTGTGGGTTCTGTCGCAGCTACTCAGTCACTTCAGCGTATTAAAATGTAAATTAAGAATTTAGTCCTAGTCTAGAAATAGCTACATGAAGGAAGAACACCAGTAAAAGTGGTGTTCTCAGCCTAGTAGCTGAAGGCAAAACAAAAACAAAGAACTGGAAAGGGAACCTGAATAATAAATTAAAACATAACTTAGTCTTACACTTTCAAATGAAAGAAAATAGCTGGCAATTATGGTAGGTTTTTTCGCAGGCAATTTTTTAAATGGTGAGTGAACACGTTGCCTGTGCTGTCTAGTTTAAAGAAGAATTACTTTAAGTAATCCTTGTACCTTGTGTTAGACAGCCATCCAGGCAGATCAAGTGGATTCTCTCCAGCATATCTCTCGTTAGTCTGTTTTCCTTCCTGAAAAGAGGAGTGACTGTGTATAGGAAGGAGCTTTTAGTGGAGAAAATGCTGTAGAGGGACAAAAACATTTGAGGTAACTTACTCCTTCAATCACAGGCTAATGGAAAGTGTTCCCATCATTACTGTAACCAAGATAGACTATGGGCTTGTCTATAGGACTGAGTACAGACAGACAAAAGCCTGCTCCTCCTGCAGGGAAGTTGACGAAAGTGAGATTTGCTCTGAAAATTGTGCTTTACGAGCACAGCTGAGTTAATAAGCTTCATCTATAGGCAAGATACACAAGTTGTACATCTGGCACTGTTACACGGTTTTCAGGCAGAATTTGGTTCTTATCTGCATCCTTAGAAGTTACATTATACATCTCTGAGAAGATTTATGCCCCAAATTATGAGCAACTTGAAGAAAAATACGAGTTTCCACTGGTTTTTCACTGGTTATGTTTCCAGTCTGTCCTTGCCGCTAAAAAAATTCTGAAGTTTGAGTCAGTTCTGTGAACTAGTTAGCTCTTCAGAAAAAATCTGTGATATTCAAAAAACCTCAGTTACCATGGCTTTATATCTGATATAAAAACATCAATTCAGCTATATAGAGAAAGAAAATTCCATTTCTGAGATAACTTTCCTTTCTTTTTTTTTTTTTTTCACAACAACCCGGAATAAAGCACAGCAATTTCAAACCTCTGTAGGCAAAGGCACGTAACTCCAGCACCCAAAAACGTAGCAGATCTCCTCAGGAAAGTCACATCCTTGAAGCTCAAGATCCTGAGTAGTCTCTTGGGCAGTAAATCATTAACTCACAAGAGATTTTGAAACCATGGAGGATTTACTACAAAGTTCAGTGAAACTGAATACATTCCTGACTTGCTAAATTGACAAATGCCAAAAGGAAAAATGGTGCTTGCTTCCTTAAATGACAAAAGACAACTAAAAAGTCTATTGAAGTCAAGGGAAAGACTTGAAAAGATTGTCTATAAATGTTTGTAACCTGTGGCTTTAGTATTTGTAAATTCCTGCTGTGGGTCTTTGTCTTTAACCATACCAAGGAGGCAAAAGATTAACATAGAAATAAATTAGATAAAGATATTCTTGTGCAATTTCCATTCAAATTACATGGAACTCTGATTGCCTCTGGAATATGTGTCTGGTGAGAAAAAGAAAAAATCCTAATTTATAAGTTTAAGTCTGCAAGTCTAACAAATTGCAGAGTGATTCATTACAAAGCTAGATGTGGTCTTCAATTTAAAGCTCTTATAATTTACGAAAAGAATCATTAACTTGATTTTTTCTGTGTGTGTCAAAAGAACAAAACAAAGTTTCTAATCTATACTGATGTTTTAGATACAAACAGCTACAGCTCAGTGGCTTTGTTCACCCTGGAATTCCTGTAGAACAGGAATTTTGCCCTGCACTGGGCAGCGAAAATATTACACCTATTTCTTACTTTTTTTTTTTCCTTTTTTCAGGAGAGGATGGGATTTAGAATCTGAGGAGGGGAAGAGGCTTGTTGGTAGGTGGTTGTCTTTTTTCTCTCTCCCCCCATCCCCGTGGAGATTAGTAATTTTATCCAGCACTTAATCACTGAACAGGAGTTGAACCTTACAGTGCATAGCAGTAAAGAAATAAAAATAATGCACACAGAGGTAGTAAAAACTAGCTTCACTATTTTGTGAAGCTTCATGCTATGCTTGGAGCGTAAGTAAATACAATTTTGGTGTCCTTATCTCCATATTACACACAAGCTGAGGGTTTGTCAATATTCTTCTAGGCTCTTTTTGAACATTTATCAGTCAGCATTGGCAGCTGTGACAGGATGACTGCTCGCTGAATACCATATGTAGCAACACAAAGCTGTCATTCTTCAATAGGTTATTACTTTGAAATGATTATTATTTAAGATAAGTTTTCTACATATATTTAAGACAGACTTTCCACCATCTCTGAGTTCTAGGAGAATGTAAAGTACTTTGATGCAAATTGTATCTTTAAGCAGTGCAAGCAATATTTCTGTATAAGTGGATCCTTGTATTGAAAAGGCATTTGATTATTCCCTAATATATGAAGGTCTTACATATAATACTGTTTATACTAATGCTTACTATTAATAAACTGTAAATATTTTGAATGGGAACTCCTGAAAAATGTAATTACATTCTTGGATTAGCATATAGTGTTTTACATATTTATAAAAAATCCAATCTGACTTTTATTATACTGAAAACCTGCACAGTGCTGAATGCATTGAACGTCAAGGTTAGAGGTGAATAATTTGTCCAAGACTTGGAAATGCTTACTTCACAATAACTTAGGAGCTGAATGAGGGTGCAGTGGGGAAGAAAAACGCTTATGATACAGAACTGCAGATGTGCTTTTAGAATAGAACTGTTTCCATCCTGCTATGCATTTGTGGATCTGAAGTGATCTTTGTTTCTGTGACTTCTCCACTGCTGAGGGGGTGAATGAAAATAATGCCAGAGCTAGCAACACAAAATGTGTTTTCTTTAAAGGAAACCTTGATCTCGTTAAAAGGTATGCTAATCATCCCCCAGCAAATAAAATGTAATGATTGTATATATGCAGTGCAGAAAGTATCTAGCTATTAAAAATAGTGGACTGTTCTTGTTGATTACAAGATACCCTTTCATAGCATTATCTTGAAGCCAAAATTCCATCAACAAGAGAGAAAGAGATTATTAAATTAATAAAATTACTTTGGGAAGATGCTGGAAATTTATCTTCTATACTTTACTTTTCTTTTTCTTCAATTCTTCTTTATTGAAATAACGTACCTTAATAGCAATAATTGAGATAATCCTTTTCTCTTACAAAAACAATATGTTTATAAAATAAAAAAAAAATTATTTCAGTGGCTGAGAAAATAAATTAAGTACAGGTTTCTAGAGAGTGGGGGAAACTCATCTTTTAATACACACAGAAGCAGTGTATGGTATAAAATATTCCATATAGCTCGTGCCATTCTTTTATTTGGTGTATCTTCTATAATATTTGTCTAATTTTGCAAATGATAATCATAATATTTCAAAACCATTTCAATTGTTTTTTTCATCAGTATTGATGTTCCTGGATTCTTTAGTCTCATTATTATTTTGTTTGGTTGCCGTTGGTATTGTTGCTGCTTCTTAGTTGGGTAAAGGCTACCCTTATACTAATTTTTCATGAATATTAATCATGTTGGAACTCTATCGAATAGATACAGGAAGAAAGACAACACTAAGGGATGCATATACCTTCAAAGCAATAATGTGAATAAATACCCTTGGGAAGAAGTTTAGAGCATTTACTCAACTCTAGTCTTGTTAATTACTCCTTGGAAACAGTAAATTTAAATCTGTTGTCTCATTTAATTAGACTTTTTCTTTTTAATCCAGCTTGTATTTTATTGGTTATTTCCAGACCTCTATTGTTAAGATGGCCCAAGTTTAATTATTTCTTGATTTGCATGTAAAAACATCATCATTAATGGCATTGGAAAAAGGAAAACAGCTTCCCTCCTTAAAGTAACAAAGATTTTGTAGCCCAATCTTTAAAAAAGTAATCCTGCATCCACTTTGTTTTATCCTGTTTCAAATCTTTGTTCTTCCTAAATGATTTGTCATTATATACACTAGTAATTAAGAGGAAAAATGGGCTGATGACTGAAAACATTGATTTTGTATTAAAAATAATGAATTCCTCCAACCGTGAACAGTGTTCATATTGTTTGTTTTTTTAAAGTTATTCAAGGATCAGCTGAGTCATTTATGCAAATATCTGTGTATTCCCCAGAGTTCAGAGGATACTAGAATGAGTAATTGTGCTAAACTTCTTATTTCAAACAGATTATTCATTATTTTCCCATTTAAAAATACTCTTTTTATCATCATAGGGCATAGGAGGGATAGTCATGGACTAGCACTTTTCTTGGATAGGCTGTGAAAACTGCACACGAACCTTACCCAGAGAGAGCACAACCTAGAAGTAGGCTGGAGGGGCACATGCAGATCAGGGGGGACAAAGAGAACATGAAGCTTATTAGGAAACTTCATTGACATATCAGCAGGAGAGTTATTTTCAAGCTTTTTATTAGGTTTGCATTGAAGGGAAAGAATTTTGAAAGACCAAAACGTGGTTAGTCCTTCTACTTCTCAAGATACTGTCTCCTGAGTGTGAGAAATAGTGTCTGTAAGTGCTTGAAATTTAACACATGAGCAATAGAGGCAAGCATAAGCAGAAGTGAGAGCGAGTAATCAGTGAAAGGTGATAATATGTAGGGAGGGACATAGCTGTGAAGGGCTTTGAAAGTGTGGAAAGAAGCTTATGCGCAACTCATTGGAAAGGGGTAAGGAGCAAAAAGAGTGCAGATGGAATCAAAACTTAGAAAACGGTCTTCACAGCACCATTAAGAGTGGGACAAAGTTGTACTTATCATCAGACAACTGAGGTGACAAAAGCTTGAGCATGTTGAGTGTGTCCTTAAGGACACCTGGCTCTTATGAAGACAAGGGACTTCTAAATTATAACTACTGCAAGGCAATGAAGGAAGGAACTATAAAGGCCTGGGGGAAATATATCTGGGGGCAGTGGAAGAGGTGGGAGTGAAGGTTTGTTAGTTTTGTTGTTGTTGATTTTTCTTTTCTTTTAGTTGATCAAGAGCAATCTATTTTGGGTCAATTCTGAAAAAAAAAATAGGTTCAATTTGAATTTTCCTTTACATAAAGTTGTTTTTGGGATCCAAATGATATTTTAATGGACAGAGTCATTGAGTAAGATAAGCTGGATTTAACAGAAAGTAAATTTGTGCTGGGAAATCATTCCAATGAAAAAACTTCAACTATCTTAATGTGAACATTTTGTAAGCAATCCAATATCTTGCAGGGATTATCCAAAAACTATTTTCAAACAATGAGACATTTTGCATGCAAACAAGATTGGGTAATGAATAATTTGATAATCAAAAAGAGGCTCCATTTAGATACTGTTAGTAATGACTAAGCCTTCCATATTTGAGAAAATATTCCTCAAGCGGATTTTTTTTTCAGTTCTGAGTACTGCAAAAACTGTCAAAAAAATGTGCAATTTGTATCTGTGATGTCATTACCATTTTGTTTCTTTGCCACTACTTTTCTTTTTCTTTCCCAATGTAGCATGAAAAAGGCGTTATAACAAGCACATAATGCTGACTCTAACCTAGCCAACAGAGAATCAATGCACAGAAAGCATGCCTTAAGCAAAATAGCTGTGTATTATGTCTGCCTTTTGTGCACTCTCATGGACCATAGTTAGAGACAGTATCTGTAAAGCTTTTTTTAAGTTACCTTGGGTTGCTTTAGAAAATTTAGCTAAGATTAGGTAATAGTAATAAACATAGAGTAATAACTTCTCTAGATAACATTGAGAGAGCAAGAAAAAAACATGAAGAAACTGGTAATCTCCTTCCTGTCTGTCAAAACTTTGAATCACAAAGTTTAGTTAGTCACTGGAGCTTGGTACTGAAGTATTGTTAACCACCACCTTTACAGTCCTAATCTGTGATGGGCTGTACTTGGCTGGAAATATTTGTTGTTGTGGGGCTCAGTTTTTGTAGAATCATAGAATAATTTAGGTTGGCAAAGACCCTTAAGATCATCGAGTCCAACTGTAAACCTAACACTGCCAAGTCCACCACTAAACCATGCCCCTAAGTGCTATGTCTGCAGGGATGGTGACTCAATCATTTCCCTGGGCAGCCTGTTGCAATGCTTGACAAGCTTTTTGGTGAAGAAATTTTTCCTAATATCAAATCTAAACCTCCTCTGGTGCAACTTGAGGCCATTGACTCTTTTCCAACTGCTTGTTACCTGGGAAAAGAGACAAAGACCTGCCTCATTACAAACTCCTTTCAGGTAGTTGTAGAGACCAATAAAGTCTCCTCTCAGCCTCCTCTTCTCCACACTAAACAACTCCAGTTCCCTCAGCTGCTCCTCATAAGACTTGCTTGCTGGACCCTTTACCAGCTTTGTTGCTCTCCTTTGGACACACTCCAGTACCTCAAGGTCTTTCGTGTAGTGGCGGGCCCAAAACTGAACACAGTGTTTGAGGTGTGGACTCACCAGCGTCAAGTACTGGGAGACAATCACTTCCCTACTCCTGCTGACCACAGTACTCCTGATACAAGCCAGGATGCCATTGTCCTTCTTGGTCACCTGGGCACACTGCTGNCTCATATTCAGCCAGCTAAAGACCAACACTCCCAGGTCCTTTTCCGCTGGGCAGCTTTCCAGCCACTCCTCCCTAAGCCTGTAGCTTTGCATGGGATTGTTGTGACCCAGCTGCAGGACCCAGCACTTGGCCTTGTTGAACCTCATACAACTGGCCTTGGCCCATCGATCCTGTCTGTCCATATCCCTCTGCAGAGCCTTCCTACCCTCGCGCAGATCAACACTCCCACCCAACTTGGTGTCATCAGCAGAGTTACTGAGGGTACACTCGATCCCCTCATCCAGATTGTTGATAAAGATATTAAACACAACTGGCCCCAAAACTGAGCCCTGGGGAACACCACTTGTGACCAGCCGCCAACTGGATTTGAAGACATTCAATACAACTTTTTGGGCCCAGTCATCAAGCCAGTTTTTTACCCTGTGAAGAGTATACCCCTCCAAGCCATGAGCAGTCAGTTTCTTCAGGAGAATGCTGTGGGCAACAGTGGCAAAGGCTTCATGAAAGTCTAGGTGAATAACATCCTCAGCCCTTCCTGGTGACATCAAACAGAACTTGCTGATGTACCATTGTTACTTCTGTATGGCTTAATTGCCTTTCAAATCCACATCTTTCAAGGATGGTTGTTGCCTTTTTCTTTATCTTTTCATGTCTCTGATTATGGTGAAACTGTTCTGCAATAGCAAGTGATGTACTTCATGAAACAATCTGCCTACCCTTTTTTTCCTGGCACTATTTTTTGGTGGGGATGACTTGAGACATATGTGTTGTTTCAATTGTCAGACATATTTTTAAAGACCAGTCTATTCGTTCTGGGGGTAAATCATCACCTTTCAACCTACACATAATAAGTTCAAATATGAGATGCCAGAATAGATTACATGCCAGAATTAGATTCAGAACCTACATGTAGCAAAGAGAAAATAAATCATGTCTGCACAGTACCACTGTATAGTAAAGTAAAAGATTCTGCTCTATCCCTTTCATATCCATCTTGTCTTTAAAAATGTGCTCTAAGAGACTCAGATCCAAAGCAGGAGGTACAAGTATAGGTGAGTATCTTACAGCCTTTAATTACCTATGATATCCTGGAGGGCTAAGGACAGTGTACCTCACGGATGCCTGTGGAGATTGTTACTTTCCCTTTTCAAAGACTAATTATCCATAGTGTGATGAAATATGTTGTCTAGGATACAGAAATTATTATTTCAGTATAAGAATTAAAAATCATGAAACAAAGATGTTCTGCTTTTTTTTGGACATGGTTTTACTTATGTTTCTCTATGATTTATTGTTTTGCATAAAGATTGTATTAACATATGTGAAAATATTAACTATGTTTGTGAAGTGCTTTCACTGGGGCCTCTTCATCTCAATTACATGAGACACTGGTGCATAGGATTTTTCAGATTATTGGGTACTAAATGAAGGAGGTGAAGCCTTAGGCAACACAGTACCACAGAATTACCTAATGTGACTATATCCCAAAGCAATGCATACCCTGCTACATCTTTTTGACTAAATTGTCTCATGAATATGCAAAATGTACTTAAATTGTGGAGAATGCCATACTTAAATTGTGGAGAATGCCACATTATTTACAATTCAAATACCATCACTCAAATGCATATTAAAATTAATGACTCTTGGATAAATGCTAATGAATAGGAAATAAATCTGCTTAAAAAAAATAATACATCAATGATTGGTGTATGTCGCTTTTGAAACTAAGTAGCTTCATTTCCAGTAAGAATAGAAAGTATTCCACACTATTTATTTGTACTAAATGATCTTTTATCAGAACTTATATTTATGCCTACAAATAACTTCACATTGTTTTTCTGTTTCTCAGTATGACCTGAGTCAAAATTATTTCAAGCATAATTAGGTCATGCATACACAGATCAACACCTTGGCACAAACATGATGCATGACTAGATTAGGCATGCAAACCGTCAGAAATTCATAATATAGGTATTGATTGACAAGGGAAAAGTAGACATGCTTCAACATGTTTGCTTGTGTTTACTATTTGAGAGGATGGATGAAGTTCTGAATTTTCTGAAGTTATTATCTTAAAATGCAAACTACTAGTCAACACTGGAACAGTGCAAGCCAGTATCTGTCATATGTCGTGATGACATATTGAATCATTAACTTTTCTACTTTTAACATGTCCGTTTCTTCTACATGCATTTTTGTGATGGGTAAAATGACACATCACTGGCTACCACTGTACAAAGTTGTTAACTGCTATAGTTCAAGTCAGATAGATTAACATGTAATACAGTCCAATAGAACAGGACTTCTGTAAAATACCCTAAATGCGAAAGCAATGGCTGAAAAAGTTAGAGTCTGGTTATGCAGAAATGTTCATAAATAGCTTACAATCACCGAGAAGGGTGAAAAGAGATCCTTCTTAGCAAACACACTTTGTTCTTTCAAAATTCCCGGTTTAGGATGGATCAAATATAATTCTTGAATCATTTACACTGAATAGGTAAATGCTAGAAAAGGGCATAAGTGAAATAAAAGGATGTTCCATTTCACTAGTCATTAAAACTGAACTTAAATCTTGACTTTGGAGAAAGTGTTACTTTCTGCTCAGGCAACTGATGATAGTTCAGAGTTTTATAGGTAATGCAATCTTCAAAATCTAATTACTTCACAATGTCTTAAATAGACTTTTTAAAGAGCCCAGGCATAGCAGAAAGAGTCATTTCCATTGTAACATTGATGGAAACCAGCCTGTGCACTTACTGTATTTCATCTCCCCTGGGGTCCCTGCCTCTCCAGGGGACTGGTTCCCAGGAGCACTGACTGCTAAAGGAAGGCAGCTCCCATGCAAGCTGTTTTCTGAAACAATTGCATGGAATCAGTCACCTGGGAACAAACTGCAAATTTCTGTTCCTCCTATAACAAATTATTCAGAGTCTTCTTTTTTTTAATCCCTTCTGTCTTCACTTTAATGAAAATTAATAAAGTAGTATCATTGACTACACTGGCTGTACATATTGAAAGTGAGGATCCTCATGGTACCTGAAAGTAAGTGACAGTTTACAATAACTACTTATTGATTCGACTTCCTCACAGATTGTTGATGTTCATGCTCTTGTTCATGTTATAGCAGCCAAAAACTGTTACAGTCTAACAAAGTAATTCCTGTGTTTCTTTGTTACTTTAGTCCAGTTGTAAGTGTTGAAGCAAAGACCATTTCTCTCACCAGAGTGATCAGAAGCATGCTTTCTACCGAGCATTTTTTGTACCATGAAAATATTTCTGATTTAAGTTTTGTTAGTTCGATGAAAGAAATCAATGAAGAGCAAATTAGAGAAAAATACCAATAAGTTATGAAACCACTGTCCCCCATCTCTATATTTTTCCTTCAGTTAGATACACCAGAGTGGTCGTCTGCAAGCTGTACTAAAATGTGACTACACATAAGACTGAGGGTCAACAAATCAACAGTAAAATTCATTGAAATTAACTGTAAAAGATCACTTATTTATCTTCCGCCGTGATGCCTTTGTAGCCCATTCACATTGTCAGGTGGAAGAGGAATATTTGTGCACTTCTATTGTAACATTTTCCTTCTACATGTGTATCAACTAGAATTTAGGGCTGACCTCTTGATGCATGTTTCACAGCGAAAAAATCAAGATCACTTCTACATATCTGGGGTCACCTGGGTACAAAAGAATGTAAAGAATCTCTTAATCTTATAAATCACTTTCAGACCTAATATTACAAATCATAGATGAGGCCCAGTGATTGATACATTTCAGTCTATCTTCAGATTGTCCAAACAGAATAAACCCAAAAAAACACCCCAAAACCCCAAACCACTCCCCACAAAATAAGACACAGAACAAAAAAAAAAGCTAAATAATTGAAGGCACATTGTGGGAAAAAAAAAAAAACCACAGAAAACCACAGTTTTCTGATAAGTACATTCTTTTTTGTTTCTCATTAAGACCTGAATACTTGAAAGCAGTTAAAATGAACGTAACTTTTTGCGGTTCACTTAGTTTGAGCAGTTAAAATAAAAATATACTCTCTACACAGTAAATATGTTTATATATAGTAATTTTAATTTCTCTTTTTTATGTGTTTTCAGAGTGCTGTAGAATTTTGATTACGAATAAGACAGGGCAACATTCAGATCCAGAGTATTTTGTTTACATTAAAAGTAAAGTAATGAACATATGTTCAGTAGATGTTAAGGCTTGTGACCTTGGTAAGACTTTCTTGAAAATTTTGGCTTTCCAAGAGTTCCTACAAAAAATATGTATATGATGAAAATATTTTTTTATGGAAATAAAAGCAAAGGACCTTTTATTGAAAGGAAGAAAGCAACTATCCCATCTCACTTTTTCACAGGAAAAAAAAGGCGTCTCATTAAATTTTGTGTTTCGTGCACCATAAACGATGCTTTCAGTAATCCAAATCTTTGATCAGCTAGAAACTGACTAGAGACCATGCAGTCTTTGGAGATAGAAATAAATGAAATGCCTCCAAACAGCTGAAAATCAACTTACTAACTTAGAGGAGTGAAAAAATAGGTTTTGAATTTGATTTTGTTAGTGATAGAAGTACTTTAGTAATCTTTAAATAAAATTGCAGGATGTAGAGAAAACTCAAGCACTCAGTAGGTCATATCAAAAAGCAACAGGCATAACAGATTGTGAGGCTGAATGATTACATGACTCAGAAAATGTGCTCTAGTCAGAATTCAGTGATATAAGAAATTGGTATGTGGCTACTTTCTAATGCTAATGTCTATGATCTGTCTAAATTCAGTTTTATTACAAAATGTGAACTGTGGGTATTGTGTTCCTGTACTGCTTCTGCTTGCAATTAATGTCTATATTTTGTTATTTTTAGAATGGAAATATATTGAATTTAATACTAAATGGATGGGTGTTTTGTTTTGTTTTATTTTTACCTTTTCTTGATAGTCCTAACTAACATAGTGTGTGTTCCCTCAAAATACTGGAACAAAAGAGAATGTGGAAATTACCCATTACGTCTTTCAATAGTATCTCCTCAAAATGTCGTCTGAGGAAATAGTGTACTCAGGAGTAAAATCTTACGGCACCAGTGTAGACCGAGGGTTTTAGGTGAGTAAATTTACATCTTCTACTCATGTTACCAGTACAGCTCCTTCAGTCTGAGAAACAGAGAAGAAAACATGTGTTGATGCTAGTCTGGGGCCTATCAGAGCTTGATCCGTAACTTTGCAAGTTTTCAAGCTTATAAGTAGGCATAGATTTCAGCTTTTGTTTTGAGCAGAATGGGAACTACTTGCACAGATGACATTGGTTAAGTGTTAAAACCAGTGCTGCTCATTTAGCTATCATTGCACAACTTTGAGATCAGCTGAAAGCAGTAGAACTGAACGCAGTAAGGGGGGCTGTTCTTGGTCTCCTGATTTTCCTCATAACATTCAGGGGTCTGGATGAAGCAGCAGTTTTGACTGAATTAGACTGGAAATCAGCTATTGCTGTGTTCTGTTCTCAACTCTCAGAAATGTATGCAGAAAGTTTAGGTTATTGCACTGCAGTGAATAACCCAGCAGACCTTTTGAAATATGCAAGGTAGTTTTAGTTGCTTGCTTGTCTTTTTCCCCTTTAACATTTTACTCCTACTGTCACCTTCCATTTTCATTTCACAGTAAGTATGCAACACTCTGAATTAATTTTGGTGTTTTTGTCATCAAAATCCAGAGGACAAAAGGATGTAGAGGAGTGTGCAGTGATATCAGCCAACAGGGATCAACATGAAGCCATAACCCTATGTCTGACCTAACAGACCCTCATAGGAGTCAGTGCTAATTAGTATTATATCATGCCAAAGTGAAAAGAATCTGCTGCTTTGGGTCCCACATTATTCCCTGTGCAAACATGCTAAGGTAGTGACCTGGTAGCTTTTCAGCAGGCAATGTCGTGTAAATGCCACCCAAAGAATTAGATAAGGGGATGCTTACCCTTTTATCAGAATGTGTCTGCCTAGAGGAGAATACAGTAGTGAAATACAATAAGAAATAGGCACTGAACACATTAGAGAAAAGCATTTGCATTTCTGTGTGTTAAAGTGTGATCATATTTGCCTATACGGTAAAGACAAATTTATCAGCCCAGTTTTCATTTCTTCCCTTGCATTTAGTTTTTGGAGGTACTTTGAGACATGTCAGAGGTTGAAAATGTCTTTTTTTCCCTTCATCTATGACTCTTCCACCATTCAAAGAAGGTTTCATACAACCTTGTCATTTGATAATCTCAAAAAGGAAGACGAGTATATTCTCTTTACAAAGATGGATGTATCTGACGCGTGGATGAGCCAACTGACCTCTCAAGGTTAGATGACCTCTCAGGGTCAGCTCCAGTCTTCTGACTCACGGGCCACTGCACTGCAATGTGTTTCCCTGCTCTCTTTTGCCTAGTTCCTTGTGATAGACTTTCACTGAAAGGGAGCTGTAAACTAGCACAGACATTTTCATTTATAGAACCTTTCCCCAGTCATAATACAAGGTTTTGTCAAGCATCCTAATGTATCTACCAGAGAAACAGGTCATAACAGCAATTTGCATTCATGATCTAAAAGTTTAAAAATAATTGTTAATGGTAAGTCAGTACCCAGAGGTAACAAATATAAGAAATTATGAGGTAAGTGTTGTGTCCGCTGTGGAAACAAGCAAGTAAACAGTATGATTTGTCACTATATTATTGGCACCTGGGTAAAGAAGTGCTTTTGGAACAATCCCTTAGGGATCAATTAAAAATGTGCCCCAAATTAGCAGATGAAGCTCTAGTAATGAGCTCGAGCTCCTTCAGCCACTGTAAGCGGCCTAATGAAGAGCAAAACTGGAAAAAGTAGCTGATGCAAGAGTTTTTGTGCTTAAGACCTCTACATTCAAGTAAAGTAAGAGACAAAAAGAATATGCACTAAGGACTAGATTCATTAGAAGTACTAAATGCCTATTTAGACAACTAATTCCAAGAGAGGATATTTCGCTGCAGATCCCAGTGGGAGACAATTCTTTCCCTTTGGCTAGGAGAGGTACCAGTACTCTGGGGGAAGGTAAAGGAAAAAAACCATGACAGTTAGACCCTTCCAGTTTGCTTTTGGTATTGGGTGTTTTCCAGACTGCTGTTGAGTGTGCTGGTGTCTGTGAATGCTGTTCCTCAGCAGCATTATCTTGCACCTAGAAACATGTTCTTTTCTAAACAAAATCAGTTGTCCCAGAGGATATGAAAAACACACATTCAGATTGAAATCTGAATGAAAGGGAGGTCAAGAGTGGAAAAAACCTTGTGTGCCAGAATCTTATCGAAATATGTACAGACTAACAGTGAAAGAACAGGTACAATGGAGGGAAGACTTTCAGTATTGGAAAGGATGAAGAGATTATGAGTTAATGATGCAAACAATGTTGTTTCCAAAGGTTTTAGTGATAAAGAGAAATAAACAGAAAAATTTGTGAGAGAGAGCCTGAGATCAAAGGTAGTCTTTCTAAGAGGAGAGAGCGCACATTTAGTTGCAATGGCACTAGGTTGTGTGTGATGTGTGAAACTACATCTACAATCTCATAATGTATATATATAGCAGATCTAAATCAGTAAAACACCAACAATCTTCTGTCTGGGGCATACTACTTGATCAACTGATTAGCTTGTCTTGTCTGGAGTGACTGTATTTGAAAATTGTTTCGGTCTGTAGAGAATTCTTTCTGTCTATTATATCTCTAATATTGTTCTTTTTGATTTTAGCCCAATATGGAGGACAGGAAGAATACTGACAAACAAAAACTGGAGAAAGTTACTATCTATGTAACTAACACAAAGCTGTCATCTTGGTAAACATAGACACACAGTCATGACTATATACAGAATTTCAATGTTATGTAAATACATCTGGATAAGCACAGAAGGTCAGTCATGATTTGTTTTTCAAGAGGTTGATGAACTGCAGCTGAGGATTTGTAGGGATCTGTGCAGCTGCTGAAAGAAAAAAAGTAGTCAGGACTGTAGGCATAGAGTGAACATTTGTCAAACTGACAGTACTGGAAACTGATACAATCTCTACACCCAAGGAACAAATATGGTGTGAGGACCAACAGTATGGGCTTCCCTACAACTACGTCTTTCAGATATAGAAAATAATGTGGGTGAAACAAGAGCTTATGACTCTCTGTTCCCCTCCCTCTTTTTTTAATAATCCCCGCAAACACTTATCTAAGTAGTAGATCTCACAATTCAGAAATGTGTAAACTGGAAAGTAGACTGGTGATATCCTTTCATTTTATAGAGGCTCTAACAATTATAATAATGAGTTTAGCGTTTGTTGATTTCAGCCAGATTTGAACTAGTGACCCAGACAGGAAAGGATTAATTTACAACTGAACTTTTTTTAACAATTTAGAACATAGAGATTTAATAGATTATATTTTATTACAACTGTAAAAACAAGACCGATGACATTTAATTAGCTCAGAGAAATAATTTATTTTGAATTTTCTGAACTAAGAGTTGCTTTCTGGAGGTTTTTTCTTGTGGTAAAACCATGTTTCAAATTTAGTCAGGAAGGATTTATATTTTTTTCCCCCTTAGTTCCCGCTAATATTCAGAGATTAAAATATATATTGACAAGCGAGAGGAAACAACATTCCTACATCATAATTCAATCATTTACCAAAATTATTGTTTTATTAACAATTAATACAAAAATAATCAACATAAACCAGACATTCCAGAGGAGTTTTTCAAAGAGTTACCATTTGAAAATTAAGAAATGCAAGAAATGTTACAACCACTCTACCAAGTGTAGTCAGCAGAGTATGTTTATATTCTAAGTCTGCTTAAAATACTGGGACTTGAGTGATTTACATTTGAGTCCTGCTTTGTCATATGCTGTGCTTGCGTTTTTGGGTACATCACATCTGTACCATACTTTTCTGAGCTGTAAAATGTTAATAACAGTAGTTCTTTACCTCAGATTTATAGTGAGTTTTAATTTATTAATATCTTCTTTAGGATTTCAGCTGGAAGATGCTCACTGAAGCATGTAACAACAAAAATGTCACTACTTTTATGTCAGAGGATAACTGCGACCTTAGACCACAGGCCTACATCAACCTTGTTCTTACTGTCAATTTTTTTAGCTAACGAAATGAGACTTCTGTGTACATCATGGACATCTCTACTGAGAGTTACACAAACATTTTTTCCCAAGAGAGTCTCCTCCACAACTTCATGCACTACACCACAGTTATTATCACTGTACACCAGTGGTTTTCTGGTGTTGCGCCAACATTTTTCTTCAGCAATTCATAGTTTTTGAAGTCCTGGGTTCAGCTGGGATAGGGTCAATTTTCCACAAGAAGCTGGGAGGGCTGACCCAAACTAGCCAATCAAATGGGATATTCAATACCATGTGACAGCATGCTTGGTATTCAGGTAGGGGAGTTGGCTGGAGGAGGGTGATTTGCTATTCAGGAATGAGATAAACATTGGGCTTAAAGAAAATTGCACTCTGTATATTCATTTTATTAGTATTCTTTTTGTTATTATTTTCTCCATTTCCCATTCTGTTAAACTGTTTTTATCCGAACCCACAAGTTTTTATCTTTTGCTTCTGATTCTCCTCCCCTTCCCATCAGGGGCGGGGGGGGAAAGGGGAGTGGGGAGTGAGACAGCGACCATGTGGTTCTTTGCTGCTGGTTGGGGCTAAACTACGACTTTCGAAAACTGTGTTCAAATCCATATTACCAGCATTTCTGATCAGAACCACCTAGGTCACTTTGCTCTGCGGAGCAAATCAGACTATTTTGGACCAGCTGCTCTTTCCTTTTTGACAGAAAATGTAGCTTCTCCATACTTAAACAGCATTTTTTACTCTAACAGTCCCCCCAAGGTAAGTCAACTAGTTAGGCAGACTCCATATGACCCAGAATCAACTGTCAATGTTACTGGAAGTACTGTAACCACACATAGCACAGAGATTTTCTGTGTGGACAAAAGAATAGTTTGGTTTATCTCCCCTTTTTCCTCATTTAAAAAAAAAAAACAAAAACAAAAAACGAACAACACACCAACAAGAGTTGCATGATATATCTGTCCCAAAAAAGGGCAAGCTGTGCTGCCAGCTTAGGCTGTTCTGATGGACCTGTTCCAATTTCAGTCTGACAAAACCTACAGAAACTTGGATTCTAAATAGACTTTTTACATATATTTTTTAAAAGAATCAACACTCACTTGGAATATGGGCAGAAAAAGCCAAAAACTTTCATCTTCTGCACATCCTTCTGTTCCTGCTAAGCTCAGCAGATGTTTTATTCACCCAGTGAATACCAGAGCATGACCCAGTTTTAGAACTTTTCCTGAAATCTGCAGACATTTCAGACATTTTGCATGCAAAAGTCATTGATAAAAATTGTAGAATTTGACTGAAACTAACTGTGCTGTACAAGAGCAAAACCTCTGAGTATGAGTCTAACAGAAGCTTTAGGCAATTCAGAGAATTGTGAAGGATTTAGGTCTGAATTTTTAAATGAGAAGAGAGGATCACACTCTACAAAACTGCTGCAATAAATGGAGTACAATTGCAAAACCCAAATTGTGAACAACTTTATCCTAAACAGGCAACAAATACAGAATGAGTGTGAACAATGAGAAGAATTGATCAGCCTTGTATAAAAAAAATAAAAAGGAAGGGTTGAGTGAAACAAAGGACATTCCCAAAAAGCAGGAAATGGACTAAGAAATCTCGGATCTAACACACCAAACAGTTGTAGTGAAAAATATGATCAGTTTCCAAAAGAACAACTGTAAGAGAGGAATAAATCTCTTCAATCTCCTGCTAATTCTGGCAGATCTGTGCTCCCTATGGAAACAGAGATATGAAGCCTGCTAACCTAAGGAATATAGAAATCACCAAAAGCAGAAAAGGTCACACCAAGTTCCAGGAGAAGCTTGACGCTTGATCTTCATGCTAGCAAAAGAAAAAGTCAGCCTAATTCTTCCACAGTAGCGACTTAGAAAGAAGCTTTTAAAACCAGTCCCCAAAAAGTAAAAATGAGATTCAAAGGCAGGAAGTCATTTTCAAAATTAGATTGGAACAGGATTACTTAATTTGAAAGAGATAAATTAAAAATAGGAAAAGTACAGCTGGAGTCTGAAAAAAAAAAAGGTGGGGGGGAGGGTGTGAAGCATGTCAGTAAAAATTTAAAAAAAAAAAAGATACAAAAACGTTCTCAGTAGATGTTGACATCAAATATGAAATAATGTGACGATCTGGAAAATAATTTCTTAAAGACTTGTGGGCTATCATTTGAACAGCAGAAATTTCATAAAGTATAGACAGAAAGAAACAGAGAAAAAGCTCATTATCAAAGATTAGCTTTGAAGTACAGGGCTATGACAAAGGTACTGTAGTGGATGAAAGCCAGCTATGTTCAGGGCATAATAATTCAGGATTTCTCTCCAAGGCACTCTCTATAGTTGTATCAATCAAAACAAAAATGCATTTAGAAATAGGGTACATATGCAGAACAAAAGACCATGAAAGCAATCTGAATATAGAAAAGCTGAGAAAACTCCTGTCCAACTTACTTAAATAGAAGCTCTCATTAAATGATCGCTGAATGTGTGTAACTACACTTATGGGCAGTGTAAGATAACAATATATAGTCTTCAGGTATTTTTATTTTTCTGTTTCCTGAAAAATTAGGAGATAGGAAAAAAGGAACAGCTTAACATTGAAATGAAAGGACTACAGTGCATAACGTTGAAGGTTTCACTGGTTTCAGTAGGTCCTGTGGGACTCAGCTGCAAGGCAATTAGGGTTTAAAGTGGTCACAGTTCATCTTCTTTTTCATTTTACTGGGAAAAAGCATCTTTATTTCTCCTCTAAGTCTCAGAGCTTAATAGCATGGATGACGATGTCCCATCAGACTGTCCTAGAAAATTCATGAGGTATTGGGAGTTTTGCAGCTGAACTGCAGGCTGCCTCACACTTAAAATAATAAATTTCCTTTTCCAAAACATTTTTAAAACAGGAACAAAGAACTACTGCTATACTTTCTAGGCTAAGTTCTACAAAGCTGTCGAATAGAAACAGACAGAGAAGAACATTTTTTCCAAGCCCAAGTTGATAATTACTTTTCTGATGAAGGGCTGCGGATTCTGAGAATTTCTAAAAATCAGACTCTTTGTCCTAAACAGCAAAACTCTTCAACCTAGATTTTTCCGTACTGAAGCACTTTCCTCTCTGTCCTGCAGTCAGAAAGACCATTTATCCCTCCATAACTTACTTCCTCTGTGCCTCTGTGATTTGTTTGTTCTCTACCAACTTCCATCTTTTACACTTTTTTTCTTCTAGTCCCATTTCTTTTTCTTCTCTCTTGCTCTCTTCTCTCTGCTATTCTTGGTGGAAGGTCCGTTCAGGCTGAACACAGTCATTAACAGTAGCAATTTCTTTCATTTTCTACCTTCTTTCCAATAGCAGGAGTAAAATATGACAAGTGCTTCGTCAGATGGGTTGTTTTTTCTGTTCCTCAAAGCATTCCGTGATATACCAATTTGATCACAGAAGTACCTGAAACGATTACACAGATTTAGGAAATTCTGTTTTAAAACACGATCCCAAAAGATGTAATTGTGGTTGCCTAGGTAAACTGAAAAGACCCCATCATCCTAGTCACAAGGCACTCATCACCCTTTGCTTTCCCCCTATTCCTGTAAGAGGTATTTAATGGAGCAGACCTGTCACTGGTGTAATAGCCATAGGGTCACTTCTGTCAGCTTTGAAAATCTGTAGCCAAAAATGTGTAGCCAGTGACAGGCTCCTGCATTCTTACCTTGACTTGTTAGCTGTTCACAAGTACTCCCCATCCACATTATCAAATCTATGACAGTTAACCAAGTGAGGAGATAATAGGTTTTATTTATATTTCTTGACAAAAAGTAAATTGAAGTTCCAGGAAACACATTTAGCATGCAGAAGTAAGGCAGTAAAAGCCCTGCTTTTCTGAGCATGTATCAGACAGTCATATTTTCCTAGACGCATAGCAATCATGCATCAAACTCTTACAGGATAAAAGAAAAGAGTGAAAAGGTATAACTGCTTTACTTTGACAGCATGTTTACATGGTCCAGATTCCTATGATAGGAAATAGAATTACACAAGGAAACATCTGAACAAATGCAGCTGAGGTCAAACCTTGTGCTACGTCAAGGACCTCAAGCATAAAAAGAAATGCAGCTCCATGCTGCTCTCTAGAATGAGAAAGAGACAAAAAACCTATGTTAAAAAAAAAAAAAATATTTCATAGACTTTTTTTTAACGGATTGTCTTCCAGTTCACTTCTATTTTAGGAAGTTGGTGTCTTACCAGACCATGGAGTTGGACTTGCACACAGACAGCTAATACATAATCTAATGCAAGCTAGTCCTAAGAATATTTTGATGGGATATGTTCCAAGTTTGCCCAGATCATTGATTCATAAGTCATTTAAAACTACACAAAAAGCGGTTCATCTGTACAGATTGGAAATTTCTACCAAATATTTAGTCATTAGTTTCCTTATGTCAATTTCAATTCTTTAACTAGGTGTTTATTTCCCTTCCCTTTTCTCACTTTCAGTAATTATCTCACCACAAAGAGCAGATTACAGAGATATCTACACAGACAGCATACCCTCAAGCCCTGTGAGATGCCTTTTCAAGCCTTGCAAGTAGAGATCTATTACACTCATTTAAATATAGCTGGAATGTAGAGGCTAGACTCTACATGGAGTCTACAGGCAGATAGAATTGCAGAGCCACCGATGCTCAGACTGCCTGCATAGACTGCAACAGGCTGATGGAGGAATCATTCCTTTCATAAAAGGATGCTGCCTACTAATGCTGATTATTAATATCTTGCCTCTGAGAAAGACTAGGACTTCTGGCTTCCAGCTCCTTCTAGAACGGCTACAGGGCAGTAGTATCTCTTACTGGGCAGGTAGCTGCTTTTTTAGCAGGAACCACTCCTCACTCTTATATTCTTTCATTTCTGATTTATGGCAGATGTCCCTCGTTTCCATCAGGTCTCAGCCATAACCAGCAAAAAAATGTCCACACAAATGATTTTGCCAAGACAAGTATTTGTATAGGATCAAACTGAAGATAATAGAAAAATTGAAAGGGAAGGGAAGGGAAGGGAAGGGAAGGGAAGGGAAGGCAAGGCAAGGCAAGGCAAGGCAAGGCAAGGCAAGGCAAGGCAAGGCAAGGCAAGACAAGGAAAAGAAAGGCAAGGAAAGGCAAGGCAAGGCAAGGCAAGGCAAGGCAAGGCAAGGCA
>Ga0065711_1002506_pt1 | contig 33404 bp, 17 predicted proteins | sample Hoacrofraction12_FD_59098 | JGI IMG/M metagenome (GOLD analysis project Ga0065711, IMG submission 59098) | Hoatzin crop microbial communities from Cojedes, Venezuela - Epithelial fraction 12 v2 (version 2) | ecosystem: Host-associated > Birds > Digestive system > Esophagus > Crop | place...
TGTTGTTTAAAAAGCGACCAGCACTCATGGACCCCCCTGCCTTCGAGAGCCCTGGCCCAGGGGATTCCTCCCAGTAGCTCCTTGAAGAGGCCAAAGTCAGCCCTCCTGAGGTCCAGGGTTTTGATCCTGCTTATCGCCCTGCTTCCTCCACGCAGGATCCTGAAATATATATATTTCAGGATTAAATATATTTTAAATTGTTTAAATTGTCGGAGTTAAATATATTTTAATTGTTTAAATTGTCGGAGTTACTATCCTTTCAGTTGTCTAGTAAAAAAGGGATGAGGTAAAATTTCTCTACAGTCCCCATGGTGGTTTGCTTAGAGGTATCTTCTAATGAGCAAAACACTGCCTGTTATAGAGGAGAGAGATAAGTTTTTATGGCGCTTAACAAAATAGCTCTAATGTTTCAGAGAGTGCTAGATGTAAAAGTGAAGTCAACCCCAAAATCTTTTGATTAGTATTTGTTGTAAATAGAAATACAAGTGCTATTCAATAAACATTGTTCTAACAAAATGTACCCTTTTCATATCCCCCACCAAAACAAATAAAGAGTCAAAATTAAAAGCAGTTAAATATTGCTAGGTCTTTGTACATGCTGAGAATCTAGATTAAAATAAATTCTCACTCAGTGTAACTGGGTGTGCCACCTCCTTGCTGAAACATCAAGCTAGCATTCACAGCTGTGAATAGCATTCCCGGGACTGTTCCAATTACACTTCACTTGAATAGCGTATTACTTTAATATTAGCTATTAGAGGCCTGCAGTATGCAATCAGTTTTTCGTATTCTTTCTTCACAGAGATAATGGGAAATGTTTTATCGGAGAAACAGCATAGTGTGCCTTTCTCCTCTGTGTGAGTGTGGCTGTACTCTGTTTCCACCTGCCGTCTGTCATTTTTTGGGGGCAACCTATGGACAGGTTTCTCTAAATGTTTGCAGTCCAGGAGAAGCAGTTTTGCAGCTTCTGATACACATAGAAGGCCAACCACACAAATTTTGTGTGTGTATATCATTGCCACAAACAGCTTGATATATGTGAGTGGTGACTGGATCTTACTGCTTTTTTGTGTCTTCAATTACACATGTTGTTTGTTTGATATTGTGTTTTTTTCTGAAAGGAAGGTTTGAAGAAGGGAAAATTAAAATGACAGCAAAATTTAATCAGTAGAATGTTCTCAGGCAGGCACTGAAATTGCACTGTCTTTGGCAGCTTGTTGGTCTGATTTAACAATTTGTTCTTTAATGACAAAACTTGGCATTTCTGAATTCATACTCTATAAACAAATGATTGCATTTCCCCAAAAGTGCATGTTGTTTACAATTTGGATATTTTTGATACTCGAACGATTATGACTTGCAAATTGTTCAATGAAACTTCATTTGGGTTGCTTGTTATTGAAATGGTTGAGGAAATTCGGTCATTGCAGTCAGTGTTTTTAGTGCTCATTGTGGCAAGTTTCCACTAAAATTATTACACCCTTGGTGAAGTTTTTACAGGCTTGGAAATCTTGGAGTTGAGAGCACATTTCTTCTATGCTATGTGTTTCTATTTCTAATGGCACAGTTTGGCACAACTATGAAAATATTCTTGTCAGATGTTTTAATATTCTTGAATTTTATTGAAAGACTTTTTTTTTGAAATGCAAGTGTTCTCAGCATTTTAATTCATGTTAGGGAGAAGGAATTTGCAGGTGTGGAGACAGTATTTAAAAACCAGAACATTTTCTACAGTAGAAGCAAGTGGAAGCAGCCACTTAAAAGCCTATTCATTATGAACAAGCTTTTGATGGGTTTTTTTTTCCTCCTCATTTCTGATGCAGCTATTCATTTAGACTGTTAAATAACTGAGATGAATCAGTATATTGTTTTCTTTCCATCACATATAATCTCTATTTCTACCCCATTAAACTAAAACAGGTAGGAAAAGGTAAGGATGAAGGTGAAAACAAATGAAATTTCCTCTTTCAGACAAGCTGGCAAGAAGGTGACTACTTCTACTTGCGATTCACATTATCATAGATCTATATATACCTATTCTAAATCCCTTACCAAGAGACTGTGTGGGGTCCAGCAAGATCCATTTGTGTTGCAGAATGGATTTGTTTATTACTGTTACGTCCACTGCAAGAGAGTGACAGAGATTTCAAGCTTGTCTTGTCTGTTAATGTCTGTGTGACTATGTATGAAAGGATTAAGAGGATAAAGGAGGAGAATTTTTCCTCATTTTAATGTTGCCAGTAATTTATTGTTAAAAACATTCTTTGTCAGTCCAACTGATGCTTAGATCTTACATTGCTTGACATACGAAATTAGAGTAGATCACAGCCCACAGAAGTAATGATGCAGATTATTACTTGGTACTCCAGGAATCAATAAGAAGAGAGAGGATATTCACTACTTCTCATATTTCTTTCCTTTCCAGAGTTTGGGTTAGACTATGGCTTGTTTTGAACACAAAGTAATACAGCTGATGAAGAGAGTTATGTGAGCCAACTTAAATATTAATTTTGCAACCTGGCAGAATACCTGAATGAGCTAAATTGTAGCAACTAAAGCAGAAGAACCTATGTTTTTGATGCCAAGAAAGAAAATTTGACAGTTATGAGATAAAATGTGCAAACAAAGTGAATCTTTCTGTATGAAAATATTTTCCATGATTGGCACTTACCTTGTCTTAGGTTGTGTTTTAGTAATGAGGTATCAACTGAATGAATTTCCCTGTACTCAGTAGTCATGTTTCACATATACTCTACTCTGGAAGTACTCTTCGGTTACTTTGGCAAAAGCAGCTTTATGCATTGACAGTATTATATTTGGTCCATTAAGTAATTTTAATTTGGACCTTACAACTTGATACCTTTTCAGTTAATTAAAAAACTTTTTTTGGTTGTTAAATCTGGATTAAATCTCACAACCCAAATTTCTTTTTCTGTTTGCTTCTGAATGATCTTGGGCATGTACCTGGGGTTTTAGAGTTGTGTTTCTTTTATGGCCTTAATTTGCTTTATTGAAATATGGAAAAATACAATTGTATGGAATTAATCCTTTGTCAGCTGATGTAAATGTACGATGAATATGGACAATGCATATGCTTTATTTAAGTTATGTGTAAAAATTTTTGGTAATATTTGGATTACAGATTTGCCAAATCTCTCTGAGATTTGTTTTTACAAAAACAGAACCCCCTGCCCCATTCTGGCAGTGATACAGTATGTATGTTGAAAATGAGGGAGTTGCAGGCAGTGGAGTTCTTGTGCTGTAACTCTCACCATTTACATTGTATGTTTTTTACTGTTTAGCATTGCAGTCATACTTTTTCAGGGTGGTGCTGCTTGATGAATTGGGCAATTTCTGTAGAAACACTTTTTAATTTCATAATCTTTTAGCATTTATCGTGTTATTGATTTAAACTGCTGAAAGTAATGTCTTGGTTTGCTTTCTTGTCTGAAGTGTGGGCAACGCATAATGGGATCACTAAATGAGGAAAGTATCATATAAATGTCAGCTATTACTAGTTTTCCCTTGAGAATACTTTTGGACTAATTTTGAGGGGAACACCTTTCCCTGGACAGATATAGTGGATTTTGAGAAACCGGTCAAGGCTTCCTGACTAATAGACTCATGATTCAGTTGGCTAGTTCTGGCATATGTCAGAATCACAGAAACAGTTTGCAAAATGAGCTTGCAGTTTGTGGTCCGAACCATGCACACATGGTTGGTTGTGAATAATGTGACTCTTGCCCTTTATATAATACTCCTAATGTCAGGATCTGCATGATGGAGAGCATATATGTATCTAGGAGGTCACTGGGCTAGCACTACACTTGCAGGGAAGATATGCTGGCTTTGCTGATGCTTGATAACCATAAGGGGCCAGAAAGAGCAAGAACAATGATGGGTAGAAGTCATTTTAGTAATTCCTAATGAAAATACAAAAATGGTTGCCATGAGTTTCTTTTAAAGATTTTGTTTTTTTTTTTGGATGAACAGGTTCTATACAGTTCGCTACAGAGAAAAGGATAAGGACAAGAAATGGGTTTTTCAGCTTTGCCCAGTTACAGAGACGGTGGTGGACAATCTGAAGCCAAACACACTTTATGAATTTGGAGTTAAAGACAACCTAGAGGACAGTATTTGGAGCAAGACTTTCAATCATAAGACAGTTCTATCTAGTAAGTCATAAGACAGTTCTGTCTAGTAAGTATTTGGCAGTAATTCATCAAATAGCTACTCAGTTTGACAGCATTTTTTTCCTTTATCGTGTTATTACTTGAAGCTACTAATCAGGTTTTTATTGTTTAAATGCTATCCCTTATGCCCCTAACAAGTTCTTTTAGGAACTGATGAAACTAGAAATAGTTTGTGTTTGAAAAACTACTGCCTACTCTTCTGAAAGGTGTTCTCTTCTCATTGCAAACAATAGAGGATATGCTGCAGTTTGGTAGAACTCTAACAATGATTAGATATATATAAAGTGTTGAGTACGTATGTTTATACATATGACTGGATTCCAAGAATTTTCCTTGGGCCTTGAATAATCAGATCATTACTAATTTGAGTTGATGGAAAGTGTTGTCCTTGTTTTAATCTCTTTTGTATCTGCTTTTACATTCAAGATGGTTAAAAGCTAGACAGGACCTGTCCTATCCAGTATGCATCACAATGGGCCCTTTGTGACTCTGCTGGAAAGTTGAATTTGAAGCTAGTTTTCAGTCAACAAATTATATAAATTGTGTTTGAAGCATATACTCTCATGTGTGCTTTTGTTCGGGTTTTTCTTGGAGGCAGCATATGGAGTCTCTGGCTGTTCTCTCAGTTGTATTTTAAGCTTTTTCTCCAAAATGCCAAGACAATGAAGGTAAAGTGATAGCAAATTAACCCTTGAAAAAACATGTACTGCTCAAAGAATCAAAGCTGTCAGTGGAGGAAATAGGCAGCAGCACAGTCTTCCTCCTTTTAAACAGAGGAAAATAGGACTTAACAAACATTGGCCAATTTCATTTACTTTCCTCAAGCATTTATAGAAAGGTGTTTCTGAGCATGGTATTAGTCAGAAGATGCTGCAAAATCCTATGGTTAGTATTTCTAGCTTGACTGGAAATGTGAAGAATGGGAATGCTCGTAATAAAGCTGTATTTATATGAGATTTCCAGCTGAGATTTTATTTGGACCTGAGTTTCAAGTAGTAGGTGAGTTACACAGCTTGCTATACTTGAGGATAAGGGAGGGGAGTGGTAGAGTGGCTTGTAATACTGCAAGAGCTTCATACTCTCTAATACAGAACTTTGCTGGCCTTCATCATAAATTAGAAAGCAATAACTTTGAAGTACATGCCTGGTGCCTGTAGAGTCATTTTAGCAGTCCAGAATAATGCTATTGTTATGAGCTTAAAGTGGGGAATAGCGGTAGGATTTCCCTCCCTTTACCTGCCTCACAAAAGGAAACTCCGCTTCACAGTTCTAAAGAAGGCTTACTGAATGGCTGTTTTCCTGCATTTTGAATGTTTAAAAGTCATCTGTAGAGCGAGTGCTGGAGTGTATTTGAGCACTTAAAATAGGACAGAATAAAGAGTGCATAGTGTTTATAGTTAAATATTTTGTTCAATGCGGACTGAAATGTCCACTGGCATCACCAGATTTGCATTTTGTATATTATGTATTTCTGAATGCTTTTTATTACAGACATTACACATTTTTAATAGGCCAGAAGAATCATTCTTGTAAGTTACGAAGGCATACTGAGTTGGGTTGACAGTTACTTCTTTGTAAGAGTTCACATTCTATTTAAATGAGACTTCTTTTTCCTAGAATGTAGACTTGTGGGTGCTTCTGCAGCAACTAAATCCAGGGAGCTTGCTATTACCCTATATGTCTATATTCATCTCTACTGATAATGTATCATCTAATCGAAGAGTTGACAGCACCTTTCATATTATCATTGTGTAGTAGGTAGAGAGAGAAACTGTGGGCAGCAAACAGAGAGTGAACGTTTATTATAAATTTGTAACCATCTGTCTGAATAGGAGTTTACCAATCAGCACAAATGGCCACTTCTTTTCTGTTTTAACTTACTGTCTTCTAGCAACTCAAGGTCTTTTCATATATTAAGAAAGATGACAACCTAAACCAAACCTCACTGAATGTAAATTTTCTTTCCTCATTGAAGAATATATAAATGACTATAAACTGAAATTCCTGTTGCATGTTCTTGTATTTGTTCAATCATTAGGACAATTTTTTGTTATATACTAAACATGTTGGGAGGAAAATCTGGTTTTAATTCATTATTTGAGGAACACATAAAAGGCACGGCAAATGTTCAACATTTATTTAACCAAAATTTATCAAAAGAGATGAAAGTAGATTATTTCTGACCATCTTAACATGATTTTCTCATGAAGTCAGTGTGAAACTTTTGTCAGTTTTCACTTGGCTTTAGGCTAATAATAAGTCCCGTTCCTGAGAAGTATCAAGCACTTTGAAAGATTTTTTTCAGGATAAAGTGTCAACTTAAACGTCGCTCAATTGATAGTTCTTTATAGTTGATTTTCTTTCTATTGCTTATCTGTTTTGGATGGAATTGTGAAGAAATACGATAACATTTAGCTGGATTCTTGTTTACATGCCTGATGACAGAATGGGAGCAGAGAAGTATGAAGGTGGAAGATGTAGACAAGATTTGAAGCCTCAGACTGGAATCAAAGAGGTGCTGGGAGGGACTGTTTCTCCTCTATATGCAACAGCTGCATTGCAGGAAGCTTCTAATAGCAGGAAGAAGCTAAGAGAAAAAGCCTAAGAGAAAAATCTTAGCGATTAAATCCATGAGCTGCTTCATTCATATGTTGAGGCAAAGGAAACCATGTCAGACCCCAAAAGAAGCGATACGCCGGGTCTGTAGTGCCAGAGATATATGTGTATTTCTTTTAGAAGAGTGCACTTAAAGGCAAGACTAACTGTTGGAGACCTTAAAATATGCTGCTTTTAGCCAGTCCTAGTGCCAGCCTGGTAGATGGGGTGCAGAATTTCCTCTTTCAAGTTTCTTCCTTGCATATTAATGTGGTAGTTATATTAATTTTATTAAAGAATCCTCTTAGGCACCTCTGACTTCTCCTTAGTAAGTCCCAAAGACCACTTCAGCTCTCTTACCCCCTGTTGTAGAACAACAAGAATACATTTCACTTCTTCTCTGTAAAAATGTGAAGGGGCAGCTTTACAGATTAATTGATTAGTCTGGAGAAATAGGACCAAATAAAACTGTTATGTGGTGTGGTTTTATACCTTGTAATTAAGTCTCTTAACTTTCTTAGCTATGGAAAAAGGCAAATAAACTTGTTTTGCTTCGCTCTGGACAAAGCAAAAAGTAATTCTGTGTATTTATTTCTCTTTCTGTCAAATCAGATAAAAAAGTAAATGGACAACTCCAGAATATGTACAAGTTGGTACCTAATGCCCAAACACAGGTATGCAAAACAGTCTTATTTTTTTTACCAGATTTGTGTTTTGTACAGTCAAATTTTTGCTTCTCTAGTAGAGTCAAGTGAGAAAGAGATTATGGCCTCAAATTGCCAATATTAAAAAACCTGTTTAAGACTAGATAACTGTATGGAGAAGGGTTTATATGTGTGGATTTATAAAATGATTAAAAACTAGAGATTATTACATCTACTGATTCTAGTTTAACAAAGATGAAGCTGATGGTTTCCATGTGTGGATTCTAAACATTAAAATTTGCTTATCCCTTTGTACTAGTCAGATTTGTTACCCAGTGATATTTGTGGTGGTCAGTTCATTTTGTGATAAGGTAGTGCTTTTATTTTATAGAGTAATCTTGTGTATAGTCAGGTCTTCTAAAATTGTTAGTCATCCCATTGAATTCACTGATAGTTCTCATATGTGAGGCAAGTGTTTGCAGAGCCAGAGGAAGCTTGAATGGGCAATTTAATTTGCTTGTCGAGATGCTAGGCAGTTCATTAAATCCTGGCAGGTGGCAAGGTAGAAGTTTCAACTGTTTCATCAAAGCATTTGAAGATTTTTTTTTAATAAATAAATACCTATATTTATTAATTTCCTCTTTTTTTTCTCATCTACAGTTTTGTGTAACAGCTATCAGTCAAGCATGTGTGGGTTTCATGTGTTTGTGGATTCACATACAGAAATGCTTTTTGCTTCTAAGAGCTGAAGCAGAAATGAAGGATCTCTAGATTGAACCTGTTAGTAGACTAGTTTTAGTACAGTGAAAAACAGATATTTTATTCATAACTTTTGAGCATTACCTCCTCTTCTATGAGATTAAATTGGTTTTGTCATACTTCCTTTCCTTAATTTTTCATCAAAGTGGAAGTTTCAGCAGCTAATCTTCTGCGGGTTTTTTGTTTTGCTTAGATTTTAGGGTGTTGTCCATGAGGTAGACTTCCCAAGAAAAGTTGTAGAAATCCTTGTTACTTCAGACATTTTAAGGGGTTGACTCATGAGTGATAATTATTATTAGGGAACAATCCATTCTTCACAGTTCTCTTCTGTCTCTGATTTTCCAAGTGCTTTTGTGGTAGGAAATGGTCATGTGTGATTTCTCATTGTTCATTCTTTATATTGTAAATGGTCTGTAATTATCAGACTTGGAATTCCTTCAGGAATCAAACCACAGTCCATTACATACATTTTCTTGTAAGAATAGTTAGATATTCATTTAGGACAGTAATATTTTAGTTATAGCATTACATACAACAGTTAGTGCAGTAGAATGCTTAGGTTATTGGAAACATAGTCATGTCTCACATTCAAGAGAAATTGTTTTATCTGTGAGTGATATGAAGACAGTTGATTAGATACTCAGGAAGGTACTCATCTCATTATGTTGTTGACAACTTCACTGTTCTTCCCATTGGTCCCATGAGCATATTTAAAGTTGCATGTGACAGCCAAAGACCAGGTGATTCATTCTGGCATCTGGAGCACAAGCTGACTTCCTTTATTCCTCTCAGCAAACCCTGTGTTCCAGGACCCTGACTCTGTTATGCCGCTTCTGTGGAAATAGGGATTCTATTTATGCAAGAGAAGTCCTGAGAAAGTGAGCTAAAACAGTTTTCCAAATATTTGCACAGCTTAAACTTGAAAGGAGGACCGGAGCCAACATCTAGTCTTTTTAGTCTTCACAGGGCTCAGCTCCAGAACAGTGTTGCTTTATCACCCTCCACAGAAATATCATAAAAACATTCCGTAGATTATTCTAAAAATTCTCTTATCATTCTCACTTTAGCGGTGCAAAAAGCCATAAAACTAAGTCTGGGAAGCAGATAGTGGCCAGCTCTTAAACTTACATTATTACTTCAGTTTCCACAGTATTAGGTGAGGTGTGTTTCAGTGGTGCAATCGCATCATCAGTGCAAAGCCAGAATGAGTGTTATTTAGGCCAAGCATTGTTTGTGCCTTATTTTGCTCCAAAGACACAACTGGCTCATATCAGCATGGTTCTAACTCTTCTCTGTGAGGAGACATTTTTAAAGGCTGTTTATTAAAGCAACATTACCAATCCATCTAGTCATTCTGCCCTTTCAACAATGGTCACATATCAGCTTGTGTTTCTTTTGGCGGGTTCTTCTTTTAAGTTTGACTAAGCTTCTGGGGCTGTGTGAGCTACAACTAATGAGAGAGGGGAAGAAAAAGAGGGCTCTAGGAATGGTTGTTCTTTTTCCCTTCATAAACAATGGGTGATGGTAGGGCGGAGATGATGCAGTAGAAAGTTGTTTCCTCTTCTGTCTGATTAGGTTCCTGTAATTTCATAATGTCAGTCTGAAAAGTGGGGTCCTCCTTAATTTTGGGTGGCTACAAAGAAGGTGGAGACTCCCGTTTTACAAGGAGTCACATAGAAAAGTTGAGAGGTAATAGATACAAATTACTCCTGGGGACATTCTGATTAGACACAAGATGAAAATTTTTCACAATGAGAACAATCAGCCATTGGAATAAGCTCTGCAGGGAACTGGTGGGTTCCCCAACATTGGACACTTTTAAGATTTGGCTGGACAGGGTGCTGGGCTGTCTTGTCTGGACCGTGCTTCTGCCAAGAAAGGTTGGACCAGATGATCCTTGAGGCCCCTTCCCACATGATATTCTAGGATTGTATGATTTAAAAAGCAAGACTCTTAGATTCTGTCATTTGTTAAACTCTGGAAGAAAACATGCCTGCTCTTCCACAACTTAACCAATCCAGATTGACTGTAATGTTTTCTTGAAGAGTCTTACATGTATGCCAGCTATTTTTGCCTTTTGGAGTGTTGGAATATAGAGAGGCAGAAAGAACAAGTGTCTCTTAAAGTAATGTTGCTATATGCTATTTGACAGTCTGAGAACTGCAGTCATTTATGCAATATAGCATAGGTATATGGTCAGAAGTTAAAATGCCTGACTTCTAACTTACATCTCTATTTTTTCTCTGAAATTAAGAACTACCTTATTTGTCATCTTCCTGCATTCATGCAGATGCCACAGTTATTTTAATAACTGGTGTTCCTAATACCTATATGCTTTATATTTTCTGTCTGGAAAATATAGTTAATAGTGCCGTTCCTACAGATGATATGTTGATGTTTCTGAAATAGTTTGTCCAGGTAGTAAATTTTACTAAACATAGATATATCTAAAGTGGGCACTTTTTGGAGACTAAGAAAGAGAGGACTGACAACACGGTGGTAGATTTCAAGTGCAGCACTTGCAGATTTGTGCAGGTGAGCAGTGTAATTAATTATAGCAGCTGTGGAACACGGATTTCATGTCAGTGATTTGTTCTTGAGTGAGAACTAAATTTTGAACGTATTTTAATGTACTTAGCATTTTCATATTGCTGTCATTACAGTCATCCATTATTATTCAACAGCGAAGGAATGCTTTTGTCAGTATAAAGACCTTTTACTAGTAAAAGGACTGATAGTAATTATTATTAGAAGTTCCACACTGGAGTTACATGAGTGCTCACTACAACTTGAGAGCTGTTTGTTTGTTTGCAGGGCTCCTGATGAGAAATACAATAAAATGAGTACCACCTTCTGGTAAATGCATTTCATCCCACTTGTTAGTCACATGAGTAGCAGGGTTACTTCAAAAGCTGATCATCTGCAACTCAATTTTTTCATTAGAAGGCAAAAGAAAAAGGTAAACTTGTTAATAATGAAGGAAAAATAGTAAGCAATAAAACAAGGAAGGTTATTTTGTATTCTTCATTAATGACAATGGTTTGAAACTTCCACTTTATTCCAAACGTTGTTCATGTCAAAGCAAAAATCTTTATTTGGTAGCAGAAAGTAACGGCTTTCATAGAATAAGTAGCCTCCATCCACTTGCCTGAGGAAAGGGCCATCTTGTTGAGATTTACATTCTTCCAGCTTCTTAGACCTTGGTATGTGTTTGATGTGTACCCAACCATTGCTTTTAAAGCTTTTTTTAATATTTAGAATAGAGCAAAAATAGTTATCATTAGTTAAATAATCAAATCTTTGTCATCAAATGGTAGATTTTCATGCAAGTGTTCTTTCACATGAAGTAGACCAGTTGTCATAAAATGCAAAATGAACGTTAACTGATTCTGACATTAGCAGTATACATTTAACACAGACAGGTAATTATCTGAGTTATTTTCTTTCTTGTAACTCAGATACAACTGAAAACCCCCCACTTTTAAGGTGTGCAGCATTTTTATGTTGCTAGCATTACAGTCTTCTTCCTCTCATCACCTGAGTATATTATTAAGCTTTCAGAAGTTCTTCCTAGTACCCATGTGTGGTAGTGAATTCTGATTTATGATCTTTGGGTTCAGTTGTTTTCTTCCTTTTGATAGATGTGGGGTCCATTCATGTGTTCCTTATTTTCATGGTATCAAAATGCTGGAAAGATTCACACTTAGGCAAAAAGTAATCTAGGTCAAAGACAGGTGAACAGCAGAGAAGTCCAAGTATTCAGCATAAAATTATGAGAAGAACATGGGTGGCTGGCCAATTATACTTTGGAAAAAATTTCACCAAATAAAATTACTCTGAGTTAATCTATAGTTAGCAGACTATGCATCCAAGAGTGCTGATAGTTTACAAATGTACACCTGGTTCTGGAATAGCTTGAGTTCTTAATATACTATTCCTGAGAACATAATTATATCCTGTGACCAAATTTGTAATTGCATATGTTTCAGATGTTTTCTTATAGTTAAATTTCAGCTTTTCTTAGCTTTCTGGACTACTCCCCAGAGAGTGCTCAAGAGAGAGGACTGAGGATTCCTAAACTGTCAAATACTGTGGTTTTATGAAGCAAAACATCTCAAGCTGAAAAAAGGAGATCAAAATGCAATATTACTATACTAGCCCATGGGAGCTGAAGCAATACCGTAACCTTCAGTGACTAGGGCCAGAGCCATACCCAGTGCTAACTTGGGATAGGCGCGGTATTGGATTAGAGCCCTCTGTTTTTGTTACTAAGAAAGTTCAATTACTATGATGGCAGTTATCCCAAGGCTTTTTTTTTTTTTCCTCCCCCTCCCTCTTCAGCTTACACTGCGTGATAATAAGAAGTTGGTCCCTATCACTATAATCAAACAAGGTAAACTTCTATATTTTTAATTGATTCTTATGCTTTGCGAGAGTAACTTAAAATGAAAATATATTCTGACTCTGATGTGAACGTCATGGAAGTTTCCTTTTAGACTAGGTGGAACCTTACAAACTGTCATATCCTTTAATTAAAATACTATTAAGCTGTTACATATCTGTGTTAATAAAAGGAGCTATTACATTGCATTATAAACAATTACTTAGCTGAGTCTTCGAACGGGATACCAATCAGTTCTGATTTCTGCTACTGTCCATTCTTTTTCAACTGGATTGTCCAGGTATATTGATCTCCCAGCTGTGCATAACTTGATAGTCAGGCATGATGGGCAGCAGTATGGATAAGGTTCATGCTACCAAAGTTTTTTGTGGGTATCTTCAGCTAGATCATTGACTTAGATTCCTTTCTTCTCCTTTCCCTGGTGAGTGGAGAGAAATACCTACAGTAGACTTAAGCATATTGCTCTTTAGAAATGCCTGTTTCTTGTAGTGAGAGGTAGTATAGCAGTATAATCTTTGAAAATTAACTATTTAAAGACAGCTGATAGGAAATGAGCTGCAGATTAAAAATTGCTGACAGAAATTGTATTGTGAATAGTTTAAATTAACAAAATCAAACAAATTGTCTTTGGAGGTCGTTCACAGTTCAGGGACAAGAAAACACTGAAGGGTGGTGTGAAAGCAAGTATGGTCGTTACCATGAAAATATGAGTGTACTTACATTTACTTCACATGCATCTATTTTTAAGACTTGTGAATGGCAGGGTGGCCTGGAGCTGGCCCCATATTACCATAAGTATAGAATGTCATTTATCACCAAGGTAGAAAACTGATATGCTAGGGGAAAGAAGAGATGCACAGTTAAGAGAGGATGTAGAGGAAACCCAGTTTGCAGTCTCTAAAACTGAATGCAAATACAGAAGAATTAGGATGGTGTTCTCATCTCCAAGTATTAAGCTGAGGGGAGATTATCAGAATGCTGAGGCTTGCCTCAGGTATGGTTTTGTTTCTTGTTTTGTGGGTTTTTTTAAATGATTTTCTAATACCTCTGTGTTTTCTCCACAGTTATTCAAAATCGGACACAGTCAAAACCATCAGATAGTTCTTCTCTGCCAGGAGCTATATTAGGTGACTAGAAGATATTTTTCTTATTTTACCTAATCTTTGGCTGAAAATTAAAACTGTGTAAATACTTCTAATTTTATTAATATTCATAGTTTTTCCTTGCATATCAAAGGGTATTTTGCAGCTGGTTCAGACAGTGTTTGTTATATTTTATGGTGGTACAGATGGTTCAAGGATGATGTAGCCTAAGGGAAATAGAATAATTTTATTGTCATAATATTTAAAATAAGATACTGTCACTCTTTAAGCAAAGAAGTTCTTCCATACTTCAAGTTCTGTGACAAGGATCTTGAGATCAGAGGTTGTTCTTCTGGGGATTTTTAAGGTAGTATGATAACATACCATCTACAGACAGAAACCTGTACTGATATGATAGGCTATAGTGATGCATATTATAATCTTCCTTGAAATTAGAGCATGATGTTAGATCTCGGGGCATAATTGTTTACCTCAAGCCATTCAGTTTTATGCTTTCTGTTCTTGTTTGACCTATAAGAATACAGGATATTGGCTTAGAACATAAAAATAGGGGAAAGTCTATCATATAGTACATAGTGTGGTGAACTACTGGTCTGCCTGAAGTAGACAGCAAAGGCTCACTGCATCATGCACCTTGTGACCAATTTATTCCTGGATTCAATAAGGTGTTTAGTCCATTATACATGTGGAAATACTTTGCATAAGTACATAACTTTGACTCAAGTTTCTTTTGTATGAGTTTTAATGTATTGATATGAGTCAAACAGACACTTACTAACCACATTTAGTGTTGAGTCTTCTTGGCCCACCAGATAGGAAGTCACAGAATCAGTGATACTGCAATACTGTAGCATTGTATTTTGCAGCGTTGAATTTTCAATTCTGATTAATTGTGAAATGGTTGTCATACAGTGAATGGTGTAAGTGAGAAAGAGCACTAAATGGGAGTGATAATTTCTGAATAGAACTAACTCATTTCCTGGATACTCAGACTAAACTCCCAATGGTTCAGTAGTAGTTGCTTACATATGTCAGAGGGCAGACTGTATTTTTTTATTTTTCATCTCTTCTGGAATTAATGTCACACATCGTTCTGTGTAGTGCACCTTATTGTCCCAGGTCTCAATGAAACTCAGCAGAAACTTCCTCCTCTCCTGACAATAGATGACATACCTCAAGCATCCAGGAAAAAACTGGGTAAGCAGAAGTGAACTAAGCTTGTATTGTCCGTGAGCAGTATCAAAAGCATAGTGATGCTAGATGTTGTATGCAAGCAGAAAAGTATTTTTTTTTCCTCTCTTACCTTCTTTTTTTCTACCTGTTTAATTAATGATTGGCTTGGACTTACAAGGATTCAGAGAAATTCACTTGTTTTAAAACATCTGAGCAGGTTGTTAAGGTATTTCACAGCCGTTTAAAAGAATATGCAGTAGCTTTGATCCACAGAGGACAGACTTCCAAGAGGAAGTCATATTTATGGTCTTTAGGGGGTTGGTTTTGTTTAACAATATAATTTGTGTTTTTCATAGGTTATATCTTTCAATATAAGTCTTTAAAAAAGAAAATTTGGGTGTCCATTTGAAAGACCATATTTTCAGTGAATTTTAATTATATGAGTCTGGCTTGAGTATATGTAAGAAATTGTTTCATGAAAACATTCTTATTATAGTCTCTAATTAAATCCATTAAAAAATGGTAACCAGAATGTTAGAACATTTCTGTACGGGTTTCATATGTATATTGTGAATATGTCTGAAACCTGCAGGTAAAAGATTAACTGAGGACTTTCTTTAAGATCTGTAAGCTGGTATATCATCTGTGAATAACATGGCACTGGGAAATACAGCTATCTTTAAAAACCTTAATAATGCCCCCAGTGCATCTTTCACAGATCCCTTGAGTAGAGTTCTGGAGCTGATGTCTTTTGGCTTGGCTAGTCTTAATACTTGATTTGAACTCTGAACAACTGGGTCAAATTTTTTTCCTGTCTTATTTCTGCTTTGTTTAGTTTACTCTGTTGCTACATTGCTGGCCATGGCACATTCTCAAAATGGATTGCTTTGCAGTGAGAAAACAGCAGTGCTTGTTCCTATGAAGCTATTATGTATGTGTAAGGGTAGAGCTACACAGTAGAATAATATTTGAATGTGTTTGAGTAAGAATATGTTTGAAATGAGGCTGAGTTCCTTAAAGATTAGTATCTGGAGGTATGTACCAGCATTTAACAGACAAATACGGTTAACATCATCTGTGGCTACTGAAAATTTAAGCTAAGTGGAAAAACATAATTGCAGTATTTACTTTACAGAGCATTACTGGTTTCTAGTCATGATAATAAAATTAATCACATTGCTAACTTGGTAACTAATATTTTCTTTGAACAGCAAGTATAGAAAGCAAGGTGTTTATCAGTAGTAGCTTGCTTTTAACATGTATATGATGTGCAGGTAACAAAAGGACCGTTAAAATTCAGTAGACAATATTTTGACAAATCTTTTTTTCATACCCCTTGCTTTTAGTAAACCATATTTTAAGACCTCCAATATCAGTTTTGGACTACAGTATCTAGAACTTTTATATTTGTTTTAATTTTCTACCAGAAAAATTATATCTTTCTGCAGGAAAACAATGTTGTGTTTTCAGATAGGTCACAAGGTTTCAGTAGTGTGTGCAGTAGCAAAAGATGGGGAAAAGCCAAAGGTAGCTTCAGTTGTCCTAGAGATGTCCACCTTCCTCAGTTGGATGACCAGAAAACTTGGACTTCTAAATTCAAATGCTCTGAGATGTCTAAAACAGATAGTTGGTGGGGTGCCATTTTGGAGCCACTCTTTATGGTAGCTTATACAAACACCTTTGTGAAAATAACCAGGGCAGACAAGTGATGTTTTGTTCTGTTCTGTTTACTATCTGTTCCTTACCAAAGAACATGAAGTACATGGGTGTACACACAAGGGACTACTGGATTTTAAAGGAGTATAAAAGAGGGAAGAGTCATTGCTTGGAAAGCCAAAATACTCTGAGAAATTATTTAAATGTATAAAATAATTGACAATAAGACACATTGTCCAAATCTGTACTGATAGCGTTCACTGATACCCAAGAATTATGTATGTCTGCAATAAAATGCAATAAGGCTTATGCTGTGTATGAAGTTATGACTAATTATGATTTGCTGGCATACTGCAACTGTTCTAGTTCTGTATTATTTAGAAAAGTCAAAATAATGCATCACAGAATATCATATTTATCGATTTTTCAAAGTATGTTTTTTTGTTCACTTAGTTAAAAACTTACTGTTTCTTTTAAAAGAGTAGTAGTCCAGAAAAAAACCACAAAATATAATGTCTCAGTTACCAGTGGAAAACAAACCAACAGGTGTCTTATTCAAATAAAAATTAATCAATTTTCCCTATATTCACTGGTGGAATATCTTCGTTGGAATAGAAGGCTATTGTCATACTACTGTAATTGTTAGCAGTAATATAAAGGAAAATAAGGAGGTGACAATTCCAATGTATTTGAAAATTTATTAGATTATTCTTGTATAATGCTTAGAACTATGTTACATCTTTCAATTTTGAAAAACATTTTTGCTGTTAATGCTCAAATGCTAGGCAGATGAAAAACGCTGATAGCTGTTTTGCACTGTGAAAGTAATTATTCGTAAGACATTAAGTTCCTTGCGGTAAATTTTATTTTTAAAGAATCTTTTCATGAACAAAACAATACCAAAAATGCATGCATTTAACATAGCTAGATAGATGCTTATACTGATTGTGCAGTGGAAGTTCATTGATTCGTAAAGGTATTGAGCTTTCCACGTTTATCCATGATGGTTTGCTTGGCAAACTGAAGTGGGACAGAAATAATGTGTACTAGAACAGAGCAGATAAAACTCTGCAGTTACTGTCTAATGTCTTTGTCCCTCTAGCTAAGAATGAAACTCAAGTATGGCCTGCTGAATCCAAAACACCAGAAGTTCAAGAAATCTCCCCACAGTCCCTCCCAGGTAATGAAAATTCTATTTTTAGAAACTCTGTGGAATATCTTTGCTAAATATGTAAACTAAAATCCATCTTTGTGTTGCTTAATCTGCAGTTAAAGGCAGCAGCTGAAAAACAGGAGGATAATGTAGCTGAGTTAGTAGCCAGGAGTGGTAGATGGAGATAGAAGTCTGAATCTAAGTTTGGAGGAAAGTTTCGGGTGCTACAATTGTTACGTTTGTAAGAACTCTTAGAATTAGAACCTTGTCTTTGTGGGGTGCTGGATACCTTGAAATTATAAAAAATGGCAAAACAAGAGTTTTCTTTTGATGCACCTTGAACTTCTGACTTTCATGAAATATGTGAAGAAGAAAATTATGGGTAAAGAGCATGATTGTGCAAAATGCATGTATGAGACTAAGATGGAACAGTCACAGTAACAAGCTCTATTGCAAAGGTGCAGAGGATGGCATCATGATAGTCCATTGAAGTTCAGTTTTGAACACATTTTGACCACACTCTCCCTGGGGACTTACTGGTCCTATTAAAGTAAAAATAAAGTTAATGGGAGTTCACATACATGGTAAGGTAATATAAAATTTGATCCTAGACTCATATTCAAGCTTATGTGTCTGTGTATGTTAACTTGTATAATTGAAAGAGTGATTTTTTTGTCATCTACCTGAAAAAATACTGAAAAAAATACCATTTTTTTAAAAGGTCATACACAGATGCTAATTTCTCAAACTGTTCAAAATCATGAAGTGAAATTTTAAAACTTGCAAGATTTTCTTCCCCCATTTGCTTAGGAGACGAGTTAGTATTACATAAATAGACTACCTTAACAAGTTGTATTGTAGACGGTTAAACAGTAGGACAAGTATTTTAACATTTGCAAGCTGAAGGTGAACAGATTGAGGAGAACTAAGTTGTTCAGAGCCAAATGATGAAGAACGACTTTCCACCCACCTTGTCAACCCACATTTTGGATTTGTTTAAGTAGACATACACCATTTTCTGTAGCCTGGCTTTTATCCTATCACTGAGACTGAAGTCTTCATTCTGCTGTCACCAGAGACAATAGTTGGCTTCTGCCAACTTCTTTGCTGAAGGGGAAGAAAGGAGGCTTGAACAGTGGCAAGACATTAAAATGAAAAAAAGAATATGAGGAAACAGTATAGCAAAGATTTTATTTGGTTTAGTTTAGTTGTATTATGTGATCTTACTGGCATTACTCTATTCCATCTATAAACAATTTTCTGGCTGGCTGCAGTCGTGTAGAACATTATGCCTTTGACATCACACAATTCACACATACAGTGCCCTTAAATATTACTGCATTTATTTTATTTCTGAAGTACATCAAAGATACCATAATTTACATGATCAGACCAACTCAGCCTTTAATAAAAACAAACCAATCCTTCCCAAAGAATATGAAGACCATAAAAGAGGTGTAGGTTGAAGTAATGCAGCGAAATCACGTAATAATTGACAAACATCTATTAGATTAAACAATCAGTAATTTTTTTCTTTGGAAATGTTTGCACAATTTTATTTTCCACTTGACAGATAAGTGTATTTGCCAAATTCTAGTTTTAACCATCAGCTCCTTTCTGCAAAACCTTCATATGGATAGGTCTTTTCTGTTCATCCTAAATATTAAAACAAAGATACTCCTCCATAGGAATTTATTAGCAAAGGGGACTTTGAACTTTACAAGTTTAGCATATGTGTAATAGAGCTTGCTTTTAATTGGAAATGTGTGGATTTTTTAAAAAAACTGTAAAGAATTCTATTTTCAAATTCTTTTTGTTTTACACTTTGAGGTCTCTTGTGGACTTAAATTCTGTGGATATTTTACTAAACTATTTACCTTGTCTAAGTGACTGCAGAAAAAGCAATCTGCAAATATATTTTATTGAACTTTGCCATTTTGTAAAAGTGAGAACTGAATGCATAAATTTATGTAATTGCCTCTTCCACAAGATCCTAGTCCTCAGGCTTGCATTCATCTGATCAAAATACATCATTCCTTGTGCTGGAATTTACTGGTTAATCAGGTAAACAGTGTGAAATCTGACACCAGAATTGATATATCACCAGAGAAGGAGAGAATCAGTTCATTCTGTTTCCTTTCTTTTGTGTTCTGTAATTCTGTTTCTGTACCTGACATGCAGTAACTCTAACCATAAACATCGTCACCTCTAGACATCATACAGAATTATATGCTTATAAAGTCAGATAGTGTGTTTTATGGTACGTGATAATTATTGGCAAGTACTGTCTTTTTAGTGACAAATGAAATATAACCATTTGTTAAGACTAAACATATTCTTATTGGTGTCACGCCATTAGTTATTTACTGAAATGTTTAGAGTAATTTTCATCTTCCACGTCATGCTTCCTCTGTGGTTTTGCTTCCATGCCTCTTTTTCTGTGGTGACCATTCCTTTCAGTCGTTCGTTGTTGATCACAGCACCGGTGTCTCATGTTAAAGTATGAGTATGTTGCACTATTTACGTTAAAGAATGTATTCATTGTGGTTACAGTATTTCAGTTAAGGAGAAAAAAACTGAGTGGCCGGAAACAGGGAAATGAAAGTGAATCCTTTAAAAGAAAAAAGTTCTTCAAGTGTAATTTCTGTCTAGCCATTGCGTATGCAAAAATAGCTTGAATACTTAACCGTTTAAGCCAGACTTTCACAAGTAACTTAAGCAGAGATCTGAGCATCAGCCTTTTGCAAGGGTTGCATTTGAGAAACAGGGTGACATATAAGCACAATTAATTGAGCTTAGCAATAAGATCTACTTCATTATATTTCATTCAGACTTCCCTATTTGAAAATCATACTGGATTCTTTGAGTAAGGCATAGCAAGTATTTGCTGTGAGAGGTTTAAGGACTGGTGCCAGAAGTGGCAACAGAAGGCTGATTTAAAAGGAGCTGTGTGCTGTAGCAGCCATTGTGTCATCAGTCATGCAAGAGGGGAAGAAAGGAGCTTGAAGTATTTCAGCAAGTGGACTATCTGAAAGGCTCCATGAGCTGGGCTGCTCATGTATTCAACTGAGTCTTTGTCAAAGGGTGTGTTGGTGATGTGATGCGGTTCAGTAACTTTTTTTGCTGTATTTGTCAGCCAGGCATCCCATCATTTTCTTAATTTCAAGCCTCCCCTCCCTTGGCATGCCCTTCCATGGAAAGACTGGTTAGTAAGCTCTTTCATGCTTTGTTTTTGCCAGGCTTGTTACAATATTTTCCACTTACAACTAATCTGTTCCTAACATAACAGCACAAATTCATAATGCCTTTTTTTTTCTTACAGTCTTTAAGATGCTGTCTAATATACCTCAGACTACCTCTACATTTTTTCTTTCAGTTTAATCAAGTGTTTGTCTTTTTATTAACTTCACAGGGAAATTGGAGCTAAGCAACAGTTAGAAATACTAGCACTTTTGTCTAGGACATGGAAGAACTAGTTTAAAAAAAAAAAAAAAAGACCAAGTTATTTCTTTATGTAAGGGATTGTACCAGAAATTTATCAAAGTAATGTTGTGAAATAGAGAATGGACTTGAAATGAAAAGTACCACCTGTGAATCCAGACTAAGGTTAATGTTTAGTAGGAATAACTGTTGTGTTTCCCAGGTTCTGTTCCTCTTGTCCTCCTTCTGGCCCTTGAAGGCTTCCCCTTGTGCTCATGTGGGATATGAGAAGGAGTGAGATTATTGCTTCCATCAGAATATATTTATTCCAGTTGTGGAGGAAGAGACGAACATGAATGAGAGGGTCAAGAGAAGTTAGGGGAAAAATAGTTTAAGAAAGGTTGCCTAAATGCATTCTTGCTGTATTCCATGCTGTGACAGTAAATTACCTTGCTTGGTTGTGTTAACCATTTACTTTGCAGCTACCATTGAACTAGCACGTTAAGGCTAGCTTACCTGGTGGCCTAGAAAAGTCAGGAGCATTTATCTCTTTTTCTCTTAATTTAGCTTTTAAAGCCTAAACTTTCTGCTTTCAGTTTCTTTTTTTTTTACAAAAAAGTCTGCTGTTGCTTCACATCATCCCTACAATATTCTGTGGAAAACAGAGGAGAGCTTGGTTTCTTTTGTCTCAATTCTAGGCATGCTTTTTCTTGTTCAGCTTGCTCAGCTAACTTAGTTGACAAGAGACACACTTCATATGAATGTAAACCATCTGACCTCTAAAAAAATCCAAAGCATAATGAGTTCTAAATTTCTGTATTTAATTTTTATGGTTTTTGGGTGGGGTTTTTTTTCATTATTACATTTCACCAATAATAAATGTTAGCTTTTGCGGTACTTCTGAGGTGTGGGTTTGTTAGTTGTTGTTTCTGGGGCTCTTATGGGTGAACTTTCACCCACAGGCTTCATAGAGATAAATTGCTTTATCTTCTCTGTAGAACAAAATCCTCCTTCCACTGATGACAGTAACAGCACTGTGACTGAGTTAGTAGAAGCTGAAATGAGTCCTAATAAGGCAGCATCTATGGAGACTGCAGCTTTTGTGGCACTGAAAAGCACCATACTCCAAAACAGAAAATAATATAATGCTTGTAACTATAGTACAATCTATGTCACTATTTAGAATCTGGAAAATGGCATGTTCTCTTCAGGAAATGAAATCAAGTGCTTATAAACCTACATGATCAGTTTTTGCTTGAAGCATGCTCAGTAGATTGTGGAAAAATCATGGAGAGCATGCTGGAAAAACAAAAGTAACTCTTTTCTATTGTATCTCAAAAAGAAAGTGATATTTTATTAAACTAAATGTGGTCAGCAATTAAGTTTAGATATGTTTAATGGCTGTTTGATACACTGCACATTCTTTACTCTGAAGATACAGAATCAGAAGAATGAATGAAAGTCAAAAGCCTGTTATATTATTATCAGAAAAATGAAAGGGCTAAGGTATTATACCTGAATCTTTATTCTTTTCCTGATAATTTTTGTACTAGAAGGATTAAAAATACCCTCCAGAATAGCAGGGAAAATATTTGTAAATATACTTTGTGATGTAATGGGTCTTGTTTATGGTGCATATGAAAATGAATTTTGGAGGCTGTAACAGAAGTACAGTGTGAACTTCTGATCTTAGCTTTGCTCTTTGTGACTTATATTTTCCTTTGCTGCAACAAAATAAATCCAAAACATCATATAGACTTCACATCTGAAAACAACAATAAACGTTAATCATGAAGGAGTTGCACTGCTGGGAAAATTATTCTAATCAGGTGGCATAAAATGGTGGTAAGAAAAGCAGCGGCCTTTGGGCAGTAGATAAAGAGCTGAGAGGGGTTCTAAATTAAATAAAGCTTCTTTCTTCTAGCTCAGGCTGAGAAAAACCATGGACTTGAAGAATTTAAATCAACGCCTAAACCTGAATTGGTGCAAACTCAAAACATACTGGGTAACTAATTTTGGTGCTTTTTACCTTCTTTGTACAGTAAATGCTTTTTTCACCTCTAGCAGAATTTTTCTACTACTTGCTGCATCCCCTTTGTATAGACTCCAAAGGAAGTACTATTAAAAATTTCTGGTTCCCTTTGTGTTTCCAGCGACTTAGACACGAAATGTAAAGCAGGATGCATCTAGCTCTGGCTGAACTGTGGCTGTTACACATATGAATATTGCTAGCAGATTTGACTGGGTGATTCAATTTTATTTTTCAAACTAATGCTTTCTGTCTATATGATCTGCATGAATGACATCACATAAAATTTCCATCAGTAAAATTAACCTCAGTGACAGAATTGAGGTAATTACCTCCTTGGTTTCCTTCTGCCAGGTTCATTTAGGTAGCATCAACAGTGCTGTACAAGGAGAATTTTATATTGCATGTGACATGAAATAATTGTATTTGTTCTGGAGGAAGAAAGAGCTCTAATGATTTTTTCATAGAGAGATCTCAGAATAAGAGATTTCTGATCTAATCAGTAGTGTTGTTAGTTTTGTGATTTGGAGCAGTATCTACTTCTTGCATATTCGATTCTGCGTTCTTCAATGTTGATTTTGTTGCCTGTATTTTAATACCCAAAGTATGCAAAATTATTAGCATAAATATACACTTAAGGTTGTATTCTTATTTTTTTTTAATTTTGATTAGATTTTTCTAAAGCACAGATGGCATAAGTACAGGATGATGTATGATAAACGAAAAAATCATCAGCGTTTGCAGGACTGAAATACAGATCTTCCCGTGAAGAGGACTGCTAATGCTTCTCAAGAAACACATTTTTACATAATCCTATTTATTCATGTTAATGTCATACTCTTTTGTCTTTTCTTAATTACAGCTGCAAGCAGATTTCCAGAATGTACTGAAGCTAAACTATCAGTCAATCTAATTTTCATTCTAACTTTTAATCATTTTTTTTTAAGCATAGTGAACCTTGTTTGGTTTTTGCCATGCTTTTAAAGATTAAAATATGAAATTTAATCAAGATGGGTCCCTGCTTTCTAGGTTGGAACCACATTTTTTCTTTTTTATTAAACATCATTGGTTTCAGGAGTGAGTGGTTTATAAGCCAAAATATAGATCCATACTGTGTCTTGTAATATTCCTAATCGAGTAAAGCCTTGATTATTTCTTTTATCGTAGCTTCTAATGAAATACTTCCTTCCGGATCCAGAATCTCTGATGCTCCAAAAAGTCCATTGACAGAACTTGGTAATTACTTTATTTGTAAATTAGAGTAAACTTCAGTGGAAAATTATCTAATTCTTTTGTTGTTTCTGTGGCTGGTAGGTTTTAATGCTTCAGCTGCAAGAATATCATTCTGTGTGTAAAATATGGCAGTCATTAGCTTTTTCTTCACAATATTTGCAATTTTCTTCTTTCATTCTAAGTCTGATTTTGCTGTATTGTCATGACAGGATGCTCCAGATTAATGCTTCATTTAAACAAATAAACAAAACCAAAAAAACCAACAAACTTGTGAGGATATATGGGCTAACTTTTATCTATAGAATGATGATGGCAATTTATACTTAGCTAAAAGCCATGCTGTTAGTTTTGTAATTTTCTTGGAGGTACCCCATACACTTCTGAGGCTGACTGTATTTCACAGTTGGAATACTGTTCCAGCCAACATCAGTTCAGTGGGTTTCATGTAGTTTGCCAAATACTTGTATATTTAGTTAAAACAGGGCCATAATTTGTAGATGTTGTTGTGGTTTGGATATTCATAACTGTTTGCTTATTTCTGCATCCTTTAGTTGTTTGGGGATGAACTTCAGGACACTTTGGAAAGGCCTGATATTTGAGAAAGTATGGCAGTGCTCACATTTTCAAAATAGTTTTACCTGTGTTAGGGTCAAAATGTTAGGATCAAAATCTTCTTATGGGCAAACAGGAAACACACCTTTTCTTTCTTTTTTTTTAAAGTTACATTTTATATATATACACACACATTTATGTGTATGTATATGTGTATAGATGTATGTATTTACATTTTTGTGTATGCATATACACATATATGATATAAAGCAAAGAATTTATTCTTAGTGTAATGGAAATCTTAGCAGTATATAAGTCAAGAATCATCATTAATCTAGATTTAACTCTAACAGTAAGACAAAGAATATTAATGCAGGTAGAGTACTTATGTACAGAAAATAATAGCAGTAACATAATTAAAATAGTAACACACGAACTTAGTTTCTACTCTTTTTCCTGGTGTTTTGCTCACCCTTCCACTACACCTCTGGGTTCTAAGCTTGGTGATTTCATGCTTGTGTTCGTGATCAGTGGGGATGTTTCAGCAGGTTATAAGCTTCTGGAGTCCTGTGCTGGGAGAAATACGATGTTCATGTAGATCATTTTTTCTTCCTTTCTTTCTTTCTTCACCTGAGAGACACTTTAGATCTGAAGTTACCATATAGGGTGCCATTTGTGTATGTTAGATATTATTTCTGTGTTCTTGTTATCCTTAGAGTAAATTTTGTCCAGCTCCAGATGTGCAGTTTTTATAACTGACCATCACTAAGCTGTTAATGGCATGGGATCCCCAGTGCCAAGCCTGGTCCCCATCTCTTATCATCCCATGCCTGGACTCCTCTACACCGTATCCTGTGTCTCCACTTCTCCAGACCTCTGCTTTCATAACGGCTGTATTTCTCTGCACTGTGTCATTATGTTAGTCATAAATATCTCATTCTAACAAAACAATTGCTTGTTGCTGCTGTCTATGTAAACAGCTATTACACTGGTTAACTGGAGTGACCTTGAGTCAATATGGATTTATGTTTCACCAAGCATTAGTCAAGAAGTTACATAATACTGCTGGTTGATTTAGACTATGTACATTTACGTAATGCAGTCTGCCAAATTTAAAAATAATTTCCAGGAACAGCTCTTGCTTCTTCAATGCTTATTTGAACTAAATTCTCAAGAACATGAAAAAGATCTTCACAATTTGTTCTTAATTTGCTGTAATTTTTGGCAGCTCTTTTCCAGATATGCTTGAGGGGTTGTGGATGCATATTTGTTTTCACTGTAGTGAGAGAAGTTTGATTAACTCCAGTTAGAGGCAGCACTAGAGAGAGAGACAGACATTCGGTGATTTAGGAACCTGTTTGCTATAAATGTAGCTGAAAGCCTGAAAATTATTAGGGATGGGAAGTATTTTTGCTTTCCGCTGGGGAAAAATAACCTAATCCTATGATTGTCTGAGTGCTACAGGTAAAATAATAACAACAGTTGAGGCAAAATAAATGTTTCATTCACATATTCTGGTTTTGTTCTGATGTCTTGCATTCCCACCAAATAGTTCCACTTAGCAAAAGTGGGATTTAATTACGTGAGGCTGGGCCCAGCCGTTGGGTCAGCTGGAGGATCTGTGCTCCCCATGAAGTCAATACTGAAGTCAAAAATACTCTGTGAGAGCGAGGCGGGGGTCGTACAGAGGAGATTTCTCTGCACTGTGCCTCGGCATGCCTTGATCACCTGCTGTTATAAAATCAGCAAAGAAAGCAGAATTTAATTTCTGAAGTTTAAGTGTGTGTGACCTGTATTCTGCCCTAGTTCCCCTGAAGACTTTTTTATTTTTCTCTCTCAATTGTACCATAGGGAGACATCTACTTCGCTTTATAGACTTTCTGTGTGGTCGGCATATTTGGAATTCAAACTTTTCTGAAAAAATAGCTTTGTTAACATGCTTTCAATGTTCTGATGCCTTTGGGAGATCTCTCATAGTTCTTACTCTATGTAAATGGATCAATGGAGGTTTTTGCCAAAAGCTGTGAATCATGAGGCTTTTGTTGGTGTTTTTTTCTTCTCTATAAATATAGAATAGAATATAATAGTTCCAGTTGGAAGGGACCTACAATGATCATCTGGTCCAACTGCTGAGTCCAACTATATCAGGATAGTAACCTGGGATCATATTTGTTGCCGTGACAAGCTGGATTGAAAGTAAATGGGAAAGCAGATGCAATATATGAAATAAAATTCTGATCACTTTTTGGCTTATATTCATATTGTCTACATTAAAAATGAACCCTATACCTAGTTGTTTGAATTTTTTTCTCAATTTCAAGCATTCAGCGAAGTTTAATTTTAAAATTCTGGTGTAACTGCTTTTCAGAAAACCTTATCTTGATGAAGGCTAATTAAAAATATAGATGGAAGTTATTTCTTTCAAATGTATCATAGCCTAAATGGGCGTAAGTGACTGGTGCAGATTAGTTTACTGGAAAGAATGGCGATTACTGGCCTGTACAAACAGTTGAATAGGATCTGTTTCTTAGAAGAGGGGCAGTAGTGCAAAACCTACACATGGTGGAAACTCATTCATGATGGCGTTTAGGTAAGAATGCCCAATTCCACCTTGATCCCCTGTTTTCATTAAGGCACACTTCAGGTTATCCATACTTCAAAGTGAGATAACCAGAATGTCTTTGTAGTTGTCTTTATTGCAGCAAAACACATAAAAGATACTGTTTACTAACTTTCATTATTATTTCGCTTACTTCATTGTATGACTTTTTTTTTTATCTCTTCCTATTACACCTCCTTTTAAAATAGCTATACGTAATGTAATAGTAACCAGTTTATATAGACCTGTGTGTGCTGTGAAGATCAAATGTATTGTGTTCGGGTTGTAGCTGTGTCACTGTGAAGAAAAACCTCTTAAGTAATGTGGATTCAGCCTAATTAGAGAATATATACCAAAGTTTGAATAAGGTAAAAAAAATAGAAAGAAGAGACCTTCAAATCAAGCAAAAACTTGCTAGTTACAGTTATAATTGGATTTTGTACCACTTGCAAGGAGAGTGTCTGTCTCAGTGTCATAAAACTTTTTTCATGTTTGCTCTTAGCTACTCAGAGCCCAGCCCTGAAATCCATTTCTCTACCTTCTGCAGAAACCAGAGAGATGGAGATGGTTAATCAGCAGATTATTTCCATGATTCTTTTTCCATTATCTTAGCATCATGTAGATTGCAAACGGTAATTTTTAGGTCTGCTTTAAAATCTTGGCTACACTCACAGAGAGCTGCTTATTCACGATTCTTTTATCTGTGTAACCAGCTGAAAAACCTATTGGTTACTGGCTTAAAAACTGCTTGAAGACAGTATTGTCATATCTCATTGTTAGCTGATTTCTTTTTGTATAGCTGCAGCTCTTATCCCAGAAAATGTAATAAGATCAAATTTCTTGCTGATAACAATTCTTTCAGGCATGTGGAACTCAAATTTCAAGGCCAGAGGACTCTATTGCAACCCATCATCTCCTTTTGTCATGACACAGTTGTCTCACGTCTCACTTTCAAGCCATCTGCCATCTTGCTTAGCTTTCATTAGCATCATCTGGAATTGCACAGCCTTCACTGAGCTATTTGATGCTAATCCATTGAGTCACAGGTCTCTCAGCATTTTAAGCTCAGATTCTTTTTTCAGCTTTTGAGGAAACACAGGCCGTTTCTTCAGAATCCAAAATATCTGTTACCACAGAAGTACAACCAACCAGATCTGGTAATGATTTCTCATAAGATTAATCCTCTTGACAGTTAGGAATTTTCAGAGACATAGTGCCTCTCAATAAATAGTTTGTTCAGTTTGACATAAATGAATAACCGCAGGTACAAAAGTGCAATATAAAATAGCAGTTTTCTTTATGACATTTTGTATGAAGTATTGAACGAGTAGTTTGGAGGTTTTTCCATGTTTGACTACAGCATGTAATTCTTAGCTTTAAAATTGAATTGGAAGTAACAGTAAGTAATAAATTTAAATAGACCTGTTCACACCTGAGTTTTCTAAGTGGAATATCCTGATAAGCTGAAGTACTCAGTCCTAAGAAATGAATTTGTTCTTTACTTGCATTATGTGTCTGTGCATTAATGCATGGTTTCGGAAATTGTTTTCAAGTCATACTAATTGGTTATTGTACATTTCAGCATCTACCTTTCTGCGGAACATAATGTGTTAAATACTACCTAGAAGTTTCTTCAGCTCATAAAAGAATATGATGCTGTTGCATGATGGTTCTTGCCACTTCAAAACAATACAGCGTGATTTTTGTTTTTATTTTCCAGCTTCACATGACTTCCTTCATGTTACATCTACTCCCCAAACTTTTACAGCTTCAGAAATACCAGACACTGGTAAATTATAGTAATATTATTTCAGAAGCATAGCCTTTTGGTTGGTTGGTTGATGCCGAAAGGTTTACTACTGCTTCCATGTTGGTGATTTCAAACAGTTATTCCATACTGCTTGCATTGGGTGTTGCCCTATGTGTTAGTTTTTCAAATCCTGTAACAGTATCCTAATTCCTGGGATCAGGCACAGCACAGTTTTAAATCAAGATGGCAGCTAGCTTACAGAGCCTGAATAACGCAGTATCGATCAAATGGGTGTGTCAAGAAATTTAGATTTAAATTTTGCAAGGCTTAAGACTGTTACAGTCAAGTAAGATATGATACTTTGTAACAATGATTGTTTTCTTTCTCTCTTTCTGTCTGTTTTTCAATACGTTTTGCTGTGATTTTTCCTATGTATTGTCTTAAAATAAGAGAGTAGACACATCTCAGGCCAGACCTTTCTAACTAAGCTATACTTTGGGTTACAGCTTTGAAGACAGGTTGTTGTTTTTCCTGTAGCCTTTGATACGTGAGGATGCTTAAGTTTTTTAAGCATTGCTTGAACATGAACAAATATGTGCATGGTGAGGGCAATGGGGAAGGGCTAGGAGGAGGTGGAAGAGAAAGAAAAGCAGTTGATTACCCAAAACTTTACTCTGAGCAATGTAGCCATAGTTTATTAAATTCTTTCCTGTATAACCTACTGGTTCTTGGCATCCTAATACAGTTTTCAAGAGTTCAGTTTTGCTTCACTGTTCTATAAAGCATCCTACTCCCAGGCACTGATTTTAAACCAGGTTAGTTCATTCTGTTATGTGGAATACCTGGGCCCAAACCTGACTGAAATAAATTGGCCAAAATTGAGAAACTGCGTAGAGCTAAGTGACTTAATGAAGTGGTACCGAGAGACTTTAATCTCCTGAAATCACAATTTTTCCTAAATTTTCTTAACTTCATAGAAAGCTGTGGTCTAAGTTGTAGACCTGTTTTTTTCAGGTGCTATTTCAGGCAAGTGCATGTAAAACTATGTATAGATTGTTTTTAAAACTCTTTGTGAATATTTGCATACATGGGAAAACTAAAAGAACATCTTCAGCTAAGTAGTTAGTGAGCGTATTTAAAATACCTAGAAAAAATGAGGTTTATTTTGTAAATAAGTAAATAATACTAAAAAATAATACTCTACAGAGCAGTGGAAAGTAAAGTTGCTCTCCCCCAAATCTTCCTCCTTCATTTATTTACATGATGTTATTTCTCAGGTGTATTTACTTTTCTTTTTTCGTGCAGCTAGAGATACTACTGAGTTGGAAATACCCATGCCTGTAATTACTACAGAACCTCAATTGTTAGAAACGGCACCGGGTAAAATTAATAACATGACTTTATTTAGTTGTAAAGATTTTCTTTTCATTTTTATCCTTGCTGCTATTTTTGGAAGCTTTGCAATGCTTTAGTTGTCATCATCCCTTTAATTCATACCACTTATTGCTGCCATTAATTAAATTCTCACCTGCACTTGTCACTCGTCTTTGTAGATGGAGGATCAAGGGAGCATAGAGGTCGGTTCCCTTGGGTTTAGTTTTCTTGTTATTGAGGTTCCCAGCTGTGGACCTGTCTTTCTCCGTTGTTTTTTTCTTCTCCTGTGCTGAGAGAACTTAACTGTGAGATGGAATTAAGCGCTTAACGTATATTTCTGTATAATGTTTCTGTGGAAAAGCTGTTTTGGCTAGGTTTATATTGGCTGGCCCACTGTCTTTTCTGGATCGAAAGGTGTTTTCTTACTAACTGCAATACTTCATGTGCTAAGATTCTCCAGTAGTAATAAGAATTCTCATTAGTATGGATAATTAAGTCACATGATTTCCACATTGATTTCCATATGAGCCTAACAGTTCATGAGACACAGCAGTGCCTAGCTGATTTGCAAGCAAATTTCCCTGTGCTTCCATTTTAACAATGCAACATTTGTTGTCTGAATCCTGTGCTATCCATATTAGCTCTGAGGCAATTAAGCTATTAACGCAAGATTATCTTTTTGAATTTAGGTGAAAGGAAGCCTCTGTCTTCAAGATCCACAACATATGGCATGACAGAAATGCCACCAGTCTCAGCTGGTAATGGTATCTCTCTTCATTGTCGTTCTCCTGACATCTAGGCAGTCTCTCAGAAGACACAGCAATGCTTTGCTAAATGCAGGGTTTATTCTGACTTGCTCTGTATGAACGTGTAACTGGAGAGAGAGAGACCAGTTGTATCTGCTGCAATGTTTGAGAAATTCAGAATGAAATGTTGGAATGATAAGATTAATTTTTCTTATGTTTGTAAACTATTAGCTAGATTATCCTGTGGGGTTACCATCCATATTTTGTGAAGGATTGTATATATATGGAGACCTGTTATTTGGAATGGTTAAATAAGTGCTAACACGTCAAATCTAGTCCTTTTGCACATTGGATGCAAAAGCGTCTCCACAGGTGGAAAAAGCTTTAGCTGCTGTTCTTGAGAATACCTCACGAGTTTTTAACCATGGGAAAATGCCAGTTACAGATTTAGTAAGTCATTGAGTGTTGCTAGAAAAGGTTCACGTACAAGGGACCTGAACAGAAGGGTTTCAGTTTCCAAAGGCTGGGAATATAAAAAAATCTCAGAGGTCACAGGCACCATTTCCTTATTACCAGCAACTTCTTCAGCTATGTGCATGTTTGAAAGCTGTCACCGACAGTCTTGCCTTCCTTACATCCGGAGTTAAGCCCATGGTGTAGCAAAGATGCACAGTGCAAAAGAATACACATAGACTAGATTTTACACTGGTTTATGTATTAGGTTGTGCATTTGCTTTGTGCAAAATTTAGCATAAGACAGTGTGAGGAAGTCACTTTAGAGAAGTTACTTGTACTTCAGTGTGCAGTGGGATGATGGACTGTGCAAGTATAAATGTTTGCAAGATGTGCTAGAATTCTGCAGAAAAATTGCCATTGGTCACTTGTTTACAGGCATTTCAATACAAACTCACCACACTATTACTGGGAGGCACTAAGATTTCTAAGAATGAACGCTTTGGGAGATTCTAGGGAAAAGTGAGATCAGATCTTGAATTCTGAATCTGAAGGTGAGTCTCTTGGCTCTCGTATTACCTCTGCAACGACTCTTTTATGAGCATCTTTCAAGGAAATGTAAGGAGTGCTTTGGTGAAGTAGGCATTTAGCCATTTTTCTGCTGATGGAGACCCATTTAGCTGCTGAGTTTCTGAGAGTATTGTGTTAGTTTCAACCACGGCAAGGTGGTTGCCTGCTGACTTGGTCACTGAGTCACAAGATACTGCCAGGAGAAGAGACGTATTGCCCTAAATACAGACCTTTGGGATGTTGTGAACTGGCACTGCTTGTACTGCCGTGACAAAAAGACTGTGGGTATCTAAAGATCGTTTCCGTGTCTGATTGTAGCAAGCCAGAGACCAGAGCTGGAATTTACCTCGTCTGCTTCACCGGAAACCACAAGGACCGCGATGGGTAAATAGCCAGTGGTTCCCTTCCTGTGTTGATTACTTTGGCAACGGTTTTCTCTGCAGCGGTGAGCCTGTTCAGGTGCTTTGATGTCCTGAAAGTGGGTCAAGGATGCAGTTGGTCCCCTATGGCTCCTTATTAGAAATTGCTCCACTTGTAAGCTTTCTGATGCCTCTTTTGGGTTTCCACTTCTCAGTTTCCTCTGTTGCCCTGGGCTACCTATGCCAGTTGAAAGATAGCATCGTGCTGCTGTGGGGAGTGATGCTGTGACATGGAAGCCTGGCCCAAGCAGGGCCATGCCTCCTTATTTATAACTGTGTCTTGATACCACCCATGTGACAGCAGCCTGTCTGAGGACCTGAAGGTGGTTTTTGTGTTTGATCTTAGCTACTCGAAGACCAAGGGTGAAGTCCACCACTCCTTCCTCCCTGGCAACTCGGAAAACCGTGATGGGTAACCTTCTTTTTCCGTTTTCCCCTTTTGCTCCCCATCACACCTCTCACCTCAAACCACCTGGTATCCTTGTCATCTTCCATGGAGTGTGTGGAGACTTGTTGGTGCAGCTTGGCTTGCCGAAGCACTCACCAGCACTTGTTCTGCAATTCTGTTGTCTGATCCCATG
>Ga0065711_1002771_pt1 | contig 33404 bp, 18 predicted proteins | sample Hoacrofraction12_FD_59098 | JGI IMG/M metagenome (GOLD analysis project Ga0065711, IMG submission 59098) | Hoatzin crop microbial communities from Cojedes, Venezuela - Epithelial fraction 12 v2 (version 2) | ecosystem: Host-associated > Birds > Digestive system > Esophagus > Crop | place...
CAGGGAGGTTGTGGAGTGTCCTTCTCTGGAGATATTCAAGACCCGCCTGGACAAGGTCCTGTGCAGCCTGCTGTAGGTGACCCTGCTTTGCAGGGGGGTTGGACTAGATGACCCACAGAGGTCCCTTCCAACCCCTACTATTCTGTGATTCTGTGATTCTGTGATTTCTCTGTTTTAAACCAGTCTCCTACTAGTTTCCTCGAGCATCCCCAGTGCCAGTACTTCATGGGATCTGGTTAACAGCCGAGGTCTTCATCTGCTTCATCTGCTGCCTTAGTGATTTTGTAAGCTTCAGTTGTATCCCCCATCCATCTCCTCCTCCACTCACTGAAGAGCCGCAGCCCTTTTAGTTGCTCCTTATGAAGGAACCCCTGCATCCCTTTGATAGCTGCAGTTTCTTTTCTCTGTACCTTCTCTAACACCGCCACAACCTTCCTGCAATGTGGCATTCCCAACACTTTGCCTGATGATGCCCAGAGCCCTGTTGGCTTTTCTGGCTGCTGTTGCACAGTAGGTCAGTGATTTTGGAAAAGAGTTAGCAATGGCGCCAGGATCTATCTCCCGAGTTGTAGCCGTCTGTTCTGAGTTGTGATAATATTTTATGTTCCCTTATCATATCTTCTTTTAATACCGTTTCCTGTAATAGCCATGGTTATTTGCAATTCCCTTCACACAGGCAGGAGCTCCAAGTCTATGCTCCTCCTCTTGTCCTTCTCAAGCCAACCACTTCTATTTCACTTCTGTTCCTTCTGAAGCAAAGTAATAACATCTGATTTGGCTACCCAATGCAAGGAGAGGAAGACATGTGGCATTTCTGAAATATTTTTTATATTGCTTTTATATTGCACTCAATTTTTCTTTGTGTAGTCTAACTTCCCAATTAGAAATTTTATTTGGTATAGAAACTATATGTTGTTGACATAGAAAGTATGCCTTAAGTAGCTTCTTCATTTTATAGTTCAAAATGATTCCCACTTTTGAAGAAATTTCAGCAAATCCAAAAACAATGGACTATTGTATTCTTTGGGTGTTACCAGATGATGAATTTTTGTAGTTTGGAATTCTTCACAAGCATTTCTAAAATAGCTCTCTTACTCATTTCCATTCTTCTCTGAAACCAATGAAGACCTAAACCAGGTCTATCGGCACCAGCTGCATATACGTCCATGTATTTCTACCTTGTTCTTTATCTGTAGAAGTGGCTTCGTACATGCTAGGTCTTCCTGCAACACTACACCACTTATTACAGCACAGTCTTTCAAACATTCAGGTGCTGAACAGGTGCAGGAAGGCTATGAGTAGCGTTCAACAAATATTACCCCAAAGCTGCCTGCCCCAACTACAGGAGAAAGTAGGAATATGCAAAAATGATTCAAAAAAATAGTGGAAAGGGTGCCTAACAACAGTTTTTTATCTAAACAAGTAAGAAACATTTTTAAGGGCTAGGAAACCACAGCAGTTTTTGGAAGATGGAAGTAAAAAGGGGTTAAAAAAGCACACAGAATATTGCCAGGAGAAAGAGAGAGAGTCTTAGAAGTTACGGTCTGCAGTGAGCTTTAATTTTTTTTTCCAAGGAAGGATGAAAGCAACAAAAGTACTGATAAAAGACAACCTGAAAAGCAAATCAAAGGTGTCTGAGTTGTCACTGGGGTTTTTTGTTCTTCTGTAAAGCTTTGTAATTTCTTCTCATATACATTTAGTATATCACATATTTGTGTACTATATATTGTATATTATATACTTACATAATTCATACATAATATTTTCTGAGTATATATTCTTAGCACACGTTTCATAAAATATTTAATAATATATGCAAAGTTCTGCTTTAGATCACAGTCTTGCAAGAGGTGGTAAGCAAGAGAGATTTGCTGTCTACTTCAGGAGAAAAAAACTATGAGGAGGGCAGTTCAATGAAATACACAGATGAAGAGACCAAAGGTTATTTTAGTCAAGAGAATCAGTTTCAAGTCCCACACATCAAATTTAGCCGAATACAGTCCTGAAGACATCTGGGACTACGGTCAAACTTCATACTCTTGCAGTCTCACTGGCACCCATTTCTTGTTAATACTGAAACAGCATCCAGAATATCAACATAACTTTCTACTTTCAGTCATCTTACTAACCCTGGTGAGGAAAATCCTTTCTCTGCTAGTCTTTCCACATCACCAGATTTTCTCCAAACTTGACTTCCACTCGTCAGCTGTGCTTTTGTGTGAAGAAGGAGTCTCTGAGTAGAGGCAATACTAACAGCCTTGCTCTCCCTAAACAGCAACTGCCAAAAAAAAAAAGAAACCCTCTAAAATGAGTTGCCAGCTGGACTTTTCTTTTGATCTGGGGCTGCTCTTTGCTTAGCAGTTGGCCTTCCTTCACCGGCTTGCCTGTGGCACCTTTAAACAACTGTTACATTGAAGAGAGCACATCATGGAGCGTACAAGGGATTGGTCTTCAGCCACACTATCTCTTAAAGAAGAAAGACTGCCTGCCCTATTACAGGGACAAAAGCTGTTTTCATTGATATTTTAGATGATTTTAGGAAGAATTTTTTTTATCAGTTTTCTGGGGAAGAAGCAACGCACGATCTGTATTTGAGTCAAGTATAGGCCTCCTTGCCAAGGACCAAACAGATGCACAAATCAACACTCTCGGCAGCTACGTGAACGTGTGTAACTACATCTCCTACTCACTTCCAAGGAAGTTGCTTGTCTAAATTTTCATTCAGTGCTGTGAAAAAGCAAGGCAAATGGCACTGCTGTGTCTCAGTGCTCTTCTGCACATTTCATACTTCTTCATTCTTAGAGAATAAACCAAGGCACTGCATATGATGTTTGTTGACAGCACAGCAGCTCCTGTACCGTTAGATGCTTTCTAATAGCTTGTCTAGGCTAGGTACTGGGCTGTGCGCCTTCCATCATCTGTCTGGCAACTGACTGGCTTCAAGGGAAGGCTTGCAATTTTTAAGACCTCGGACTACCACTCCACGTTTTCCTGTCAACTGGAGTAGCTGAATAACTGTGGTAGGCAGGCTTGTTTGGAAGCCGCTCATGGGGAACGCGGTTGCAGACATTGGAGCAAGCGTTTCAGGAGGCAGAGCCCAGCCCCAGCTGTGACGGATGCTTCGGAGCACAAAATGTGTTGCTGTCTCTTGAGACACTTCTCTGCTGCAGATTTGGACATATGGAGCAACAGACTGGTGGACAGGGAAACTGGTAAAGTTAGTCTGTAAGTTTACTGGCATTAAGTCTAATCAGTCTTCCTGAATGATGATTAACATATTTGCAGTTGAAAGGGTACAGTTTCAGGTCTACTTTCAAGTGAAGTGTCATTGTTTCGTGATCTCTGGACAGATTGTTATATGGGAAAGTTTTTGCAGGCTGCTAGTAAGCTAATGTCATTACTGCCAGCGTTCTGCCTGGGTGACGTTTAGCATATTTTCTCTTTAAATTGCTCTGTGTTTGTAGGCCTGCTTGTTAGAAAGATGTCACCTTTCTGTGCTCCTCAGAAAAACAAATGAATAAAAAATAAAAGATGGCTTTCAGCACTGCAAATAAGATTTAGCCCCGTAATGCTATGAAGGACAGCAAAGCCAAGAACAAGATTTGGCAATGTAGATTCCAGGACACCAGGATGTGACTAATATGGCTTTCAAGCGTGTCCCCTTTAGCTCGTTAATGTTTGAGTTATGCTTACACTGTTCTTCATAGTAAATTTTAGGACCATGTATCAAGCAGTAAACAACCTGCTGTTAATACTGTCAAACATACAGTTAAACCAATTCATTAACATCAAACTCATTCGAAATAACCTCAGATTTGCAAGAAAATGCCTCTTTTACCACTAATGTAAAGTAGAAATGAACAGACCACAGGCAGTCATTAATAAAAACACTAGTCCCATCTCTCAGGATTCCTTTTATATACATTTTTTTTTCATCTGGGATACTGTCCTCAATATCTGCTTGTAGTATAATCATCTTGTTTGTAAACTGAAATTCAAAACTATAAGCAGATACTGTTCTATGGCTACAATGACTAAGCAAATAACCTGGCTAGTGAGAAAGGGAAATTAGACATGATCTAAAAAATGCTGTAATGTACTGTCTCGTGTGCATACGCATCTCTGCCATGGAGCCACAGCAAGTTATGTACTGCTGCAAATCTTAAGGTTATGCCCCTTATGTCTAGGTGGCAGGGTCCTGTGCATTTGCAAAAGAGGACCCGTCTCTGTCTCCCACTGCTGCTGTGAAGCGGCTCTTACACGAAGCAGCAGCAGGCGTGAAGCTGCACATGTTTATACAGTTACAACTCTAATACCATGCTGGGCTGGTGAAGACCAAATGATGCATGGACCTACTCTGATTACAGTGACTTACTGGGAGCTGCGTACAAACAGTATATGCAAAGAGTAGATTGAAAGGAGTGAGGGAAAAAGTGAAGAAATGTTTTTATGTATTTACATATTTATGTGTTTATGTAATTTGGTGCATGTTTGCTGTCGTGCAAGAGGGACAAGGATACACTGTGCACATGTACTATAGCTGACAGAATACAAGTGGACAAGCAAGTTTATAAAGCCAAACTATAACCGTGGGTTTTTTTCATCTCAAATCATGAGTCCTAACTCTTTAAAGATCAAGGATCTGGGCTCTCACTGAGAAATTAAAAGCTGCCATTCAACATACCACGTTGGAAAACCGAGAGCAGTGTAGGGTTTGAATTTGTTACGAAACATTTGCAGATGCAGAAGAGCATAACTGCAGGGTGTTTAGAAATAATCTAAGTCTTCAAAATAATGATCAAATGAATGAAGTAAAAAAATACCCAAAGACCATCCAGAAATACAGAAAAATTTTTCATCTGGCTGATTCCACTTGTACGTATGAAATAACCTTCCCAGGTCCTGGATGGATCTCTTGAGAGGTGGTAAGCAGGAGGACTCCCCTCTGAGCACACAGCAGCTCGAACATCTGAAGATCTGCTTCTCTGAATACAGCCTACAAGCAGCTGACTGAGACCGGCTTAGACTGTACAGGACAGGAAAGAAGTGCCTGGAGTCAGGAATTCTCCACGGATCCACAAATCAGAGAGAACATGGACGGCATAATATCCAGCAGCAACTGGAATAATTATTTCCTTAATGATGAGCAACTACCTATATAAGCTGCAGTTGGAATAATGTGTTTCAAATTTGAAACTGCCTGATTAGGTTATGAATAGGCCCCATGTGGCATACCATTTGGTTATCTTTATATATGCTTTTTAAAAATGAAGGAGTCAGACTTGGAAAGATCATGCTGCACTTTGAGTAGTTTACCTTTCGGAAGACATTACAGAAAATAATTTTCTGAGTCCACAGAGACTGCATATTACACAGTGCATAAAACAAAGAAATGAATACAATTTAAAACAATGAAGGAAAGTGTAGAGAGCTGATCTGAAAATAACAGGAACTTTTTTTGCTTTTATACTACCTATTCCAAATTGCAGAAGAGCGAAGAAGCAAAGTGAAAATTTTGAGGAATTAAACAACTGAGTGGTGTCTGAGATGAAAAAGAGTAAATGCCCTTGTAAAATTAAATTCTTGATATTATTTGTAAGCCTTTGGGGTGCTAACCTGTATATGTTGTGTGACGAGTAGAGAATAGCGTTTAACACCACTCCCGAGGAATACTAGTGGCATGGAAGGAAAATATATTTTGGTGGTATTAACAGGGCTGACTTTAGAGATGGAAGACACTAGACGATGGGCAGATTCCCCCCATCTGAGGGGGGACCATGTCATACATGGTCTGGCTGGAGAGAGCGTTGGTGGGGGTTGTCTTTTCCAACACCCAGACTACTGTAGGACAGAGCAGTCTTTCATAGCAAGCATGGGTTTCTGATAACCTCCCTGGAGTATTTGAGAGGATTCTGGTTCACATGTCCAAGAGTCAGTTGGGAAGCATATTTAGAGTTTGTTCCTTTTTCGTCAAACATTAGAGTCTTCTGCTGAGAGTCCTGGAGAAGGCTTTGTGAAAAACAAGTAGCTAAATACAGCCTCTTATGTTGTCCTAGGTTCCCAGCAGTGACTACTTTCCTCAGTAGTGTACAAACCAGGTACATTTAAAACAGACAACTGAACTCAGGAAATAAACTGTTTTTTTGTGTCCTGCTTTTTTAGTGCTTCCTCAGAGAAGCTTCATGTGCTGCCGAGGAGAGCAATCACTTCTGGGAACACAGGATGCTGCTTTGCATGTAAAACCTGGCTTTCGGACCTCAGCTTTAACCACAAAGCATTAAATCCTTTCTTGGCATCAGTTGCAATCAAATCATTCTACAGCTGCATACTCAGTGCCATTGCAAGCTGTGGCAACTGAATAAACTGGAGAAGTTTTCTGTGATAATCTTCAGGTCTGCTTGATTGCGTTTCATCATGAAGTACCTGGGAGCATTTAAAGAAAATTTTCCCTCTTAGACTTTTTTCCTTCTCCAGTAAAATGCATCAATTGTTGCAGACAACCTATATGTAAATCCAATCTGCAGAAAAAGGAAAGTCAGTTTGTGATGGACTGGAGGATTTACCATGTAAGCTTGGGGCAGCTCTGTGCTTGCTGTCTCAATAACCTTGCCCAACTTCCAGCAGGAATCCTGGCTTGAATAATTGGTTACTGTTGTCTACACACAAAAAGAACTTGAATATCTACATGAAGTTAGTGCCAACATGCACTTCCATCCAAGGCTGCGGGTGAAAGCTAAGCTGGGACATTGCGCGGCTCCCTGCAGTGAAGTGATTTGAGCCTGAAAAGAGCAAATGGGACATGCTGCAGCTGCACATTGTGGTTCTGCACAAAAGTGATAGGACTACTTGGAGATCAGATATAAATACGAAATTAGCTTGAAGAATTTTGTCCTGGGCACCAAGGTTTTGAGAATGTATCCATTTATGACTAAAGAATGCTCAAGAATGTCTTCAATTAAAAAAATTGCCTCAAAATAGGGAAACTTTTGGATAAAAATGTCCTAGTCCCCTGATGCTAGTGGTGGTTCACTGGCAGGACTATCCATGTTGGTTTTCTCATGTTTATGTTTGCATTTTAAAAACTATAGGCAGTTGTGAACCAAATGCATTCACACGAAGGGTGTTACTGCAGCTGCAAGGTCCTGCCAGTCCAAGTCAGCAGGAGCCAGAATGCCCTGTCACCTCAGTTTGCAGCACTGTGTCTATGTGTTTATCGACATGCGCTACTGCCGGGGAACCCGATTTTCCACTATGCGGGAAATCACATCATTTTACAAAAAAAGTCTTCTGCACTGGATAGAAAATGACAACAAAATTTCGTCCCCCTGGAACAGAGGGGGAAGTTATGCTTTTTTTGATCGGAATGAAGGGAGCTCTCTGCACTGTACACAGTTTTACGTTTTCTATATCTGTATTTCATATCTCTATTCTGGGTTGTGACACCCTGTCTTTAAAGCTTTGTTCATGGTGGAAAGCATGGCGGAAAGCCTGCTGTGGAAAGAAACAAGAAGAATTAAAAAGAGGGGGGAAAGGAACAGAAGAAACTTTAGACAGCAGTAGCTGTGCTAGGTTGAAACTCAGGAGCTCTTCCATTCTGTAGAAATTTGGGCTGTCAGTAACACCTTGCTGTCAGCACTGGGCAATGGTAAGAAGCCAAAATGAAGAGCTAGAGCACTGTAGCAAATAGTGCTTCGACTGCTCACATTAACAATCAGAGCATGTAGCTGGACTCCTTCCCTTGCCAGAGACTAGGCAATAAATGAAATTTCAAGGGTCTGATGAGCAAAAATTCCAAGGTCACTCAACCTGAGTAGGATAAATGATACTAAGCTTTGCTATAAATAGCAATTCAGTGACCTGTTGTTGCAATTCTGGGCGAGTTATCAGTGATGAATTTTCAAGTATTTGCTATTAAGAATATTATGCACCATGTTGAATTTCAGTCTGTAGAGGCTGAACCTCTTTTTCTTCCTCAGACACGGGGGTGAGACATATCCCATCAAACTGCAGCTATTTATGAGTCATCTAGTTTAAGCTAGTTACTTAGGCTTCCTCTGTAATAAAGAGGGATTCATCACAGTATTGGATGAATTGACTTCTAGAGGTGCCTGTTTTCTTTACTGTTAACTATGAAGTGAGCTTACATGACCGTCCTTAAACCAAGGATCTGGCTCTTAGGACGATAAAACATGAATTCCATGATATGTTTAGTGATATCCAGTGTCAGTGTACTCACTGGTCATGATCTTCTATCTAACTCTATGGGGTTACTAAAATAAAGGACAATACTTACGCTAGATATAGACATTTAGAACACAAATGTTGCTAAATTCTCATGGGAAGAAAAGGACAAGATGGTGGCAAACATCAAGTGAGCTTGGAAAGCAGCACTGAGCGGAGGCAGCCATGTGAGCTGAGTTTCCTTTCCTCCATTAGGAAGGGTCAAGACATTATGTTTATGGGGGTCATTGTTTGTAGTTTTAACTACAAACACCAGTGACACAACAGGCAACCCTTGATGTCAAATGGTCTCCAAGACTTTAAAAATTGTCTTAAGAAAGAAAGGTAAAACACTACTATAGTCTCATGATTCCAGGAGCTGAGGCTTTAAAAGTAAGACTTCTGAGAGGTAAAAAAAGCAAGAAAAAACCACAACATGACAGATGTCAGCCTTAAGTGCTGCCTCTCATTAATCTCAGGAATGTCAAGGTCTGACCCTTATCTCATGATAATATATGTCAAAGTAATTCCACTGTAGTCGTCTTCGATTTTCTTCAAAAGAAATGAGGGGATGGTTTACATTGCTAGGAGTATGAGCCTTCTTTTTCTATTGATTACAAGTTCTGCATCTCAGCAACTACAATGAATTCAGTGTAAATATTCCTAGCTTTTTACAATACAGGCAAGAAGTAACTGATAAACATGATGATTTATTCTTTATCAGTCAGAAACTATTTAAGTAAGGCATATTCTCTATTGGGTTCTCAGTGACACTGTATGAACATAAACTTGCATTGTTTAATATCAATTTTCTGCTAAACAAAGCCCCTTCTGACTTCAGTGTGACTCACGAATAGCAAATTAATCAAATTTGTAGCTGTTTGTTTGGTCTTTAAAATGATTTAATCAGACATATCTCATTTAGAAAGTAATTCAATAACAGAGGTAAAATAACAGTTAACACTGAAAGAGTCATGCTTCAAAATGAAGCAAATTGTTTAGATCAATTGGCTTATAAAGGCAACATGCAGTGTATGAAAATGCAGACCTATCACCCTACTCTGTTCGCATCAATAACTTCAACAAGTTCCTAATAGCACGTTCCAAAAAAGCATGTTCCAAAAAAAGAACTCAGAAGTTTATTACAAGTTTGACTTGTGAAGACAAATGTTTGGATTCAATACACAATTTTAATACACAATTTATCAAAAAGTCAGTATGGGTCAGATTAATACCAATTTACAAAATCTGAAACACTGATGCCACTGGAGCTACTCCAGTTCATTCTTGTGATGGATGTATCCCTAGACGCGTGAATGCATTGTAGAATAGGAAAAGTACTCTGCAACATGAAAATCATTCTCTGTGGACAAAAGGCTTGATAGGCAAACTCATGAGTAATCACTTGTCAGTGCCCTAACTTCATAAGGAAAAGACTGCACTTGTTTTAGGAGAAGGACGAAGACGTCCTGCCTCTACAGTAACACTGTCACAGGAAGTGAAAGGAGACAGATGCTAAGAAGCTTTGGGTTTCCTAACAAGCATTGTCATTGCCTTCTAAAGTGTACACTTTAAAAGTGCGCTACAATTAGTACAGGAAAGGTGCAACTAATGAAGAAAAGCTGTCACTTGTGTGTTCACGTTGGAATGATTCATGCTGCTATACAAAAACCTTCAGGTTTCAGTAGGCACAAAAACAAGAGTCAGTTGAGATAAAATGTAACCTATTTTTTCAGGTTATAATATTCATTTCTTTATTACATAATTTGGGGTTTGCATTTATTACTCTTCAGCTGAGATTTACAATCTCCTGTTTGGTAATGAGACAGGAACTCTATGACGAGTCAATCAGGCATACATCAAAGCCTTTTCTAACATTGGTAGTGGATCTCCTCTCGATAGAAGGTGATGTTTACATGAGGAATCATCACCACCTCAGCTCTCCATATTCCCTACACTCCCTGGTCTCCCACCACATGTTCACCATCATATCACGCTCCTTACCCCGCCACAAAACACCCTCAGCTCTGCAAACTCTCTCACACATCTCACTAATATTCACCTTCTTCCTTCATGTCTGCTACTTGCCTCTGTTTCATCAGACCCTCAGACAAAAGGAAGAACAAACCTGGATGCATCCCTGCGAAAGATGTTCTCTTTAAGTGGTTGTTTTATAAATGCAGAAAGCCAGGAGGCATGGGGATCCTGTTTAGATGACAGGATACTGGCTCTTGTCTCTGTCTGTATTTACAGAGACATGAAGATGGCTGCACTGGGTCAAGCCAAGCATCTGTCTAGTCCAGGATCCTGAGTTCAGCAGCAGCCAACAGCAAATTTACATCAAGGAGTATATAAAGTGAGGTAATGTATAATTAGGGCAATATTTTCTTAAAGTTGTCTCCTAGCTGTAGCCCTGTAGATACGATCTTTGACAATAATAAGTAAAAGGCCTTAGGCTCTAGCTGTGGCAGCAGTTGCCAGGTGGCCATATGCCTGTTGCATCCTTGCATTTTTTTGACTCTGAGAGTGCCCAGAGCAGAGGACTGGCACCCCTAAATAGTCACTACGGGACAAACAGCCCCTCTGGAGTAACAGGACTGTGGGAGGGCAGCCCGTGGCTCCCAGACTTTGCTGGGGAAGCAGGGAGAAGGAGGCAGGCTGTGGTAAGGCATTGCATTAAAAGATGCCCAAAGACAGCCAAGACTGAAGAGAAAGGGACCTCCACCTTGAACATCTCCCAGCAAAGACCTCAGGACACTGACGACTTGTTGCAACACCACTCCGCTTCTCACGAGGGAGAGTCAGGTCCTTGATCTTAGCACCTAGAAGGAGCTTGGAAGGTCCCCCAGAGCATCAGAGAAAAGGAGGAGATACCAATAAATCTTCTTGTAAAACAGTTTTAACGGTACTACTAATGAGGTTTCTCTACATTAAATTTGGACTCAGAGTACATGTCATTGTAAATGCACAAGTAATTTGGACTGCTAGACAGTTAAAACATTAGTAGGACTGATGCTAAACTATGTTCCCTTTTGCCAATAAAAAGGTTTTGAGAGTAAATAGATTCTGAGTGTAAACAGCTTCCAGTAAATTGCCATCCCTCTAGGGACTTCCTCAACAAGAACTGGTGTCTCTGTAGTTTGTAGCTGTGAATGGGCTGTTTCTAGCATGATTTTGTCCTGACACTTTTTAAACCCATGCAGATCACTCCTCTTGTAAGGCTGGGCATACATCATATGTTACCTCACAGGAACTAATGAGCCAAACAAGGCCTTTGGGGCACGGGAAATTTGTAAACCTGCTCTGCTTTACATTACAGAAAAACAGAATTTCCCATATTCTCAATAAGCTTTGCAGAAACTTCTTCATAATTGTGAAAATGTGTGAGAATGTATGACTTTGCATACCACCAGAGTATCCACATCAACATCTTCCTAGTATCCAAGAAGTTTTATCTATGCTGTTCTCCAGCTGCATGGAATGGTAGATTTTGGTTTTGTAATGTACCCACCACTGGCAGCTGAAGTGCACTTGCTTAAGTGCCTTGTAGGCAGCACTTCACCTTGATATGCAGAAGTGAAGACGTGGGCTTTGAACAGAATCTGGAATTACTAAAGGAGGAAACAATATTTGAGATGTCTGGCCTTGACGTTCACCCTTGGCTTACAGAGACTACAGAACAGCACAAGAAAAATCAGATCAGCTAAACGCAAGATACAAACCAGCTCAGGACTCCCTGGGGACTCTTTCCTGCATTTGTACACTGCAAGCCATAGTTTTACATCCACAAGTTTGTTTGCTCACAGTATTGCTTTTCCCCCTTATAAATGAGTCAGGCATGACTCTGCTGTTAGAATATCCAAACATGAATCGTGACTTCAGTAATTTCCCACTGAGTTGTCCCTCTGCCCTGGGCAATATGTATATGCTCTCGAAGGCAGTGAATGAAATAAAGCTGTCACCAAAACTTGTCTGCAGCTCTTTATGAAACAATCTGTGAGAGCTTCTCTGCCTTTCTGTGCAGAAAGCAGCAGGGGCAGAGACTGAGGACGCTTCATCAAAAGCTTTATGAAAGTGTCTCCTTTCCCTGGGAGGCTGAAGAATATGCTTTTTCTGAAAAAAAACCACTCTATTCGCTGTTGGGAAAAAAAAACCCCACCAGTTTTAACAGTTATTGGAAGATAGCTATGCTGTGGTAGCACTGAGCTAGACCTTAGGAGAATAGCATTTATCTAATAGCTCATCTTTCCCTATTCTAAATAAACTTCAGTGAACCACTGTATATGCTCCCTTTCTTCCATTCCTTGTCTGCCTTAGGTTGCCCATTCTTTAAAGCAATGACTCACTTTTACTATGGGTAGCAACAGATGCCATTGTGAAAGATGATTTGGCACTGCTAAATGTTACCATTATGCAAAAAAACCCAGCATTTAGCCAATCTTGTTCAGCACAATAACAATCATCAGAAGGCCTGTATTAACTTTTCTGTTTGGGGAAGGCAGAAACGTTGTTGCACACATCCTTATTTCAGGAAGGCACTCTTATTTTGGACACCCTGTGCCTGAAGCACCTGAAGTAGAAGGTAAAATTGAAAATTGAACTGTTGGAACTGCTTCTCATCAGGAAAAATGCAAAACCATTCTTCTGGGAAATTAATATAGCCCATGTGGATAGGTGATCTAAAATGGCTTTGCAACTGCTAGTGGTACAAAAACTCTCATTTGTTCTACAGACTGGTGAGCAGATTAAGGAATCATAGTCATGTTGGTGGGAAGGAACCTCTAAAGGCTATCTAGTCCAACAATCTACTCAAAGCAAAAGCATCACCAATACAATGTCAGGTCGCCATGGCTTTGCCAGGCCAGTTCTTGAAAATCTTCAAGGTTTCCCACCCTCCCAGGTAAGCTGTTCCTGTGCTGAACTGACCTCTTACTGAAGAAGTTTCTCCTCAAGCCCATCTGAATCTCCCAAGCCACAACTGGTGTCCTTTGCACCTCCTGTGTCATCTGCAACTGCTATGCACAATTTGGTTCCCCCATCTTTGTGATTTCTCCTAAGTAGCTGTTGGCAGCTATTGCAGGGGCCCTTACTTTCCTCTCCTTCAGACTACACAAGCCCAGCTCCTTCTGACTGTAGGCCCCTGACCATCCTGGACAGTGAAAGGCTGTCAGCACCACAGCTTGCTTTGATTCTCCTAAACTAATTAAAAGATTTCCTAGTGAAACCTAGGTAGTAAACAAACAAACAAACAAATCCAACCAACCAAAAAACAACCTGAGTGAGTGTTTTAAGCTTTTGTGGAATAATCTCTCTCACAAAATCAGAGGGATATATATTTTTCATATGAATGTCACATTATTTTTAACTTTAATTTTTTGAGCAAACCCTGAACAACCAAGCACCTTGACAGTACTGTCTCCTATAATAACTGAAACTGCCATTTGCATTTTAATGTTTTTTGGTAGTATTGAAACAGTGCATCAGTTGCTAATTGCATATTAAGTGCAACAAGCAAATCTCTGCCTCGCACAGCAGTACAACTATGCATTATACAGGATTCAGCATCTACGTAATATGTATCAAAAGACATACTCGCATGCAGGCAACCAACTACATAAGATTGGTTAAAGAAGTTATACACTTCAAAAGAACTGTGTGATAGCAGATTCAAGCACATACAGAAATGACAGAGTCGATTCCAACATCGATTTAGTGTTCTGGAGCTGTCCTGACATACCTTAACAATACACCTCCTTCCGTCTACAGGGGTTCTAGTCTTGCTCAGCACAAGCACATCTACTACAGTAATGTAATGTACTTTAGGTTGGGCTCTGCGGCAAACCTGAGCACAATGTCTGCTGTTTCTGCAGTTATTTTCTCATTTTTTGCAAGACATCTGCAGTAATTGACAGAATATTGCAGCTGTAAAACTGTTTTTTGGTGTGTTTTAGATCTGCTGTCTTGCAGCTCCACATGTGTTACCTTTGTAAATTTTCACAGGTTGCCCTCTGAACTGTATCTGTCAGCAGGTTTTTTCTGAGATGTTCTTGCCGCACAGCATCTACTCTGTTTCCAGACAGGCACATGATGATCACTTCGCTGGGTAAAGCTGTGTTCTGTTCCTTTGGCTGTCTGATCTTTGGCTGGGGTGGCCAAAGGTATTCAATTAGAGACACTATTTGGTTTAGATCTTTAATGCCATGGAGGCAACATGACGTTTTTCATCCCTAAAGAGGAGCACGTAGAGTACAAGCTGGCCTAGTGCTCCAAGGCAATACATGAGCAATGCATACCTTCATGCTTCAGAAAGCTCTTTGTCACTGGCTGCAAGCATACGATTTCAACCCCCCGATCCAGTCCTGGGAACTGCGGGCCCCAGCAGGCACTGCAGAGGTGGTGAAGCTAGACTGAGGGCACACCCTTACCACCAGCTTATAGTATACCTGGGTGAAACGAAGGAGTGGGGTCCTCAGAAGCTTTTCACCTGGGGAAGTCTCTGGCAGCACAGCACTGCCAAGGCAAACGGCAGGGCACAGCATCCAAGGTCATGGTATCCATCCCCTGATTTTCTCTTCATGCTGACATGTAGAAGCGTTTTGCTCACTTGTCGAGTACCAATCCTGTGACGCTGCGCAGCATCCCATGTTTAAATAGCTAGTTATGCAGGGTAGCTCACTTCAGCCAGCCTTGCAAGAATACTGTGCCTGCTGTACTGTTATTTCATATTTATTCATTCATGAACAATCTTCTGTATAGAAGTCTGTCTGACTAAATGAAAAGTACTGCATTGGGTGATTTCAAAAGCTGCTTTTTCTAGCTCTGTGCACTTAGACTTGAGTACCTTGGTCTTCTCCAGTCATGAAACATGGTTCTCCATTTCTGGGAAGGGTAGAAAACACAGATTTCTTTTTAAGCATTGCTGAATCTATAAAAAGTAAACACAAACCATCACTAAGATCAAAATAAAAAAGAAAAAGTAGTGTTAGATAGTATTCCTGTTAATGAAGACTCTGTTGAAACCAAGACATAAATTGGTCTCATTGGAGACTGTCCATTTTCCAGTATGGAGGTAATACACTGGGACATCTAGCAAATGGTTTCTAATGCTTTCATCTTTTGTGAAAATTCCTACTGAAAAAGTGGTGGAATACTGCAAGCTAAAATTTCATAAACCCTGTGTGAGGAAATCCTACCAAAGCAGTGCATTATCACTAGCAGGGAAAAAAAAAATGGGGGAGAGAACGTGTTAAGCAAGGCAAAAGCAGGAGGGGTAGATTTACATTGTAATACTTCTGAATTTTGTTTTTAAATGCAGAACTTCATCTGCTGTTCGAAACAAGAAAATAATTTCCTCTGGTCTTAGCGAAATCCAGAAATGATGGCAACATGATGCCCGCTGCTGCTTTCCTTCAATGGCAGCTTCTAACACCACCTCCCTTTCAGGAAAGCTACCTTTTATCTCTGAGGGAAGGAGGAAATAAGCTCATTAGCACATTTTCTTTGTACACTGGGGATACTCTTCTGTGTCAGTCCAGGATGTGGGAAGAGGCATGGTACAGTTGCTGGTACCTCAGGGTTGTCCAGTTTCATTTTTTCTTCCCCTGTGATTAGGAAAGAGTCTTAACAGTGAGGATACAAAGGCCAACAAGGGCAGAAGGGCAGAAGTAGGGCTTTGTGTTTAGCCTTTGAAAGCTTTGTTGCACACAAGATTTGGAGACTATTTGTTTGCTGTTAGTTTGCCCTTTTTACCTTGCTTTGCTTGTGTTCGTGACTTTCTCGTTAGCCTGACAGATCTTTATGTCCATTACCAGAATTTTTTCTCTGAATTTTGCTACCAAGCTAAACAACCTGCACTGAAAGAAGTATGCTGATGTTAATGATCATCCGGCTAGAAAGCATTCGCTAAAGGAAAAAAAGGCATAATGACTAGGGCTTCATAAAAACTGGAGGCTTCCGTATTTTTCATGTATAATTTTTTTCCTAAGATGGTGGAAATGTTGGCTTACAGCAACACCCCGAACCCACCAATAACCGTATCAGGTCTGGGCTCGTGACTGCTTTGGTCTGGTGACACGGTCATCTTACCCATTTCCTGGGCAATTAAGCACCAGAGTGCTCCGTTCCTTTTCTCACTAGAAGGATTTGTTGAGGGCTCTTTCTAACTCCATAAAGTTTCTCTGCTCTGGCTGTAATTCAATGAATTATTGGCTAGGGGAAAACTATTGAGGCTCATCATGACAACATTGTTCATCACATTAAACAGTGTTGCTGAGGGGAGAAAAGTTGTGCTTGCAAGACAACGCACCTGCAGAGAATTAGCTGATAAATGAATAACAGACACGTGGCTGAAAACATTAATGGGGAAACGTATTTTTAAGAACTTGGATTTTTTGCAACAAACTCTAAATGCCTCCTCTGTGTGATCTTGGCAGTTAAAATATTTGGCAGTCCAAAGATGCAACACTATACTTAGAGCCACAGGAAGCAAATTGTTCAGACATTTTTCCCTCTTGCGTGTTGTTTGATGGTTCTCTCCTTGTCATTTTGCCGCTGACACTAGCATTGCACAAAGAAATCATCATGGCTGGTGATTATTTCGACTCCCACAGAAAAAGTGGGATCATGTAACTACCTGCCCAAAAGGGGCAACCATCTCTGTGCTATTTATACTTCCTTTATTCAAGTACAGATAACTATACTACACAGGTTTATGATTATTAATTCGTATACATAGTACAGTAGCAGTAAAAGATACCAGCATGTTACTGCCGGACCCTCAGAAGTATTAGCTAGATGTCTAACTCCTGGGCCTTGTTTGTTGTGCAGTGCCTGAAATGAGAGCAGGCTTTGTGCAGATGGAAGAGGCAGTCAAGCACCGAACTACACTGTCTCCTATAGCACCCTTGATTCCCATGTTGCAGCTTTCGGGAAGGATGTGGCAAGGAAAGAAGGAGCCTGTAGGAATAAAGAGAAGGCATGAGCCAGTGGAATGGTGCCGTGCAGAAAGGTACTTTATCCCCCAACCTCCTGGTGGAGAATTCCTATGTGATGCTCTTTATTAAACTTTCCAGAGTAGTTAGTTCCTTGGTACCCAAAACCAAGCATAGAAAGGATGGGTTTCTTGAAGTGTTGATCTCTGAGAACGGTGACTGAAAAATCTTGGGACTGTGCAATGAACTGCTGCTAGAAAACAAGAAAGCAGACAGCAATGAAACTCTCTGCCTGCCAGTTTCATGGTCATTCCTGAACACAAAAGAATGCCGACAGAGGACTTTGTGGAAGTGTCTGGAAAGCAGTGTGGTCTGGAAACACCTGGGAGGCAATAAATATTTCTGACCATCTTTCTGTGTCAATACCCCAGACCCCTAAAGGGATCCAACTAGGACTGGATCTTCTGCGCCAGGTCCTCTCTTTCTCACACCCATCCTCACCTTTCCTCATCTTTCAGGTGCATCATTACTTTCCCTTCATCACCTTAATTTATTCCCCACTGCTCCCTCTCACCTACTGCCTCCTACTTCTCTTTAATCTTTCTTCTGCAATGTTATTTACACTGTACTCCACACCTTTCCTCTCTCCACATCACAACATGTATTATTTCCTCCATTTCTTTCATTCCCTGGCATCAGTAGAGTAGCATCAAATTCAGTAATTGTCAGGAAAGTTTTGATCATTCCCTGAGTCCCCATTATGTGCAGTCCCCTTGCTGAGATAAATCAACCTCAGCTGACTTAAATTTTCTTCTTTCTGTGGGAACGTGTAGTCTGCCTGATATCCAGATGTCTAACCTGAGTCTTTCCTCCTGAGTTTAAATCTATTACTTTATCCCCTGCCTATTATGGATGTAGAGAAGAGCTTATTCACTTACTTTTAGCAGCAACATCTTTACACATCCGAAGACTGTTATTACGCCTTGACATTCTCCTCTGTAGATTAAATAACCTCAACTCATTTAACTTCTCCCTGTAGGTGATGTTTTCCAGTGCTCTCATTGTTCTCTCTGCAATGCTTTTTGCACATCCTTTTTAAAGCATGTCACCAAAAGTGGACATAGTCCTCCTGCTAAAACCCTGGCAAAGCTGACTGCAGTGGAATTTAGTCTTTTAAACTATAATTCCTTCTTTCTCTACCTATAAATAGAGATATAAGAATAGAAAATATATTTCAGTATAGTGGGTGTAATGCTGCTTTTTTTTTTAGCAATTACATGACACTGCTGACTTACTGTTCTTCACTATAAAATCTTTTTTTTTTCCCGCAGAATGATTTATGGCCAGTTCTTGCTCCTCCTCTGTTTACATAAAGGACTGTTCCTGCTTAAGTATATTACTTCTCATTACTGAATGGTACCCTGTCTTCTTTATAGGATATTCGTTCAATTCAACAAAATTATCCAGAATCCTAAGCTTGCTCTCTAAGATCCTTCCTAGTTTGACATCATCTGCAGATTCAGCAGTCATACTTTCCTTTCCATTGCTTCCACTGTCCCACTTTCTGTTCCCAAACTTCTTAATCCAGATTATTCATGAAAATGTTTAAAAACACTGTATACGGATCAAGCCTTAGTGGAATGCTGCTTGACATATTTTCTCCCATTTTGGCAGTGAATTGTTGTTATGACAGTGTCTTATTTTCTAGACAGTTTTTCCCCCGCATAAAATTAATTCATGTAGTAGTCCATGCTTCTTTGACTTACTTCTAGACTGTAAAGGAAGGCAATGTCTTTCTGAACTCAAGATTTATGAAATCTGATGCTTCCTCCACATACACAAGACCTGTAATTCTGGCAGAAAATTAAAACAGATTGGGAAGTCCATGTTGCATGTGCCACCTCACCTCTTTATCTTCTAGTGGCTTACATACAGTTTGCTTGATTTTTTCTGTGAGTGAAGTCTCTTTGTTACCTGTGTGCTAGCATAGGTGCTTATTCTAGCCTTTGTTCCTAGAAGCAGTGTTTCTAAAAGACGTTGTTAGTATGAACGCATGCCAGTTCTTGCACAAAGACCCACAAAAGCAACGGAGACACAACTGAGGGACGTAAGTACCTTTGGCAGTTGACATCTGCTGTGTCTGTGGTTTACTACATAAGGTGCATTATCTCATCCCACAGCCTTGTTTTGTCTGCTGCCATCTGAGTCAGGAGAAACCTCTGGATGGAGCAGAAGAATGTCCTTCCCTGGGAGCTGCTGAGCATGGCACTGGGGGATGGGATGTGCCCAGCTGAAGGCAGGTAGGGAGCAGGCAGGCAGGCAGCAAGGAGTCTCCAGAACGGCCAAGGAGACTGTGAAAAGAAAAAAGCAGATGGACAGGTAACAGCAAGAGGATCTTTCCAACAGAGCCACAGCAGATGGCACTGGTCTTGTTGCAACCAGAAGTTAGCAAGTAGCAAGCCTGTAAGAAGGGCGTTGCTCTGCAGAGGCATGGTGGTAAAATGAAGGCTTGTAAAAAAGTCCTTTCATTTCTGTTTGTTCTCATCCTGAATTTTCTTTGCTTGAAACAGTCTTTTACTTTGTGGTACAACCCGACTTCAGCTTTTCACTACCCTTTTGATATCCTGACCACAAGGAGAGGCCCGACAATGCCATCTCGGTGCTCTGGGTGATAGGTGTCATTGTAGTAGTCATGAAACCTCAACTCCTAATTTTTCATCACCCCATACCAACCTGTTCCCTCTAAATATTTTGGACACCACTTCATTTCTGATGTCCCCTGCCTGATTTTTTTCCATTTCACAACACCACCATTGGTGATGATTGGCATATGAATATGAAATGCAGGGAGTTTGATTAAGGAAGCTCTGGAAGGCTCACAACCCTCAGCCAGCTGAAGTTTCCTCCAGAAAACTCTGCTCATGGGAGACACACATCTGTGGTTGAAGGGGATTATGGTATGCACTACAGGTGATGTAACAATTTAATTTCCTTTAAACTTGTCTCAGGCAATCTAAACCACTTCATGGAGAAGTGTTACATTGATTTATATAGCTGATATTTTATTTATGAATTAGATATCTTCCAAATTCTAAATGATATCTGTCATCAGGCTCCAGCTATGACATGCATAAGCAAAGCTGACTCAAGGCGTAGGAAATATATGCAAAATCAAATTTTTCTCACCCAGGGATGACAGACCAACACCAATCCCTTGTCATTTATAAAGAGTCCTGCCGAGTTGGGCTTCCTACTCACAGGGCTGCCTAGGAGCAGGAAGGGGGGAGGTGGCAGCTATGACTACTGGGATGAGCCAGGGTCCCCATCTCATGGAGAACCTGTGACCTCTGGGATAACAGCAGCAGCCAGCTTGGTACTTTAGGACTGAGCATAGGCAAAACAGGCCGGCTCCTCCCTCTCCTCCCACCCAGTGACCTTTTTGCTTCCCCATGGCTTTAGCCAGAAGGGAGATGACTACTTTGCCTAGGGCCGTACCCACCATGCGACTTTATGTAGTTATGGCTGATTTTACAGCATTTTTATAGAGCCTGTCACAAGCCAAAAGTGTGTGTTAGGAACACGGGTACCATAATCTTGCATATCTTCTACCCTGTTGATTTTAAGAAGATAGGAGAAGGGTTAGGAAGATGGCAGATTCCACATGTAAAGCTTTTCTGTGCTTGACACATGCAAAAAAAAAAAAAAGGAAGTTTAGTGGCAGAAGGGCTAAAAATATTTCCTTTTCTTTCACAGGGTTTCTGTGATTTGATGGTCTTCATACATTCTTTAAGGTTTGGGTTTTTTTACTTTCAAGCTACTTTGAGATACTAAATAGAACTGTAGCCATAGGGACATCAAGTCACTGTTAAATTGCAACAAGGGTCTGATGGCTTTTTGCTGGGCAGGGCTTTTCTCTGAGAGGATTCTCGGGAGTCTGTGAGCAAAGGTTTTGCAGCAAGGCAAAATCCAGGCAGCTCAGTGAGCACCTTAATACGTGGGCTCTAAGCAATGAGCACAAAATTAAAACCTCAGTACCTTTGCAAAGCACACCGGATGTCATTTGCACGGCTGTTCAAATCTTCCCCTTCAGTTGCAGCTCAGAAAAGCTTCAATCCTGCAAACTGATATGCTTGCAAGACCCCGTGCCGTGCAGAGCCTCCTCAAATACTGTAGCTTCTGGAATTGCAAGGCAATTCTTCAGCTGTGATCTGGAATAATTTACTGTTTAAGAAGGCATTTTAAAATGGGAATTTCCATTTTGAAACCTCTGGAAACTACAGCAAATAGACCAACAAACTCAATGGCAAATTAGCACTTTCCAAGCCTTCCATTTAAGAAGACCTGCTCACTGACACCCTTGAATATATTACTTTTTAGGGTCATAGCATCTGAGACCATCTGCCACCATCACTTACAGCTGTGATGATTACTGCATTATGGAGGCTTTAGAGTTTCGAAAGGAAGGATTTAATTCTTTCAAGACGAAACATGGATAACATCCCTCCAAGCAGAAAGTCCAGTAAGTCACTAAGTTCTTATTACAGGGATTTTCTGTATGAGAGAACTTTGCACGTTGGCCTGAAGCTGCCTCAGATGTGCACTTCTGGTCCCTGGCACTCTCTGTCAGAGACAGGGCAGATGAGAGTGAATATGATGACTGCATTCGGGTTGCAGAATAGCTTGAAACAAGATTACACTAAGTCATGGGTGCTAGAGGGTTTCCCTGGGTTATTGTAGCCATGACATTTGTGAGTGCTGCAGGATGCAGATTGTTCTACACAGGCTCCCAGGCATTAGCGAGGCTATGGAAAGTAATCTTTTTGGCAGCAGCAGTCTTTGTGGATTGCAAAAACTGTAAATGCTAGGGGCTACTCTAGCCAAACAGCACATTTCATCCTTTGGAGTCCTGAGAGTGCAGGCAGGCTTGGCCAGGCCTCAGTGACTTTCTTCATCTCAAATAAGGGAAGCAGAGTCAGCACCAGTGTTGTTGAACTGGCTGTTATCTCCCATGCCAAACTATTCACACAAAAGAATTCTTATCAGTACATAAAAAAGGGTCACTATAAAATAATACTTTTAGCATGACTTTAGCTATAAAATAAATTATTTTAGCTTACGGAGCATTTTGACTATGCCCTTTTATTATTTTGATGCATGGGAATGATTCTAGAAACTCTTAATATCTGATTTGTTCTTCTAGCGTAAATGTATCTTTGCCTTTAACCTCATGCACATACGGTGTATGAAATATCTAAACTGATGGTATCTTGCAAAATAATATAAATTATGTATTAATGAATTATCAAACATCTAACTGCATTTTCTTGATAAACAAGCAAGGCTGAAAAGAAAAATCATTAAGATTCTAGAGACAAAACAATTTGGTAATTATTCTGTAGTTCCTTCTTTGGTGAGACACTTTGTTTTTTCTTTTCCGCTAATCATGGATGTTACTAGGACATTGTGTACTTACTGAGAGGATTTGGTCATATCATGGGCATTGCTGGTCTGCATGAGCCACATCGGTCTATGCTACTATTTTTGGTTTTAACCTGAGAGTACTATGCCTAGCAAATAAGGAAATAATTGAAGCTTCAAACTCATGGAGTGCTTTAGCACCTTTAACACATTGACACATTGAGTTTTTTCACTGCATTTCACAAAGTGCAGTTTGTATTAATATAATAATTACTGATGAACTAAAAACATGTCATCGTATTAGCTCCACCAAATGGCTGAGGAAAAGGCTGGGAAGTCATTACCCATCATTAAGTCAATGGGGGAAAAGGAGGATTTCACAACTGTTCTGTCCCATTCGCTCATCTTTCATCTGCTCTTTCCTAGCCTGGGCTAATTCAGAAACTAGTTTCATGGCTGGAGTCTTCAGCACAAATGGAGCTGTTTACAAGTTTCCTGAAATCACACACATGCTCACAGAGGAGAAGAGTAGGGCAGAAGGTCGAATAACTGCAAAAATAGAATAATTACTTCCCAGTCCTTACAGCATTAATAAGTGGGATGTCATTGGCGTGTCGGCCTTTGCGTGTCAGGAGAAATCACACTGCACTATTGGCAGACTATGCCTGTCGTGGGACAGAAGAGGACTGACTTCCCTTCAATGACTCAGAGCTGAGTACAAACACATGCAGAAGGTGAGGGGGATTCTGAGGGAGCTGTTGCTTTACAAAATAATTGCTGAAGTCTATTGAGCGACCATCTACACCTTCCACTGCTAAGATGATCAACGGTTGGCAGGTCCATCTCAAAAAGATCTACTTACCAAGAAATGTCTGTCCTTGTATAGTCATTTATACCCTGTTTACCTTCGTGACAGAAATTGGCATGCTTCAAAAGCCCTTACCTGTATCATAAATAGACTAAAAATAAAACTTGCTTCTTTTTATAGGCCTGAATTTGTTGTTGCATCCTGACATCAATGAATCTAATCATGGTATATGGTGATAATACAAACAGTGGAACAGCTCTCAAATTCACCAGCTTGATTTGGACAGTAAAGCCAGAATTAATTCTGCTCTTATTTATGATCCTCTCTGTTCTTTCCCACGTGTATACACTGCAGACTTTAGGCTGAAAGTTCCACCCATAATAAAAGATTTTCTATTCTTGTTCATCAGATTACCTCACTTAAACACCTCTGTCACTGTTGGTTTTGTACAATTAGCTTTACCATAAGTGAGGACTGGAAATCTAAATTGCCTGGCACTCTCTTGCCCGAGACAGTCAGATTAGCTGGGAATACTGGGAACACTTCCTGAAATTTTTCTTCCAGTAGGTCTGTAGCAAGGACTTCAAAGTCTAAGAATTTCGGGTATGTGTATAGAATTTTGAAATCCAGCTGGGACATCTTGCCTGAAAGAGGGGCTCTGACTTTGAAATCATTTCCCCAAACCTCTTTCAAAGCCTGTTACACAGTTCTTTCCTCTTTTTACTTTGTGAGCCTAACAACTGCCAGGTCTCTGCACTGTGTCATTCTCCCCTTCTTCTCTTCCATACCCCTTCATCACCCTCTGATTTCAGCACTGAAAGATAGACTTTACTGAGACTTGCATGCCTGGAGTTGAGTCATTAAATAAGGAGCTTGATTTCAAAGGCACTGGACACTTCCTACTTCCATGGGAGTCAGCGGAGTTGCTCTGGAATTACTTCACTGGCATTTTTTTGAGAAGAGTGTGGTGGCATGCACCTGGAATGCCAACCTTACCATGGTGGGCGGGAAAAGAGCCCAAATGCTGGTGACGTACTGACAGCAAAATTATCTTATCTGCTAATGATTTTATGATCCTACATGGTGATTTAAAAAAAAAACAAACAACAAACCAAAACCAAAAACCAAACCACACCTAAATTTCAGCTTATTAGTATAAGTGCACTGCTTGGGTTGGAATTATGTGATACTTCATAACAAAATAAGGAATAAGGCAAAATTAGTCTGGTCCTGAGACTGTGGTGGGAGTGTTTAACATGGGCCTAAGTCCTGTAAAAGATTCTGGGAAACAAGGGATGAATTTCTGTGGGACAGGCCAAGTTTTGAACAGAGTTAACTTAAGCCTCAGCTAATCTCAGGCTGATGTTCGGGCAGATCTTGCCTGATGCAGAAATTCTTTTCATGGCACAGAAAATGCAGCAAGGGCTCTCTTTCTTTCTGCAGATTAAAATGAGCATGTCCTCTCATTTGTTTGGAAAGCCTTCACTCCCACCAGCCCAAAGCAGCTACCTAGACTGCTTGGGAAAAGCCCCCGGAACCTACATGAGGTCTTTCCCCACATGAGAAAAGGTAAAACCCCAGACAGGCTTAATGAGATGCCTATCGGTTTTTGGCAAGATGAAACAAACACCTGGATGATCAGAGAACAAAAGAGCAACAGAAAGGAAGAGTCAAGAGAGTCAGGAGAAAGCCCCTCACGTGCAACAGGAGAATGAGGGACAGAACATAAACTTACCTATAAATCTTTGCATCGCTCTCAGTTCACTAGCAGCAGCTTCTGCTCAGTTTGTGAAGCTCACAGTCTCTTCCTGTTCGGAAGAACCTGCAAATCCTGGGTTAAATTGGCCATGAGTGCACCAACAAGGTCTGCAGCATCTTCTCTCACTAAACAGGGTTTAGCATCTTGCGTTCAGGATCACCTCTGATGTGGTGCAGCAGTGAAACCTTGCATTACTCTGCTGTGAAAACGGCTGTACTGTGAGAAAGAGCTATGAGAAGCCTTGTCTGGGGCCTGCATCCTGTGCTCAGGAGCTGTGTTTCAGCTCAGGCCCTTGCTCCTTGCCTGAGCTACATGTTAGGTACGCCTGTGCTCACCCATGTATCCTGCTGATCCTCACCTTTCCTGATGTGGCCTCCTGGCTTGACCTCAGATCTGCTTCATCACTACAGACATTTTTGGTGATCATTGTCAGATAAGCGTGGTTACTGCTCTGCTCTTCTTGTTCAGGCGCATTGCTCTGCTCCCCTAATCCTTGAGAATGCTGCCCCTGTCTGCCCCACCATCATCCTCACCCCTCCGCTCACCTTCCCTTGTGGAACAGCCTGCTCTTGCTGCTCCCTGGCAGGAAATTTAATTCAGCTTAAATTTAGCCTCATCCCCTGGCCCAAGTGCTTTTACTATATGTGCAGTTCAAAACTTTCTAAAGAAAAACTGTTGTGCTGGAAAGCTGGGTGCATCCCACCCAGTAGTTCAGAACTTAATGACCCCATTTAAGTGTTAGAATTATTTTTGAAGAAGAAGTTCCAGTTGAGTTTTCTCCAAGGAAATCTAGTTTCTGTGCACTTAAGCAGTACCAAGACATTATCAAAAGGTGGTAAATGGAAATGGGATTTGCATCAAAACTGCACCAAACCATTCTCTTAGACAGCCTTTGTGATCCAAAATGCAAGAGCTAAACACATTGACTAAGGAACATGGTGATTTCTACAGGAGGCTCCACAAAGGAGAAAAGTTTCCTTCCAGAGTGTCCCATAAGCCTTTTCCCTGAATACCTCATGATTCTAATGAGATAAATAATGTCTAGTTTCCCCCACAAATCCTGGAACCTAATTAATTGTAACTCTGTCATTAGTGCATAGTAGTAAGCCACATACTGTCTATAGCAAAGAAGGGTTACCACAGATTTGGCAATTAAGCAGCAGTGCACAACAGGACCTAGAAATGAGGCTGTGTTCTGAAATGCTGGAGCAAAATTTTCCTTTCTACATTTGTGAAGCCTCAACTGTAATAATACAAAGAATGTCAACTAATGGAAACCAAAATTCAGATTAGGCAATGTTCTCCTTTTCCTAGAAACCACTTGTGGAAACTATGCCCAACTCTAATTTAGTCTGTGTAATGGTGCAGAATAAAAGGTACACTTGCAGCTATGAACTGCCCATGTCCTAAAACAATCCAACGCTCAGGACATGGGCTTACCTGTAAAGACAAAATCGGAACATCCAAAGGTTTTAAGCATCGGTGTGCAAGTAAGAATCAAAGACGTGCGAAATATCACATAGTACAATCCTTTGTGTTGAATTTGTGATGCAGTCTTGCACGTCTCAGGCATAACAAATTACTTCCTGTTTGTCCTTTCATGTAGTGAGGTCTTTATTGCTTCTGCCTGCAGCTGGGCTATTCACTGGTATTTTATCAGCGAGGTCCTAAAAACAGAGACAAAATAACCTGTTCATTAACTCCAGCCGTTGTAGAGTAGCGTCAGTCTCTGACTGCAGTCAGGCGAGGAGCCGTAGTTGGAAAGAGGTTACGTCAGGTCAGTCCTTTGGGCTCTTTGCTCAAAATGTTGGGCTAAACAGCTGCTCATGGGATTACTCACAAACAAGACTGTAAAAAGCAGACATTCAAAAGGTAATCTGCATACTATTTTAGGAACAAAACTAAATCCTCCAATTTTGAATAATCTGTAGTGCTCGTTATGCTGTCTTTGCTCTGGCAACAATCTCAAAGTTAATTACCTTTTTTTATTCCAGTTTTTCACACATCATTTCAACTGTAGTGTTAGTAATTTTACCTTTGATGCTCTTTTTAGCTGCTCACCAGTTCCGGCAGCCATCTTCTGGGAATTCAGAGATCTGGCTGCAAATTACAAGCCTGCAGGCAGACTGCTCAGAAAGAAAGCGTGGTCAAGGAATGAGGCATTAGACAATGTTCTTGACAGGGATTTTTCAATAGGTTTTGACTTCAGTTGGGCTAAACATTTCACTCTCTTCCCTTGACTGGAGCCAACGTTTTTGTGATTAGATGCCTTAAGGAACTGTGCTACACTGAAAAAACAAAAAAAAAGCATGGTTCTTTGATGCACAGGAAAAAAAAAACAACCTGTCATATTGACTGAGACTCATTAACAGTTCTGCTTTTCAATTTTTTATAAATTTTCTGTGTGTTTGGGGAAAATGGGACAAGAGGGAAAAAAGCATCAAGGCAAAGCTAGTGGCACTGTGTTCAGTGTCTGCTTCTTAGACTAACAAGTTTGTTGTGACAAAGCAATGAAAAAGTTTATACTGAGATCAGAACATCTTGGCCTCCAGTCATCTGAACATTGATGCACTAAAAATCAGGTATTCAATTTACAGGCTATGTACATATGTACTGAAAGTATAAGATAGATTGCAAAATAGAATAAAGATGAGCTCTGCACAATAACCTCAGCTGGACTGCAAGATTTCCAGCTAGATTTATGTAAGTAACAACCTCCATTAAACCAACCCCTTATATTATCTCTACCATCAGCATCCAGCAATTTTTAAACTAGGCTACACTCTTTGTCATCTAAGGACCTTCCAGTAGAGCGTGAAGCAATTTGACTAACATCTGTCACAACTTTTTCTTCTCATACTCTTAAATCTTGCACACTGGTGTCATGAAGCCATCAATGAGGTAGAATACAGAAGATTTTTCAGGCTTAGGTTCTCTGTGTAATCCATGGAGACAGAGGGATACGTGCCTAAGGGATCCACAGAAGCCAGCTGACTGGCTCTGGCAGGCAGCTAACTTACCTAACCAAAAAGAAAAAAAAAGCTGAGATGTCTGTCTAACATTTTGCCCTCTTTAGAGCCCGGATGCCTTACCCTAACGAAGAGCAAGGTGCCTGGCTCCCTTCACGCTTCTGTATTCTCTCCCACGGTCAGGTGCCAAAGGCAGTATCTCACAGAAAAAAGAGGACAGAAATAGATTGCACGTGACAGCTCAGTTACTGAAGTGGGATCTTCTGGTTCAGCTCTCTCTTGATATACCTCTTATGAAGGAAAATGTTTTGACCAGAAGTCCCAAAAGAAGTGCAAGCCGAAGTGAAGTATGTTGTCTTGCAGTGGAGATGAGGCAGTGTAAAAGGTTATATTTTGCTATAGCAACCTTTTCCAACCTTCTTCTTGGGAAGAAGATGGAGCATTCATATTTTTTGGGGGTCCAATAATTTGCTGCATCAGGCTGCAACATTCTGGTGCAAAAGACTGTGGGGTACACTCTGTTTCTTCTCTTACACTAGTTCCACCTCATGTGGAGCTACTAAAGAGAGAATAAGCATGCCTCTAACCTACTGATTTGGCAACCTGCCTGGGCAGAAAGAAACTGCAGGTCACTATCCACGTTTCAATGGGGATGGAGTTGAACCTGATTCTTTCGAATCCTGCTCGAGTGCTCCAGTGAACATATCTCCTACTTGTCCAAATATTTTAAATATTTCTTCTTCCCTCACTGATATCATACCCTGCACCCTGATGTTTTTAGACAACATTCATACTCCTTTTACTGAAAAGGCTCTTTGAATAGCCTTCTGGATGCTAACCTCTCTTTTTCTCATTGTACTGGGTTTACATGGCAAGGTTTTGGTAGCAGGAGGGCTACAAGGGTGGCTTCTCTGAGAAGCTGCAAGAAGATCCTCCGATGTTTGATGGAGCCAATGCCAGCTGGCTCTAAGATGGACCCGCCGCTGGCCAAGGCCGAGCCCATCAGCGATGGTGGTAGCGCCTCTGGCATAACGTACTTAAGAAGGGGAAAAGGTTGCTGCACAACAGCAGCTGGGATAGAGGAGTGAGACGATGTGAGAGAAACAACTCTGCAGACACCAAGGTCAGTGAAGAAGGAGGGGGGAGGAGGTGCTCCAGGCACCAGAGCAGAGGTTCCCCTGCAGCCTGTGGAGAAGACCGTGGTGAGGCAGGTTGTTCCCCTGCAGCCCATGGAGGTCCACGGTGGAGCAGATATCCAACTGTAGCCCATGGAAGGGACCCCATGCTGGAGCAGGTGGATGCCTGAAGGAGGCTGTGACCCCATGGGGAGACCATGCTGGAGCAGGTTCCTGCCAGGACCTGCAGACCTGTGGAGAGAGGAGCCCACGCCGGAGCAGGTTTGCTGGCAGGGCTTGTGACCCCATGGGGGACCCACGCTGGAGCAGCCTCTTCCTAAAGGACTGCACCCCGTGGGAAGGACCCACACTGGGGCAGTTCTTGAAGAGCTGCAGCCTGTGGGAAGGACTCACGTTGGAGAAGTTTGTGGAGAACTGTCTCCCGTGAGAAGGACCTCATGCTGGAGCAGGGGCAGAGAGTGAAGAGGAAGGGGAGGCAGAGAACATGTGATGAACTGACCACAGCCTCCATTCCTTGTCCCCCTGTGCCACTCAGGGGAAATGAGGTAGAGAATTTGGGAGCTGAGCCTGGTAAGAAGGGAGGGGTGGGGTGAAATTGTGTTAAGATTTGGTTTTATTTCCTATTACTCTACTCTGATTTTGATTGGTAGTGTATTAAATTGATTTCCCTGAGTGGAGTCTGTTTTGCCTGTGACAGGAATTGGTGAGTGATCTCTCCCTGCCCTCATCTCGACCCATGAGCCTTCCGTTGCATTTTTTCTCCCCCTGTCCTGTTGAGGCAGGGGAGCGATAGAGTGGCTTTTGTGGGCACCTGGCATCCGGTCAAGGTCAACCTACCACAGTCATAAATCTAACAGACTTTCTTTCCAGAATCAGTGCCAGCTTGAATTCATTCTTCTCTAACATAGCTAAGATGTGAGATATTATCAACACAAGCTTCTTCTCCTGCTCAAAGCGTTCTGGGATTATTTTTTTTTTTTTTAATGATAGAGAATCAGGACCTTGTTTATTTCAAGTTGGACTACATCAGATAATGGAGCATGCTACATTTATTGAATTGGATGCCTTTTAGCTGGGGCATCTCCAATGTCGTCTCTTTTGCAAAATGTCTCCTGGATGAGTAAAGCTTCAATACGGTTGTGATTTGCTTCATGTACCTGCCAAGACCCTATAAAATGAAAACACAAATTATGTTAGATGAAGACCAAGTATTTGTAGCAACTTTTGATAAAACTCATAGCAGAAATATGCCTTTCATTAATAACTTTTTATTTTTGCTAGTTGTAACATTTTCCATAGGTTCCATCTGGTATTTTTCAATTAAACTGAAAATAAAAACCAACCATCTTACTTCTCACAGATGTTTTCTCTTATCACGTGCTTATATTTTTGTTCTGCCTGTCTTTCCAACCTCTCCGTTGATCTTTGTGCTTAATCTTGGCTCTTACCTTAGCTTGGTCCAGTCCTCCAGGCACTCCACCGCATGCTTGATGTTATGGCCCTGCCAAAGTAGAAACATAAATCCCAATGCGGCTGGAGCAGTGGACTAGAAATATTTTTAGGATATAGGATATGCTTCTGCTTCATAAGCCTTCCCACAAAGTAGAGCCTCACTCTAACCTGAGTGCCTGCATGTGATTGCAAAATAAGTCATTTTGTAAACAGCCTCAAAAGAAGAAAGAACTCTTGCCTGCTTTTTGATGTAAGAACTTCTTTTCCCAGTTACCTAGCAGAGTGCCTGCTACCAGTGGCTGTTTTTTGCCATGCTGAATGGGCAGAGAAAGAAATTTCACAAATCTATGTGCTTGCTCTAAAAAAGTTGTATGCAGATACACTGGAAATGAGGAATGGATTTTGAACATTAATGTTTATCTAAACAACAAATAATTACTGAAAAACCTTAAAATAGCTTTTAACAAAAATTAAAATGAACATACACAGCCTTCCACAAGCATAAAGATCGGTTAAAAGAAATGCATCTGTGTTTCTTGTTTCAAAACATTAAGGAAGATCTTGATTCCAGAGAGATGTCTCAAGCACCTCCTTAACTTGAACACTACACTCCAGTGCAAAACTAACCTGATGGGAGGTAAGGGTTAATGTCGTCATTTGTCAGCCGCTAAGGCACTTGGAATTGGCACAGCAGTAGTAATAGTCATATTCCTGTGTCTTGTAGATAGTGAAATGCAGGACTTGTTGGAGTGCTGTTCTACATAGTTTATACATTAATTTAAAAAAAAAAAAATCTAAAGACCACTTGGAATTGTACTTCAATTTCTCTACATCCTTGGCAAGCTGGGAAATTATCTAGACAAGTAAGGAGTTTCGCTCTTAAGGAAATTCACTGCTGAGCTTCTCTCAGCACTGTAAATATAGGGTACAATTTCAATACCTAAAGCAATTCTCTGTCCTTTCTGCCAGGCACACACCTGCCCCTCAGCCTTTTTTCTGCCCATGCTGTGTGCTGAAATGGAAAGATATTTGTGTGCTGTTAAAAAAACAAAAAAAAAAATAAAAGAGGAGGAATTGGGGCTAGCTTCTGCCTTTAGAATGAGAGTCCATTTACACTGGGGTAAAAAGGGTGCTGCAGGTAAGTTAGGCCTCTGGGAAGTATTTCAACTGTCTGTAAATAAACACTTTGTGGCTTTTTTAGTACTCTTCAGTGTCTTGTATGCAGTCTGTCTCTGTGACACCTCTATGTAAGGCAATGGAGAAAAAGTTTTCATTCTGCAAACAAATTCTATACTAACTTTTATTTTATTTCACCTTAGTCAAGCATAAACCTTTACTTCAGGTTGTTAGATGTGATTATTGATCTGGGTCTGACAGCATAACTCCAGCCAAACTGTCCAGGAATAACTAAAAAGTTGTCTTTCCTTTTTCTTGCTTTTAATTTAAATATAATTTTAAAGAAGGGTAGCAAAGAATGGAGAAAAATGTAACAAACTACTGAGGGCAAAGCATATTATCAAAGCAGAATTGTGTTTTTTATGGTTCAGAAGCTCCTGGAAGAGCAGCGTACATGTGGCCATAGACCTCCCTGCACCTGGAGGGTTTGACATACTGATTGAGTAAAGACAAAAAGACAAAAGGCACTAAAAGTGGAGCAAAATTGGAGTACTACCAATGTTGAATGAAGTCTGGCAGAAGCGTCTTTCATCATGATCTGAGGACTTGCCCTGCACATTGGAGGAGGCCCACGTCCCTTCCCTCTCTTCTCTACTGTTGTCAGTTCTTGCACATTCAAAACTGTGTGTTCTGAAAGTTTTATTCACAAAGTTGTGTACCTTGGTTTAGTGGCAGGCTGTAGTCTTGTTTTGACATATGGCTCTCTATAGTAGAGAAAATATTTCTGCAAGTTTAGTATAATGAGGAAAGAGTCATCTTTTTTGGAAGCACCACGGATATCCTAGAAGATTATTTATTAACCAATATTTTTATTGCAACTATTGCAAACTCCAAAGCTTTTACTCCATTGATTTCCAAGGGAATTTGCTTGAGTAAAATCTATGAGAAAGCTTGAGTAAAGGTACGATATGAATCCCACACTTCTAGCCTGAGGTAGAGCTGGCTCAGGGCTTTGTGGAAGTACAGACATGGTTGAACTTTTCGGTCCGAAGAGGAGGTAAATACTTATTTTGTTGTCATTCTGAGGCACCAAAATCATTTTTCCACAAAAAAAGGTACCTTTTGGAGGAAGATTGGAAGATTGGATTCAAGAGTGACTGGAAGTGATCTGTAGAATATCTGTCAACTAGGGCTGGAGGAACAAAAAGATCCAGTGTGAATTTTGGAGATCTGATTCCCCCTTTGTGACCCCTTCCCTCAGCTCATCAGCCCTAAATAAGAGAAGGAGTCTTGCATTGCCAAAAAAAAAGCAGCTGTACTAGGTTGGTCCAACAATTGTGTATTACTTTTAACAATGACCAAAACCTGGAAAAGCCGACCAAAACTTTGGGCAGAGATAAAAACAGGGCAGGCATATTGCAACCCAGTAAATACTGGTTTTGTCATCACCAGCACAAGGCTTGGTGGGCAGCTGTCAGCACAGGGTCTCAGCACGGGCCTGTGCCCTCCCTGCGCTGGCTTCGCTCCGGGAGCACCCGGGGCAGGGGGCTGGCACCCCTATGCAGTCACTGCAGGGGACACACAGCCCCCATGGGG
>Ga0065711_1030184_pt1 | contig 33399 bp, 19 predicted proteins | sample Hoacrofraction12_FD_59098 | JGI IMG/M metagenome (GOLD analysis project Ga0065711, IMG submission 59098) | Hoatzin crop microbial communities from Cojedes, Venezuela - Epithelial fraction 12 v2 (version 2) | ecosystem: Host-associated > Birds > Digestive system > Esophagus > Crop | place...
TGGAGATGTTCAAGACCCGCCTGGACAAGGTCCTGTGCAGCCTGCTGTAGGTGACCCTGCTTCAGCAGGGGGGTTGGACTGGATGACCCACAGAGGTCCCTTCCAACCCCTGTCATTCTGTCATTCTGTCATTTGCCCTTGGTGAATCCGTGCTGGCTTTTCCCGATCACGTGCTTCATTTGACTTGTGATAGCCTCCAGGAGGATTTGTTCCATAACTTTCCCAGGGATTGGACTACTGAGCCTATAATTTCCTGGATCCTCCTTTAAGCCCTTCTTGTAGATGGGGGTGACATTAGCCTTCTTCCAGGCTTCTGGGATGCCCCCCAATCTCCATGACTTCTCAAAGATTATGGAGAGTGGCCTTGCAATGATGTCAGCCAGTTCTCTTAATACCCTTGGGTGTTAAGGGCCCATTGATTTGTAGGCGTCAAGCTCATGTAATAGTTCACATACCAACTCTTCCTTCATTGATGGTGGGTCTGTGCGTGTATCAACCTGGAATTTTTTTCCCAAGGCCTGGGGACCAACAGTGCTGATAAAGACATAGGTGAAGAAAGCGTTGAGAACATTTGCCTTTTCAGTGTTTTGGTGACTAATTCACCTCTCCTGTTTAACAGTGGGCCAATATTTGCCTTCTGTTTCTGCTTGGGTTTTATGTACCTGAAGAACCCTTTCTTGTAGTTTTTGACATCTCTGGCCAATTTCAATTTAAGCTGGGCTTTTGCTTTTCTAACTGCATCTCTGCATGCCCTGGCAATGCCCTGGTAGTTCTCAATGGGTATTTGTCTGCTTTTCCATCTCTGGTATGCTTCTTTTTTGGTTTTGAGCAGACTCAGGAGATCACATTTAAGCCAAGGGGGTCTCTTGCTCTGCCTACTTCCCTTTACCTTTGAAGGTGATAATCTAGTTTTGTGCTTCCAGGAGAGCGTTCTTGAAAAACTCCCAGCACTTACTAGCTCCTTTATCTTCCATGGAATCTTTCCACAGAATCCATCTCAACTGAGCTCTGAGGAGCTGAAGTTTGATCTTCTAGAATCTAAAACCTTTGTCTTAGTCCTAACCTTCAGTTTGCTTAGAAGGATTCCAAACTCCACAGTATTGTGATAACTGTAGCCAAACCTATCACTGACCGAGATATTGCAAAGCAGATTTTCTTGGTTTGTGAGTAGCAATCCCAGCAGTGACTCATTCCAGGTTGGCACATCTGACATTTGTATGAGGAAGCAGTCCTCTACACATTCGAGTAACCTGATGGACAACCTGAACTGCTGTATTATTCTTCCAGCAAATGTCTAGGTAGTTGAAGTCACCCATACGACCCAGGTTCCGTTGACCCAAAGATTGCTTAAGTGACATAAATATTGCTTCATGGGCCATATCGTCTTGGTTTGGAGGTCAGTAGCAGATGCCTACTGTAAGAGCCCACTTGGAGACAACACCTCTGGTCTTGACCCAGAGGCATTTGACAGGACTTCCACAACTGCTGTAGTTGACTTCTATGTTTTCAAGGTTCTCCTTACCATACAGCACAACTCCTCCTCCTCTTCCTTCCTGCCTGTCTTTATGAAACAGCATGCCATCCATCACGATCCTCCAGTCATGTGAGCTGTCCCATCATGTTTCAGTTGCTCCTATGATATCATAACTTTCTGACTGGGCAGGGAGCTCCTGTTCCTCTTGTGTGTTCCCCAGGCTGCATGCATTGGTATACATACACTTCAGGTGGTTGGTCTTCTGGCTCTCATCTTGGGAGGCAGCTAAGGATCATCTGCCATTGCTCTGGCTGGCCTGGCTTATTCCCAAGTTGATAGAAGCACTAGAAGGCAGCACAGCTACCCAAATTAGAATGAGGCTAGCGCTTCAGCTGATTAGTGACATTCTTACATTGTTCTTTACAAAATGATGCTCTCCTGACATATGGCTTTCAACTTTAATGACCATAACAGTTTGGCCTGACCTTGTTTCTGACAAGACTCATCAAACAAAGCAGTCAAAGTAGGCAAGAGGCTCTTTTACATGCTGCACCAGAGTAGCTCTCACAGTGGTCCAAACAAGATTTGGGTTAACTCTTGCTGTGTCTCGGTCACCCGTGCTATTCAGGTGTAATACTTGTATGGCAGCACCTGTGTCGGGTACGGGCCCTGACACAACTCCTCCTGATTCTCCCTTTGTATCACGTAACTGTCTTTGCTACTGGGGAGATCTCTAGAGGCACATGTCCTGCTTCAGTGAGAATCTGTGAGAGAACAGCTTTCAAACCATCTTTCTATATACTTCAGTATGGCACAGACTAACAAGGCAAAACTTTCCGTCTCTGACTAAGTGTTCTTCTAACATCTTTACCTGCTCGCGGTCACTTGATTTGAAGGTGCATAAAAATGTAGCGTATATTTTAGATGCACTTTTTCCCTTCTTTTTAGAGTACTCAGTGCTTATTAAACATCCTACCCTAAAAGGGGAAGGAGGCTGGTGCTCTCTGCCCTACCTAAAATAGGGTAAAGCCCAGAAGTGTGATAAGACAGTAGAGAGTTGATGGGCAAGGAACAGCGTAAAAGTAACAACAGAATGATAGCTTCAGTTTTTACTTATTTCAGTCTTATTAAGAACTGTAAGACAAGCATGTGTGTAGTACTGAGAATTAAATGGTGGTTTCTAGACTGAATATTTCATTAGATTTTTCCCAGAAACAACTGTGTCCCCAAACTCCTCTTTCAATCTGGCTGACAAAACAGGGACTGATGGCACCAAGGGGTTTGGTGTTGTGTGTGTCTGATGAATGTATTATTGAAAAGGGTCTCCTGTATCACCAGTGCCAGTTCCCAGCTTAGGTAAATCTCCAATATGCCTGACATAAACTGCTAAAATTTTACCTCAAAGATTTTGAGTTTCTTGCCTCCACTGGAAAACAGTTCTGGAATTATGTTACTCAAAATTCAGAGAAGAAAATTATCAGTTCGCCTCCCTACAGCTACTACAGCCTGCATTTGGATGTGATGGTCTATGGAAAGTGGAGAAATATGTAACTGACAGAGTTCTCAAAAAGTATTTTTCTAATTGTCCCAAAGTGAAATAAGATGATAAGAGGAAAATCAGATTGATGTATCATGGTTTTGTTGGTAGGTTTTTTTGCTTTGTTGATTTATTTTCTAGGAAAAAATCTAGCTTGGCTGAGTGTGTGATTAAGTAGTTAATGGATTAATTCTTTATAGGGAGGACAAGATGCCAGAACATTTGGGTGGTGTAAAAGTAGACTGTGCAGAGGATTAGAAAAGGTACAGGGAGGAATAATTTTCTGTTGTCAGGAAGTACACTTAATAGTACTTTTTTATCTGTAATTTTTATGATTCTGTGGCTACCCAGGGAAATGCTTAATGTTCCTGATACAGCAACTGAAGGTAGAAGAAGGAAGACTGACATACCCAGCACTGTTATAATTCATTTCATTACTTCACACGGGGCTTTTATATTGTCACGCCCATAAAGCGCCAGAGTGAGCGCTTATAGCCAATTCATCTTTATATACTGCTGCTGATCCCATTGAAGTGAATGGCAAAACTCCCATCAATTTTAATGGCTGTGGGATATGGCCCATTTTGTAGATATACAATGTAGATTTTGTGCACACACTATTTTCCATGTGTAGTGTGGCTCTCACTTGAGGTTTGGAAAATGTCTTGTAAAGTGTAAGTCACAACCATTGATGTAGTCTCTAGCTGATGAGATGGTGTGACCTGTCTTCAAAATGATATATAAAGATTGACATTTATCTATATCTATTTATTTATTTTAGGCAAGATGTGCAAGTAGAAGGTCTCCATGTGTAAAGTACTGTCTTTGGGAAATTTGCCCAAATAAATTGCAAGAGGTAGCTGTGTTAGAAATAGACGTTACACTTGCAAGGTTAACATTATGCTTCAGCATTTGAAAAATAGGAAGCATCAAAGAAAATTGAAGACAGCATGGATCAGTGGGTTAGTACATTACACAGCAGTCTGCAGCACCAGAGGCTAAGAAAAGTCCCTTTTGGAAAGCATCTGTTTGGATTGAGACTGACTCAATTAGCAAGGTACAAACAAACAAAAAATTTATTATTGATTCTTTGGATATTTTAGCTGGTGTTCTTATTGAGAAAGATTTTAAACCCTGGTAAGGTGCCTGGTGCCCCCAGAAACCATCATCCTTGACCCTATTTAAAGAAGATGTGCAATGTATAAGCCGTATTTTAGTAGCAGTAAACCCTGCTGGTTATGCATTGAGAGATTTGGATTCGTAGCAGCATTCAGCGTGTGCATACTGGAAATGGAGCTGCTTGACAGGCTGATGTCTTCATTTGAGATATTTCCCTTCCTCGCAGTAATGCATGCTGGAGAGCAGTCACATACCCAGCTTAATGAGACAACAGGGTTTCTAGAGGACCGAAATGGGAAGTCTGCAGTTTAACTAAAACTCTTAGAGTGTAGTTGTGAGTTATGTGCCAGTGGAGACTAAGTAATTCAGCAGACTGCACTGCAGGTGACAGATCACCTAGCCTTACTGTACAATACACTCTTCACTTAGTGCTTGCTGCAGTCAGACATCTGGAATTGGGTTATGCATAGATTTGCGAACTCTTTCCCTGACTGGATGTATGCAAAAGTGTATCCAGCTTGTTGAAGTACACTTGCCTTTAGTTAGTGTCATGACATCGAAGAGTATCTCCTGATGAATGTGCTGGTTTAAGTAGCTGTGCTGCGTTGGGGTGACACAGTAATTGAACAGACAAACACCACCATTCTGAAGGATATTAGCATCACCTAAATGTACAAGCAGTCCACTTGCATCCAGTCCTTTACAGCCACGCTTGTGAAACAGTAGTTATCTAGGACATGTATGAGTTAACTGATTTTGGCTGGTTGGTTTTCCCCATCTTGGTATGTTCAGAGGTTGGTTTGTTGGTTTTAATATGTAAGTAGTCTTTTTTTTTTTTAATTATAGATGCAAAGTTGACTTGAACTGTTACACTGGGATTTATATTCCTACGTGGTTCTCAAGAGAACGCAAAGCTTGAATTGAAGTGCTGATAGAGTTTCATGTAGAGCTACGTCACGAGTCCTGAACTGTGCGCCATAGTGTCATTCATTGTAAAGCACCTATAAACCACCACCGTGGCTTTGTGGAGAGGGTGGTGGTGTGGCTATAGCACTAGCCTGAACTTCAGGAGGTCAGAATTGAGAGTTTAGGTCCTAGTTGTTCTATTGATTTCCTATGAGCAATTTGCCTCAGCTGTGATTTTTAGAAGCACTTAGTGTACACCTAACTTTGCTATCAGAATCAAAAATTCCTACTGACTTATTTGAAAACAGAGTTAAGACTTACTGAAACAAATTTGCTGTTTTGTCCTCAAAGTCTCCAGGTCTCAAGTCTGATTTTTCCATCTGTGTACTGAGAATTATGTGTTCTACTCAGAAAAAAATGTGAAGATAAATTCATGGATACATGTGAGCCACATAGGTCTTAGAGAAACAAAAGCCAAGCTTGGCCCAGTAGCATTTGTTTACTTTGCAAAGGTCTGACTGACTCCACCAGTTTCCAGAAGCTGGCTAACCTGGGAATTTATTTTTTTTAATTATGAGGCTACTTTTTAATGAGAGGATTCATTATTTTTGCTGAGAATGTACAATGCTTTAATAGCAGAGAGGGAAGATGAGGAAAGCTTGTTGACACAATTTTTCTTCCCATGTCCTCTCTTAAAAGATAGTCTTGCAACACAGAGCAGCTGTCGATAGCCTGCAAATTATTTCTGCCCTCCCTAGCAGATGTCCAGTGGCAGTTTGCAGTGTACTGTGAACTCCACAGATGTCAAAGATTAAAATAAGTGAAAGTTGTTAAACAAAAAAGATATAAAATGTTCGTTCTTAAATAAAAACTCATAAATGTCTGGGATTCTGGCAAAAGCCTGTCTCCTTTACATTTTGTTTTTTGAGAATACAGAATGCTCTAACATCTAAACTCATCTGAGATATGCTGCTGCTTTTTTAAATTATTGATGCTTGAACCGAGAAAGACAAAGGGCGTGTTTTATTTTTCTTGAAGTTGCGTCATACAAATTGGCTCCCAATGCAGAAGAGAAAGTGTTTTGGAAAAGCTTTTACAGCTGTGGGGTTGCAGAGACAGGGGATGTCAAAAGGGGACATTATCAAAGTTCACTCTCTGAAGGCTGCTCTGCTGCTTAAAGGAAGGCAACATTTTGTGGCTTTTGGAGCTGATTTGCAGCAGAAGTGTATTTTTTTTTTGGAAAGGGGAAATAGATACTAATTCTGACAACAAAGGAGGTCTGAGGAGGAAGAGGAGAAGAGATGTGTTCAGCTAAAGAGAAAAATAAATCTAGCATAAAGTCTGATAATTTTAATTACTATAGTTAAAGAAGTACACAGGGCCTATGATTGGAATGAGTATTACACATACTGGTAAATAGAAAAATGCACATAAGATGGATTTTGAGCCACAAATTTCCCATGCTGGAACCAAAATACTGTTTGGAAGTATTCCAACTATTTGGAAGAACTAGTAAATAGAATATTAAGATAATTATCATGATGACTGGACTATTAATTTGTCAGTTATTTCCAAGTGTTTTCAAATATCAGAAATCTTGAATCACTGGCTTAAAGTGAAAAAAAGAGTCTCGGGAACAAAACTGAACTCTGAACTGCTGGGTTTGTCCCCTTTCTATGGTCTGATTTGCTTAAATTTGTAGATATGGAGCTTCACATGCTGTGCAAGCATTAAAAAAAAAAGCATTTAGCATTAAACATGGGAAACTCCAATTTCAGGACGTTGAAATGCAATGCCTGTATGTCAACTGGAAGCTTGTTTTCACGCAATGTGTCTGAGAATGAGGGTGTACTGAGCTGTGACTCAGAACAGACAGAATTGTCGTTACTGGTGACCAATTTTGGATGAGTTGTTTTATCCTCATGCGTTTGACAGTCTCTTGGAGAACTATATGGAAGATGACATGGCAAAGTTACTCTTTGCCAGCTCTGCTGAATTGATCCATGCTTTCCTCTGAAGTGTTTGACGGTGACTCTTTGCAGAGATTCAAGATTGGACTAGATATGACTATATAAGCTTTCTTTGATGCCAGGAGGAAATATCTGTGTTTCTGGGGAAAAAAAGTCCGAACAGTATTTAAAAAAAAAAGCTTCACGCTACATTCACACTGCACACGCATGTACACACATGCAGAGCCTTTTAGTTTAGACTCTTCTGCCTGGAAGATACTTACAGGTAGCTGAAGTGTGATTAACTTCATGGGATCAGAGATAAGGAAGTGGAAGCTCATTAAATGCATTGGGATGTGTTTCGTTTTGTCTGTTTAGTTGAACCTGTTGGATTGTTGATTTCTTTTATATATTTTGAATAAATACAACATTTGTAAGAAAAAGAAAAACCTATGCTGGGGAGAAATATCTTAAAAATCTTCAGCCTACCAAAGTTTCTTTTTCTTTTTCTTTTTTTTTTTTTCGTTAAAGAATAGAAGGTGGCAAAATTGCTATTTCTGAAACAGGCTATAAAACAAGGAGCATATAAAAAGCTTTCTAAGAAAGCACATCCTCTGTTGAATCCTACATTAAAAGGAAATCGAGAACTCTCACTCTTTATCTGATACCTTTAGTCTGTCTGAAATGGAGGAAGGTTAACAGTGGCTAAGCAACATACATGTCAAAGTCATATTCACTTCCTTGGAGACTTAGGCTTTCAAAATCATTTCAGCACTTTGAAAATGTCAACGCTAAAAATGGACAGAGTTTCAGTTAGTTCTATAAGGCAGCTCTCCCTCCTGCTATCTTGGCTACTTCAGATACACAACTGCTATTGCTGATGGTGAAAGGGAAAGTGCATTTGACCTGCCGTAGGGGATTTTAATGAAAACATTGTGGAAAAGAAAAGGTAGAGTTTTGTTAGAATACCTGCAATTGATCATTGTTGTGATGAATTAAGCAGGACTAGGCATGAGTGGGTGTGAATTTTTGCAGTAGCAACAGTGGTGCAGGCAGAACTTAGAAATGCCATCATACCAACTCATCTCTAACAGCCTATATGTCTGTGTTTAACTCAAATTATGTGACACGGTGTTGCAAAGAGGATACTTTAGGAAGAGAGGACAGCATGTAAAAGTAAGCATGAAGTTTTTCCTTAAAAACTGCAATGGTACTTCCAAATCAGTAAAATGTATACCTCATCTTTTTCCTTTGTGTACTTGCTTTTTGAAATAATTTGGTTAGAGCGTTAATACATGTGAAGAAGCCAGCCCTAAGCACAGACAGTTTGGTCATGGCCTGTCCTGGAAGAAGAAGTTAGCAAATGTTACAAGTAGTATCAGAATATCACTGTGTTAGTGCCTCTTTACATTTTATGCCTTGTGTTTGTTCAGTGAGCGTAATGACATAAGAGTGAGAAGTGATTCTTTCCCCTTTCTGTCTTTAACTCATATTCTGTAATGACAAGTCTATGATGATTTCTTTGAACTTTTGCTCTTGTACTCAGATCGGGATGTACATGACCAATGTTAACATTTTGTCTCTCAGGGGTTTTGGGTAGGAGGTATTTTTCTGTTCTGTAATATCTATTCGGTTGAATAACTTATTTTTTCACCTCTCCCAAAAGGTCTGATTATACTTACACTAAAATGCAAAGTCCAAAATGAATGCCAACCGAGTAAGTTTACCTGAGGGTGGGAAACCAGTAAAACTTACGTGGTTGTTTTCTTTCAAGAATCCATGCAAACTGCAGCAAAAGTGAAGTTTGGCATCAGTTCATTGACTTAATTTAATTGGATTGGAGCTGTTGCTGCCTCTACTGTAGAAGAGCTGTCTTGGCTATTATCACATTTGGATCTAGAGTCATCTTTAATCTTGCTTTGTTTCACTTTTCTACTTCCAGGAAGGATGAGTCTGTTGAGCCTTGCATACAGGCCTGTCAACTCCTTTCAACTCGTAGCTATTTCCCAGGACCAATATTATAACACATTTGTCTCGCAAACCTACTCCATTAAAGGATGTCAATACATATGTTAGACTTAAATACTTCCTAACTGCTCTTACCTTGTAGCAGTCCCTGTTGTTCTGAGTCTACATGCTGAAAACATTATCTCCTGTCTGTGTCGGGAGGTCCTTTGCTCGGTGTTCTTTCCCTACGGACCCGTTGTACTTTGCATGCCGTATTTCCCCTGTCAAGGTTGGCAGGTATGCTCGCAGGCTTATGAAGGATTTGTTAAGAAACTACCTTGAGGCCCTTGTGTCTGATGCAAATATAAACAAGTCAGCTGCAGTTTTCCTGCTACAAAGAAGATGGCATAAAAGCAGTGCTTGAAAAATAGAGGAAATACAAAGGTTGTTTATATGTTAAGTGGACAAGCCTTCGTGAGATTGTAGCCACTGGGACTGTGACAAGGCAGCAAGACTCTGGAGCAAATCTGTAATTAGCTGTACAACTTCTCTGGGGACAGATGCTCCACTGGTGTAAATTCTCACCGTTTCAGTGGAGTGGTGGTAGCCAATACCAGTTGGGAATCTGGTCCATCCTTTGAGAGGGAAAGGCTTTTTGGAAGCTTTCACTTGCAAGATCCAGGCTTTCACATTGCCTTGTCTTAGCAATTGGTTTAGGACTACAGTTGGTTGAGGACTATAATCCCTAGATGGTCTAGGGGTGGCACAAGCCTAATTGAGTGTAAGTACTGTGCTTTGAGCAAAAAAAATAAACTCTGCCGGTCACTTCCTTCTCAGAGGAAAAGGAATGGTGTCCCTTGGTTTACCCTGCAAACATAAACTTTCTGAAGACATGAATGTACTTGTAGCTACTAGGGATTTGTCTGGCTATTCAAAAGGTGGCTGGAATGGTAGTACACAAGAAGACACAAAAGACCCTGGAATACAGGTCTCAAAGAAGGGAGAAGAGACAGAAGACCACAATTAACAAGCTACTGACTTACTTGCCTTTTTGAACATAAGAGTTCTCCCTAACTTATACTGTAAGCAAGCCGAGTCCTATCCTGCCTAAAATTTTCTGACTTTATTCTCAGAGTAGAAGTGACTTGCATACTATTTGCTTAGTGAAAACTACGGTACATAGTTTGTGCAGTGCTTACAAACAAAGGTGAATGTCTTCTCTCTAGTCCTATTTGAATGCCTGGAGTGGTAAATGAGACTTGCTCAACTTTTACTGTCTAGAATGGTAATAAGTTGCATCTATATATAGGTAGATAGATAGATGTATATTGGCATGTATATTCATGGGAAGAGTGTATTAAAATGTAGTGACACAAAAGTAATTTTCACTTCAATTTTGGAGAATAAAGCAAAGCCATCTTCAACTGGTCATACTTCTTCCACATTGTCTGTCTCGGAGAACGGAATTTGAAATGTTCAAATCAAATTAGAATGTTGTGGCCTTGACCTGAATAGAAACAAGAATGAAAAAAAAGTATTTAGAAGATGCACAAGTAATCTGTGGGGCTTCTCGGGCTGCCAGTTTGTGAGCATTGTTAATTCAGTAGCAATAGCCTCCTATTTTAGTGCAGCTGAGTGTCAATATTGACATGTGAAATTATATCTGTTAAAAATGCTCCATTTGCATTTTATTTAATTCTTTTTTCTTCCTCCTAACATGCATGATCAGTTTCAGGTATAACAGTCTACAATTTGTATTATATTCAGACAATCCAGATCTCATTACATTAGACAAACACTGTACAGGAAGAAAGTGGATCACATAAATGCCACTAATATTATTCATGAATTTTCCTGCTGCAGTAGGTTGGAAATATGCTACACATATTCTCTTACAAATGACTTTGTTTACATTCTGGTATTGTATTTCTGGGTTTTTTTTATTGCTATTTAAGAGGTTTTGATTCATTTCTTCAGATAAAATTCAATGCTTTACTGGTGCTGTTTGTTCTCTACCATTGATAATAATGTTCATCCCTCTTACCTCCTTTCCACCTTCCTCCTGGTCTCTGGATGTCAATCTGTATCTCAGACTGGAACCTCAAATTGCTGTAGCTTTTCATAGAATATGGACTGTTCAATACCGTTTCAGCTACTTTAGGTAATAGTTTAATTGCCTGTTGTCTGCTGATGTAAAGCTGTTTGCATACTGATAGTTGCTGTTGGGAGTGGTGTTGTAAAACAGCCCAAAATACAGGAATAGAAACATATATATCATTAAGTGCATATATAAAATTATAATGTGTTATGTGTGTAAAATATATAAGTAAAAACATATATAAAATTGCATATGGCATGCATATCATCTAGGACAACTGCAGGTAAGTCTTCTGGAGGAGTCTTATTAATGAAAAAGCTTCAATCGTAATTTGGACCATGCTGTAGTGTTTAATAAAGATATTATCTGTGACATTAATTCAGTAGGATGGTTTAGCACAATTTTAAAACAAGATTCTGTCTAACAAATTTCACAGGTTTTTACAAAAATTTCTGCATAAATCCATGGCATTTCTACAGTGTTTCGTTGTTTCAATTATTCTTTTTTTTTTTTAGGTTGCACAAAACCTTCCCATAAAGAAGTACAATATCTTCTGCTTGTGATTTGCTGAAGTCCTAGAGCAACCTGTGGTATCAAATGCAAAAGTAATATGCTCTTGTCAAGAGCAGGTCTGTGTTTGCTGAGCGTTGTTGATCACCTGAAAAGATCACTTGCGCGTATGAGTTCAAGAAAGCTCTGCTATTGGTTATGATATGTGTACGTTGAATGCCCTTCCTGCTCTGTGATTAAAAACATCAAGAGGATAATAACGTACAACCTGCTAGTGGGTTTGAGCTTCAAAAAAGAAGGCATGAGGAAAGTCGATGAGTGCTGTCAGTCTTTTTAGTGAGACAACTGCAGCTAATTCACAAATCTTTTTCCTCTTCTCTCACTCTCCTCTCTGTCCATGGAGGAGCAGGGGCCAGCGGGAGAGGTGGCAGATATCGGGTCATTGTGTTATCTCCACTTTGTTTCACTCCATTTCTGTTCTCACTAGTCTGGGGCCCTTCTGGTACACTTCATCATTCACATGGCCACAGGTCTTGAGGGGTTCTCCAGTGATGGTGGCGTTACTCATCACATTACATCTGTGAATACTGGCCTCAGAAGTTAATGGCAAGAGAGCAGTTTTTCTGAAGAGCTGACCTCTTACTTGCCCATAAAATTTCAACACCATTTCTCTTTATTTCTGCCCATCTGCTGTGGAAGAAAAGGTGAGTAGTGGGCTCTGGAGGGAAGAGCAAATCAGATAACTTGGTACTGGCTCTTCTATTTGTTGACTGCAAGGTTTATGTGTTGATGAGGTCAATTTATTTTTTGTTATTTGTTGGTTTATTTATTTCAAACAGGTGAAATTATGCGTGATTCTGATTCAGTTGGCTAAATGAAGTCTCTGTGACTGACAGCATCCTTTTAATAGATTATGCCAGTAATGATTAGGCCAATGTAATATAAGCAGTGCTTGAAGTGGTGTGTATGCTTATATATGAATATTCAGTAATGTAGTATTTTTGGTGGCACATGTTGTTTTCTGTAATTAGTAGGCCTGCTTGTCAGATAATACCAATATATTAATTGGCAAAAAATGGCACTAATAAGAGAAATCTGAAAGGTCTAGAGGGTCAGAGATGTGCTGCTTATTGTTGGTGTTTATTTCTTTTGACTAGCCTGAGATGTGTGAACTGGATTTTTTCTAACTTGGTGGTTAAGGTATAACAGTCTTCATTTTAATCCAAAATTGCTATTGGTGCTGAATTTCTCTAGTCTCTTTTCTGTCCTCTTATGTGTGACTGCTGTTCATTAAAGTTATTAAAAATTATACATTCTGGATAAAAAAATAAAAATTGTTATAAGTACATTCACTCTTTACTACCAGAAATCTACATATTTTTTTCACAGCAGATTGCTGTGAAGAATATTGAGTTATAGATTTTATTTACCTTCTTCCAAGAATTTTGCAGCAAAGGGACTATTAAAAAAATCTAAGCCAAAATGGAAGCACCAATCAAAATATGGAAACATGTTCAGCCTCAGTCCCAGGTAAGCTCATTTCAGGTTTAATACAAGTTCTCTGACATATGAACATGTAACAGAGACACAGAGGAGAGTTGAAGGTGATGGAGTGAGGGAAAACCCAAGCATTCAGACATGGTTTATCTGCCTTATTTTCTGAGCTGTATTTCTTTGCTCTTGTTCTCCTGCAGTACTGACTGACAACAAAATGGCTGCAGATTTCCGTCTTCCAGCCTGTCTAAGGTTTATCAGGCAAGCAATCTAAGCAGGGTAGGGGAGAGGCATTCTGTAGCCTAGGTTCTGGTATCGAAGACAGCACGTGATAAAGCTTACAGGGCACAAAGTGAAGCCAACGCAGCCCATAGGACAGTCTGGATGTGTTGCAGTGCTGAGGAAAACCATTCTCCTTTAAGGATAGCTGCCTTTACATGTCCCCAGGAGGCTGTGGTACCTGAAAACATTCACACCTAGTAAGATCGCAGACTCTGGAGTATAAGCGAGCAGGTTTTGAAGGTCAAACCATATACTGTGTTTACACAGAGGGTTTTCTAGGGCAAATAGCTATCTTGTCCTCCTTTTCTTGTGCTTCTGCAAGGCCTGACATCATTGGGTTCTGGTCCATAGCTTTTCTCCTAAATATATGTTGTGAAACACGCATGTAGTGAAAGACGCATAATGGATTCATGATCATGTGCAGCTAGGTAGGCATTGCTGTGATCAGCTTCATTTTTTTTCTTGTATCTGCATCTAAAGAATCACATTGCCTGTAGTTAAGAATGCAACACATCGAATCCTGTTATCTAAGCCATCTGAATCAGATTTCAGTTTGACAAGGCTATTTTTCATACCATGACAACTATCAGCCTACTAGAAGATTTCCCTTTCCTTTCAAAGATAATGCTATTATTTTTGCTAAAGGAAAGGAGAGCCTTCCAAGATTTTAAATTCTGAATATATGAAATAAGTTTTGAATCTCAGAGAAAAGTGTGATTTCATAAAGTTATCTATTTGAAAAAGTTATTTTTTGATGTGGCTTGAAGTCCTGTTTTCTCCTAGATGTATGTCTTAATTCAGCATAGCCAGGAACTCAGCCTCTGATGAACACCAGGTCCTCGATACGTGTAAGCTACCGATTGATGCTCTGCTTCTCTATTACATAGGTGAGCATGAAAGAAGCAGGAGTTCTCTATTATATTCAAAGGCCAGAGAGAGACTTTCCAAACAACAAAGGCCGCTTGCCAACACTTGACGTAATGCACATTTTCATTAATATTGGATTTATTGTTTGCATTTTAAATATTTTGTCTATGCCAAGCCAGTGCAAAAGGTTTTAGAAAGGAGCTTCAGCAAGGAGTAAAAAACAGGAGGATTTGGAATCCAGCCATTAGGATTGAGACAAGGAAGAGATGACCTTGCAGTTCAAAGCTACTGTAGAGGTAGGGAAGAGTTTTGAGCAGCAAGCAGATAAACAAGGAAAGAGAGATGAGAATTTCCATTTAAGAGATCAGAGAGCAAGTAGAATTTTAACCTTAAGAGAAAGATCTAATGCAAATTGTGACTCCAAAAAAGGGGAAATGAGGACTAAGAGGTATAATTTGTCATGCTAAAGAAATATTTATTTGCAAGACTGGTCATTCTGCCTTTTAAAGGGTAAAGTTTCTCCCATGTCCAGTTCTGCATGTTTACGGCTTTGGTTAAATACCATCCTCCTTTTTACAGCGGTTAGCCGCAAGCCAGAGCTGTTGTATGATGGGTTGACATGTTGTCATTGAGTTTGTTACTGATTATCCAAGGCTTAACAGAAACAGACAGGCTTCAAACTGGTATCTCCAGCTTATTCCTATGAACAGCATATTCCTCTCCACCTTACCCTGTCTTCCCCACTATTTTTATTCAAGTAGCCTGTCCTGTCATAAGGTAAGACCATAAGGTAAAATTCTTTTGAGAAAGGGACGCTGTTTTAGGAGATACTAATGCAAAAGGCTGCACTCTACATTCCCTAGTGGTAGGACCATGCTTTCGGCTTTGGTGGCATAGTGCGAGACTCTTCTACAGATCTTGTGACTTAGCAAGCCAGATGGTCTCATGCTATTATATGAAGTGGTGCAGCACTTTTTTGTGTCGGGGAAAAGAAAACTTGAAAGATTCTAGGAAACTAGAGCTCTCTGCTGATGCACAGGCTTTGAAACTTTGGCATCATGAATACAGTTGGGTGGGTGGATGGATTCTGACGCACTGCAGAGCTGCAGCAGAATGCAGCAGTGTTAATTGACTGCATTAGCAACATGCTGTCACGTTGAAGGGTTATAATAGTAGTGCACGGCTGTAGTTGGAAAACGCATGCTCAAAAGGCATGGACCACATAAAGCACCTAGGTCTCAGTGAAGCAGGGTTCATGGGTATGTCCATAAGACCAGATAGCACTTTTAAACAGAAGCAGATGTGTGCAGCACAACAGCTGGGGCTGAGGACCCAGCACTGTGTGCTTCAGCAGTTTACTATGGGTCAACGGTAGCTTGGTGCTGTGAACTTAGTGGCTGCTGGTGGCTGCAGAACACTAAGCGGACTCCTGGAGTGCGCTGTCTAATTGAGTTTCATCCAAAAGGAATCCAGTTTTCACACTCCAAACCCACTCCGTAATGTAAACCAGAATGTGATAAGTGAGGCAGAGTTGCTCCAAAAGCATGATCCTGATCCAAAGCAAAATACTGACATACATGCATTTCATGCCTACCCTGTGCATACTCCAGGAAATAAGTGGCAGAGAAAGACAGCTATTGTGTGATCCTCCTTCCATTTAATGGAAAGCCATCCCATGCTGGATGAGTTTAGCAGTGCTAAACTCTGCTAGGTGGCAGGGAGAGTGCCAGGTCCTCCCAACTGGGCAATCTCAGTTCACTTCTGCCTGCCCTTTGCTCCCATCCTTAACCTCAAGCTGTCAGTATTTTTAGTCAGACTTCAAAAAAGAAAAGAGAGTGTTAAGCCTTCTTACGTGTTTTTAAAAAAACACTTGAATGCTGGTTTCTTGGTGGATTTTCAGATTCAAGTTTTACACTGCACTTGTTCTAATACAAATTCCACTAGCATTTTTTGTGGATCTCAGATCCTTGAAGTTTAAGATGATGAATGTAATTAGCTAAATGGTTGTTCTGTAAGTATAGGGAAGCCTTTTAAGTAATGGCATAGAAAGAATTAACCTTTTTTTCCTTTCCACACACCTTCTAGAGATTTGAAAATTTGATTTTACATGTGTAACAAATTAAAGTTTAGTAGCAGTATGACAAATGCACTTCAGATCTGCAGCTTGTTTCATGCACTCTTGAAAACCAATTCTTAGGCACGTTATTAATAGAGGATAGGAGGCATTTCTATTAATTGGCATAAACATGGAATCTATGAGACTGTTTTACTCCTTTAACTTTTTTTTTTTTAAGGAGAACAGACTTAGAAAACCCAAAGTGTAACTATTAAATTGGAACATACAGTTCCTTTTAAGGAACATTTCCAGGAAGAATACAATCCTCTTTCTGGCACTGTCAAGTGGTCTGAACCATGTGAGTCTGCTGGGTTGTTACACCTACCAGTAACTAAAGAATATGGAGATACTGCACAATTTATTCCAGCTACTAACCTATGTTTCTTGGTAACTGATTTTGGAAGATATTTAATGCTGTGTAGTCGTTAAAGTTTCATTAAAGCTTAGCTCACCCTTTCCACTAATTCTACATCAAGGTAATCCAACAGTTTATGGTGCATTGTTCCTAATCCAACCTGATGTAAGGGAGAAGATGAAGAGGCCTCCTGGTCTGTATTTTATAATAAGAACAATGGAAATTCGCATTCTGTGTGATCACTTAGTATAGCTGTCACTTTTCCCTGAGGCTTCAATTTTGCAAACTGTACACAAAAGCTTATGAACCCAGATTTAGAGTATAGTGTCCATGGCATGAAAAGGGGACAACATGGATATGCATAGCTACTCCCCAAATCATGATCTGTTTTCATGTAATTTTCTACTGTATTCTGAGCTAACCATGAAAAATTGAATTAGGAAACAGGACAATTAGTTTCGAGGAAGAGTTGCTTATAGGCTTTTAGGTACTTTTGATCTCAGTCTGTTGTACTCATTCTAAACGGTGGAAAAGTCCATCACTGAAGGAATCACCCTTTGATGTAGGAATATGCAATACAAGTTATAGAATCTTACTTCATGAATCTTTACAATTAGTTATTCTGTATAATTAACTGCATTTTGAATGCGTTGCATCAGCTAAACAGACCACAACTTGAGACATGGTTTCTGTCTGAGCTGAAGCTCTTCACTTCGTATTTTTATATACTTATGTGTATGCTTCATATGCAATCTATGATTAAACATATGTGCTTTGCCTTTAGGAAAATCAAACACATAATGTGTGATCCAGAAATGGCTGAATCAAGGAAACAACTACATTGAGTTTAGGCATCTACTCTGAGGTGTAAATATGGGGGTTTGGCACTTTTGAATATAAAAGCTTGTCCTTTGTCTTTTGGTACTGTGTGATTTTCATTCCTTTCATCAGACCAATAGGTCTTTGCTAATTTATGGTTGTGAATGAAGAAACTTGTACATTAATGATTTTTGTGCACTAGCAAGTAAACAATTATACAAGGATGGCTGCCGCTTCAATAGACATATTCTGTTTCTCATTTTTGTCAATGTTAGCATATCTTTAATTATTTATGATGCTTCATAGTCTACTACTCAATGTTCTGTCCCATGTCTGCAGAAATAATGAAACAATAATAAGAAGAATCTTGACTGCAGCATATGCCCTATCTTGAAAGGTGCGAACAGTCTGCAAATGCCGTTTTCTTCAAATAATCAGCGGTGCTATTTAGGAAAATGCTTATAAACAAATGTCTTGAAGGACATACGCATCATTTTAAATGTTTGCTTTTGCCAGAGAATTAAAACCACCTGCTTTCTGTCTTGGAAGCATTGGACTGAATCCAAATCAGAATATAGTAGCCTCGCTTGCACTGAACTAGATTCACTTTAATACTAGTTGGAATACCAAGTACCTCTAATTGCCTCCCGGAGCTTGTGAGAAGGGAGCAACACTATGTCCTCCTCTCTTCCCCTGCTGGCTACAGCTGTGCTCTGAAAGAGAAGTCCAAGGGCAGGAGTCAGAGCAGAAGAATTACAGTGGGCTCTTTGCCCCACCCAGCCTAGCAGTCTTCTCTTGTCTGTATTCCCACTGCCTATGACCTCGTCACCTGTGGAAAATTTACGTTCTCCTCCTTTCAAGCTCATGTGGCCACATCCCTCACCAACATTTATAGTGTTCTTTCCCAAAGTACTCACTGCTCCTTACCTAAACCTTATGCTCCCTGCCACTCTTACTTAACCCTTTCTTCATATTGGCATCTGGTGGTTTTCCATGCTACCTCACTTTTCCTGTAGAAAGCCTTAGTGTAGTGTGAGACTGCATACTGCTGGAAAGCTGCTTGTCTCAAGTCCATAGGACAATGTCACCCTAATGCTGACATGAGCTCACTATATTGTCTTCAAAGGCAGAATGAGGAAATTGCTTCTGCAAGGAATGTAAGACAGATGGCTGTTAAGTACAGCAAGTACTTACTTGCTGGAGGGAAATAAAACCTGTGCTTATTGCACTCTGACAGATTGGTTTGAAAGGGTTGCATGCAGTTTATAATCTCCAACCTGGTAAAAAGAAACTTACTTAGCATCAATGACTCCCCCTTTTAATCCTAACTCTTTCAGTGGGAAGAGAAGACATAAGATTACAAGCGGTATCTATAAGCCACAGGTTTAGGCATCTTAAATCAATGTATCTGTAGGCTATATGGAAGTTGCAGGATGAGGAAGTACTGGATGTGAGAGACAGTTGTACCCTTCTGTCATCAAAAAGGTCAGAAGAAAGAGCTTGTCAGCTAGGTAGCCAATAAACATAAATTTTGCCTTGTGTGGATCAATATAAGATCATGTGTTCATATCTGATTACCTTAGATGGGTTAAGGTATTGGAAATTATTAGGATAATAAAAACCAGGTTTGGCATCATGGTGGTACTTCTTTGTCCTTGAAACTCTGTGGTTGGAGAGGTTCCCATTTGTAGATGCCAGATGGTTCTTGAAACCTCATTGCTGAAATGCGCGAAGATTTCTACCCTAACAGGTCATATTCCTATTAGGTTTTCTTCAGATATTCTCTACTCCTGGTAGAGAATTCTCTTTCTCTTTTTGTAGTGTTTTCATTTTCAGTCTGTATCCACTTTCTCTCTTCACGTTTTGTTAATGACCCATTACTAGCACAGTAGAAATAAAGCCTCCCTAGCTTCATTCTAAAATCTTTCTGTTTTTACCAGCCAGCATATCTGGGCATGCTCAGAGTTACTGATATTTTTGCAGTAGTCTCCTTGGAATTGGGAATATAAAAGTGGGAAGACTGATTTTACCGAATGATAGCAAAAGTATCTACCTCTCACCATTCAAGTATCTGTTTTGTGGAAGTGAAAAAAATCTCCAGTAGTCTGTTGCCTCTTTAAAATTAGTCTGTAGTTGAATAATTTTCCTATTCTGTTCACCTGTATGACAAGGGGTCCATTAGGCTCTCATCCCTGCCTTTGCACCGCTCTGTTACGAGAGAGGGCTTCCAAGAAATAGCACTTCCTCCTTTCCACAGCACCTGAAAAGAAACCCTGTTCTGCAGGTCTTGGGCTTTGCCTCCATTGACATGATGGTAAATGCAGAACAACTGCAATGGAGTCACTCTTGTCACCCTCAGTCTGTACTGGTGCATAAAGCCGGTCACTAAAGCGCAAGTTTGCGATTTAGTCTGTTGGAGTGTATCCCCTGTGGAAGTTTCATTGTCAGGACTTGATTCTCCTGGGTGATCTTTCTTAGCTGATTATTTTAGGCTACAGCTGTTATAATTAATCTTGCTATATGGGTTTATTGTCGCATGCTTTGTTTTATTATTGCTTTTTGTTTTGTTTCTGGTTTTAGTTTTCGTTGTGAGGATGTCTTTAGGATTATTTTCTTTTACAGTATAGCTAGGTCTTTGCTTTTTCAGTCTATATGCAGTCTGTATTTTGAATACATAATTTACTTATTTTTTACTTTATATGGCATCTACTAATGTCTTATTATACGAATAAAGATGTTTAGTTAGAGCTTTGTCCACTTCTGATTGAACCCCTGCTGTAGTATCTAGGGGGTTTCATATATCTCTTCTCAGCACTAGGCCTACGTTTTCATCATATGTATGTAACATGAATGTGTTAATATTAAATATCGATTAAAACACACTCTGAAGCATGTGTATCCTGGCACAGCAATTTTCTAGTGCCTGTGTGTAAGTACTTCTGTTTTTTTCTTTGCAGTCTTCTGCATTGAAATCCTGATGGTCACTTACGATGAATCACTTTAGTTGCACCATGATTTGTAAGACAGCATTGCTTTAAATCCCACATGCAAATGGAGGTCTCTTGCTCGGCAGTCTCTGATAGAAATGTAGGTGTTTCTTCCACTGAGTAATGGGGTAGGATCAAAATATCCAGCACAAGTCACTATGAGATACAATCCAACACCACCTGTAGATATGTACTGCACTAGAAAAGTCAACGTGAAATGAGTCACTCTGTGCCTTGCTTTCCCCTTGTGTCTTGGATGAGCTCTGACCTCAGAGGAGGTGGTGGTATTTGTTTACTTGTTTGTTTGACTTTGTGATTGTTGTATCTATGATTAGAAGATGGAATTTGCCATCGTAAACCCTAAGTGTCTAGAGATGGGTAACCCCTCAGGGTAGGATTTAGCAGATTACAGGGGATGAAGACAAGAAGTTTTGTTTTTCCAGTGAGGGGATGGATGTAACCAGAGCAACCTGTTTAGTTTAGAGCTCTTTTAGTTTTGCTCTGGCTAAGAAATGAGAAGTGGTCATGTCAGTTAAATAGCCAAAATGGCCTGAATCAACCTTAATGCAGCTTTCACCTTGTTTTGCTGCAGACAGACCCTGTGACATTGTTCAGTACTCAGCACTGGGGCAGAACACGCCTGTCTCGCTTTTTCTGGAAAACAAGAGGTCAGGCTGGGATAACGTAAGGTCAGGCTGACATAAAAGCTCCTCTGCTTTATGCGACTGCTCTCCAGAAAGCAATCTGGTTTTCTTCTTTCGTTTTGCATATTCCACAAGGAAGTACAGCTTAGAAAGGAGGTTTTTTGCTTTGTGTTTATTTGGATTTTTTAAATAGCTGTGCCTAGTGATTTACCTGAATCTAACTAATGCATTTGTAAGGTGCTAGCTACTGTAATAAATAGGAGAAGGCAACCAGCAGTGCTGCTGTTAGAGAGGAGATGAGTCTTGGTATTTCTGTAAGCAACTCTCCTTTGTTGCTTCAGAGTATAAAATGAGTGCGGGAATTAATGTACAAGATTAGATCAGCATTTCATATACTCCAGTATTCTTTCTCCTTACACTCCTTCGACCCTGAACACTTCACAGGCACTGGAACCTGTCTACATTGGTGATAAACTGATGTGGAAAGTGGGTGTTTTTTTTGTTTGGGGGAGGGTGTGTGTGTTTTATTGGGTCTTTTTCCTCCTGACTTCAATGATTGAAGTTGACTAATTATCTGAAAATTGGTGGTTTATGGCCTGTCAAAATTCTGGGTATTTTGCTGTTGTATCCTTATTTTTAGCATGCTTTTGGATGTTCTTGAGAACCACACAAGGGTCATCTACTTTTAACACCCTCATTAGGCAGGAGGAAATATTTTGCTTCCAAAAGCCTGTATGCTGTTGTTTGTTACTTCAGGTTTAAAAATAACAAGCTTAGAAATATTTCAAAGTTCTCTAGAGAATGGAGCCTGGTTCTGGAGGCTGATGGCCAGATTGTGCTACCATGTATGATATAAATCCAGAGTAACTCCATTGATTGCAGGGCCATTACTCCAGCATAACCAGGAGCAGAATGTGGCCCTCAGTTTAATTTCTGAAACAGCTTCTGAATTTATTAGAGCTATGCCTCTCTGCAGGACCTTTCATGGCTTTGCTGCAGTGGTAGCCTGATGTGAATCAAGCTTCCTTGCAGCTGAGAACAGTGCTGATTACATATGAGTCTCTAATAACGTTTGCAGGAGTTTTGTGTTCCTAGGACCATCTTAGGCATTCAAACAGCTTACCCTTCTGCCTGTGACCTGAAGAAAGAGGAAAGTGTTTTACAGTAGTAATAAAGAGATTACATTAGATGAAGTTATTTTCAGGAGCTATATCAGGAAGATTGAGAGTCAATTATCCTGGTCAGGTTCATCTTTAGGACACAAGCAAAGAACAGGGTTAAGCCATTTATACCGTACTAACAAAAAAAGATTTAAAGATGCAGCGTGTGCGCTGAGTACTTGACCCTTATCAGCGGGAACAGCTAGTGAGGTCACTGACCATATTTTGGGAGCTGGAGGGTATTGCTTCAGTCTCTTTTGAGGGGCTCCTTGACCTCTTGGACTCTTTTACTCCACAGAGAAAGCAAGCTGTGTGGCTTTCATCACCCGTGGCAGTGAATATTTGGTAGGGAGAATAGTGCTGAGGCTTCTGATGGTATTTCTAGGTTCTGTTTTGTGAACGAATTTCCCCCCTTTTGCAAAATCCTGCGCTGCCTGATTTCAGAAAGCTTTCCAACATTGTTCTCTGCTGACCCTACTTGCAGTCGCACATTCGTATGCAAGTTATACATATATCATTTCTCTACAATAAGATGCTAGCTGCTTTTTTGTTTTTCTTTTTTTTTTTTTTTTCCAAACAGTACTTACAAGATGTAGAAGGCTAGCTTTCCAAAAGTAGATTTGCTATTTAAGAGCCCTGGCTTTTTTTAAGTGAAACTTAGCATCCTGTTAGACAAAAAATACTGTTTCTCTTATGTTTCATCTGTAGAGGGAAATGTTGCTTGAAGAATGGCCATATGCAATGGTATGTCGTTCTGCTAGCTATTTTTAAGTATTCACATACACCCTACTTAATAGAAGAAAGATGTCTTTTCTGAGAATGTGACAGCTGAATCAGTAACCTCTGCCTCTCACAACCACAAGAAACTGATGATCAGCTGGTGGAAGGGACTGTGCAGCTGGAAGGTAAGGAGGGTGAAGCTACGCTGACATAAACCTGCTGAGGAGCTTACTTGGTAAGTGCCCCAGTTACTCTGTCCACAAGACTTTGTCTATGTTTTGGCACCCTTTAGTTGTCTTGTCAAGCAGCTGCTTCCTTCTCTGCATTCATCTGTGTTTTTACTGCATTTTTGATACATTAGTGTTTTGCCTAGTGGAGCACTGACCTGTGCTTTCAATCAAAATGAGGTGAGTGTTTGATTCCTGTTTGACTGAATGATAGAAATACCAAATCCTTCCAGGATGCAGTGGTATCAGAGAAGAATTATTATGTTTTCCACAGCTTATGACGTGCCTGGAAACATGCATTGTTTTCCCTTTCTAGCCCTGTTCCTTCCTTTCTGGGGACTGTAATACACTTATGAATTTGGCTGTTCATAGTGAGGGGGTTTCAGTCAGGTTTCACTTCGCCTGTGCTTTGAATAAATTCTGGCAGGTGAGTGCCTTTAAATACTGACTTCTGGCACAAGTTGAAATGGTCTGGTTATTCAAAAAATGAACCTAAAAAGCATAGTCATCACTTGATCTGCCTTTCTGAAGCAAGACTTCTAGTAACAACTCAATATTTTATTTTGGTAGCATTGATTCACTGGAGTTGCTTGCGTTTCGGTAAGCAGTACACCTATTTCTTCTTCAGTCTCTCTGCTCAACAACCTACTTCATCTTAGCAGTAGCAGTTGAACTGCTAAGGTAGCTGCTGCTGAAAGATAGGGGGACAACGAGCTAATCTGAAAAAAAAAACCAAAATTGCAGCAACCAGCAAAGAATTGGCATTACCTTTATGTGGATCAGCACAGTGGCGCTGGTGAGTTATCAGTGGAACTCCTCTACATCTACACCTGATAGGGAGAAGTCGTGGAGCAGAACAGGATATTTTCTACTGAGACGCAGAACCTGAGTATGATTTATCCCTGCTTCACTTGGCTGCAGCCAAGCTGCTCTGTTAGCTGCACTTTGTGGTCTGTGGGGCATCCTGTAAATATGTTTTCCCGGTTCTGTTCCCAGCTGCTGTAAATCAGCAGCTGTTTCACTGAACTTGTTACTTGTGTAATACTGGTGTAGACGAGGAAAGAATTCTGCTTGTTACACAGTCTTTTTGGCTGTCAGCAACAAATTCCTATTTTTGGATGAATTCCTGCTCCCATACTTATGATCTATGAGAGGGTTAGATGCTGCGTTAGGTGAAGCCCAGAGCAACATCCAGGTAAAATTACTCAGGGAAACAAATCTTCTGTTGTTTCTGGGGTTCTGTCATGTAAGTCCCCAGAATCAATCTCCAACTTGACTATGGATTTCTTTCAATAGCCTTTGTAATTAACAAGTTTTGCTGAGAAACAGTAAAGATTGCCCCAAAATTTTGAAGTTTCTCTGACGATACTCTGTGTGTGTGGGGAAGGAAAGGAACAGTTTTGTTTTGGGGAGAGTGGTTGCTGGTAATGAGATCACAGACCCCCTTCACTCCCAGTTAATTCTGAAAGCTGGGTGCCTTCATGTGCTTGTTTCTGGCAAAAGTTAAAACAGTCTCACCTTTCTAAATCCCTGTCCTGGGGTTCACAGCTGATTGACAAGGCTGCCCACTGCTCTTTCCAGTTTCTCCCGTTACTGAAGTATGGAATCTTGCCAAGGGAGTTTTCTTCCCTTTCTTCAACCACCGAGTTCTTTCTCTGACTCTCGGAGGGGAGCTGTTCCTCAGCTTAAGACAAATTGAATTGAAGTAAAATGACAAAATAGGAGATGGCTGTCTGATATTTAATTGTTTAGATAGAGTGCTTCAAACGTCTGGCATGGATTATGCAGGGTTAAAACACCTTATGCTTTAAAACAGCTTACACTTTAAAACAATGGCATTTACATGCTTCAGAGGTTTCCTGTCTCCTTATCTTGTCCGTGAGGAATTAATAAGTTAAAGGCACTCAGCTCAGAGTGGTGGCTTGGTTGCGTGTCTTTTATTAAGTAGGTGAGGCGTGAGGAGACTGTAGCTTGATATATTTACATAGACTGCAGTTTATGGACATGAAGACTTTTCTTTTGATGCACTTTCTTTAATCCTCTGCACTCCGACTCATCCAGCCGGTGATAAAATATACCTGTCTGTTGCAATAAAAATATTATGCTTTTACATGCTGGCTTACCCCCTGAGATCTCCAAACTCTTTGTAAACCTTTTGACTAAGTTGTTGTGAACGGAGAGTCTTTATTCCTATTTCTTAGTTAAACAAATTGAGGAAGAAAGGAATGAAGTGATTTGGCCAAGGTTAGTGTGTGAGCTGCAAGGCCCAAAGCTGGATCTAACATCCATTACTAATTCTATATAGCAGTAACTCTTTCAAAATGTTAGGGTGGGCTTTTTTTCCTTTAACTTAGAAGAGATCATCACAGACTTGATTTTTATAACTTTTTTTTTTTGTTTGGAAAGATGTAGGGACTTTTTTTAAGAACTGGTTCCTGATCTTGCAAACTTCAACTTCCAGATATAATGGCTTTTGTCCGATGCTAAATGTTATCCTTGCAAGCAATGGCTTCATTGCTGTGTTTCCGTAGACTGCTTTGAAGGTTTGAGATCAAAAAAGGCTAATTTTCCATTCTCAGAGTCTACTCTAAGGCACGTGGAGGACAGGGAGGTGATTCGAGACAGCCAGCATGGCTCCACCAAGGCTAAGTCCACAAAAATGGTCAGAGGGCTGGAGCACCTCTCCTTATGAAGAAAGTCTGAGAGAATTGGGGTGGTTCAGCCTGGAGAAGAGAAGGTTCTGGGGAGACCTTACAGCAGCCTTCCAGTACCTGAAGGGGACCTATAGGAAAGATGGGGAAAATCTTTTTAGCGAGGTCTGTTGTGATAGGACAAGGAGTGATGGCTTTAAACCGAAAGAGGGTAGATTTAGATTGGATATAAGGAAGAATTTTTTTACCATGGGGGTGGGGAAACACTGGAACAGATTGCCCAGAGAGGTCGTGGAGGCCCCATCCCTGAAGACGTTCAAGGCCAGGTTGGACCGGGCTCTGAGCAACCTTGTCGAGTTGAAGATGTCCCTGCTCACTGCAAGGGGGCTGGGCTAGCTGACCCCTAAAGGTCCCTTCCAAGGCAAAGCATCCTATGATTCTGTGATTTGCCTTTATTGCTGTCAAAGAAAGGTTGGGAATTAATTATTAGAAATTTAGCAATTTCTATTGAAATTGCTCACTTGGGATCAAGTTAGACAAACCCAAAACTTTCAGGATGACAAGAATGGGTATCTATGTAGTCTGCAGTATTTGGAAAATTGCTTCTGGAAACAATCCATGGAAAAATTGTGGGTCCTGGGCAACTTTGGGCAAGCTGATGAAAGTTATGGGTGTATAACTTGGTGAATTTCAAATCCTTTAAAAATACTACTGACCAAAGCCTCAATACAGCTGCATTATTTTTTAATACCTATATATTGAAATATTCACCTAAGCCTACAGTGCCATCCTCAGGCACTCCCCAAACAAACAGGTCTGGTATAAGTACTTTATATATTTTGGTAGCACTTACTGGCAGATGCTCATTTTCCATTTTTTCCCCAGTATATACATAGAAGAGATGGTCTGCCTGTTTTCTGTATACAGCTCAAGAACAGGAGTAATGAAAGGAACACAACATTCATTTATGCTGACTTTTCATTTGGTAGATTTCCTTTTTTCCTTGCTGTAAATGAGAAACTCGAAGAATTCCCTATATTATCTATATAAAAGCAGTGATTATCAAATAGTGATCCATTTTGGCTTGTTCATGGATGTATTTTTTTTTTTAAATTTGCACAAACTTGGTAGTTCTGTGTGCTTTCATGTGTTGTCAATTTTAAAGGTAATCGCTGATACTTGTTTTTTTCCCCTAGAGCTTTTTCTTCAGAATGATTAATGATCTATAATGAATGAGACAAATATGTGGACAACCTCCATGCTCTTAATCATTTCTTGATTCTTCTTGAATTATTTCTTGATTCTATTCTTACATATTTCACTTCCCGTCCTTCTCCATCTCAGTCTTGATTTTTGACCCCTCCTGCTGGCCAGCCTGTGTCCCATTCCTCTGTAGTTCGCAGAAAGCAGAAGAAGCAGGATTGAAGGAGTAATTTGTGACTGTAATTTTTTAGTGCTAGCCCTTGCTTGGCTGTCTTTGTTTTCTTCTGGGGGCTACCTAGTGAGGGTGGAAAAGAGGAAGAGGCAGGGGAATAGAGAAATATGTGGGCATGGCTTCCCTGCAAACTGAGCCCAGTGACTTTGTATGCTTGGAAGCCAATTACTATTAATTCTCTTTTGGTTTGCCAAAGTGCTCTGGCTGAGTTCGAATATGTGTATCAACTTCGCAGTCTCAAATGTGTAGCATAACAAATTTAGAGAATCTTCATATGAAAAAAAAATAATTGCAAGATGTATACAGAGAATTCATGAAGGTATTTTTGAAGTGCCATTGGCTTCTGCATTTATTGTAGTAAATTCACTAGCTGATGTTTCATGAATTTTTAGTACCAATGTAATAGTTTTCAACTGTAGAAGCAACTTTAGGACTAAAATGATATCTTAAACTACCATCAGCATACACGTTAAGTAATAAAATAGACAAAATTTGACATGTAGAAGAGGGAAGTACTATGTTTGTCCAGTCTGGAGTAGCTACTGTTCATGGTGGAAGATTTTTTACTATGCGTGTCATAAGCAGGAACATGGAATCATCAGGCAGAAATGAGTAGCGCTCTCAGAATGAACACTGCCTACATAACATGGGTTCAAGAAACTGCCCACCTCGTAAGAAGAAATTGGTAGATGTGGGATATTTTATGACAGTGGTCTTGTGGTGTGCCTGCAGTGAGAAATGCAGATATTTTAAACTCAAAGGTAACGTTGCTGTCATAATTTGTGTGCTTCTATACATACATGTTTGTGCAGCAGTTATTGGAACTGATGCGAGGTATTTCTGGTGTTTATATCTAGGATCAGGTTTTTCTACTTGCAATTTTGAGACATGATGGCATGAGACATTTCTCAAACATGTGCCAAAACAAGCAACCTGATAATTGCTTTTTTGCTTTTCCGTTGTTCTCTGCTATGGTAACTGCTTTAGTGCTTTATGTGTTTGCACTGACTTATTTTTGTCTGTACTGTTTTTTAAAAGCATAAAAGATATGAGCAACTGATAGAGCACACCTGCATCATCCAGCAAAGCATTGTGCTAGTATTCCTTGCATAGCTTTTCTGAATCAATCATATTTATATTGCTGTGATCATCTAAAGTAGGTTTCTGTAACTATGGTTTTTTGCTCAACATGATACTGGAACAACACTATTATAGTCAGGAAAAAACAAACAACTTGGCTTTCCTGGAAGTAAAATATTTATAGAGAAAAAGCAGGTGCAAAGTCCACTTGCATTTCTTAAAGCAGAAAAAGAAACACAAAGCAGATGAGTTTCACTGCCATCTTGGGATGCTATTCAAGGGTGTTGCGGACAGCAGCAATACTTGAAATGTTCACAGCCACGTTCTGCAAGAGGGTAAGAGCTACTCACACTCTGCTTGCTGTGGATTCGCAGGCTGTGCAAGGTCCTCAAACCTATTCCCTGGCAGAGCCCTGGTGCATGGCTGGGCTCTTCTTTTGGAATGGGGGCTTCTGGCTGCAGGGTGCGGTGCCGCTGCCTGTTTTAGTCCTTTGTGTCCCAGGGTAGGGTGCTTATTTGGTCACTGGTGAGCAGACCAGATGTCTCTGCACACAGCCAGCCGTGGCAGGCGGAGAGGTGGTGGTGGTGCCCTGTTGCACACACGCAGCACAGTGACAAGGCGGTGTGAGGGCTTGGTCCCAGCACCACTTTTTGTACTTGAAATGGCAGTCTGGAAGGAGCCTCGGCTCTTGCCTCCTTAACCAGATACCTGATAAAGGCCAAGTTTTTCTCTGGTTAAACTGGTTGCTTCACTGGCATCAAGAGAAGTGTGCGGATTTGTGCCAGAAGGGGATCTTGTATATACAGCCGTATCGTGTTAACATTAGATACGCATTGTCTATTACAGTGTACTCCAAAGTTAATTTCCATCTGACTGACGATCTAGAAAATGCCCAATTTTGAATTTTTTGTGATGGGTATAATAACACTTTATCATCAAATGTCTCTGAAATTCTAATCAAGGCAGAAGAAACAGTAAAGCAAACACCTCTTCAAATGAATCTAAATCAAAAAATCTGGGCAAAGAATCTGGAAACGTGGGATGAACTGAGAAGAATGACAAGTTTTTCACCTTGGCATCACTGGTTCATATGTTGCTGAAGTTAGTGAGAAAGTGGTTATTAGGTGTGACGGAGACCTTGCTAGATCTTTCTCTGCTCTTTGTTCTACAGAGAGGTCAGCGTTAGAAGAGATTAGGATCAGATCTGCTTAAGAGATAAGAAAATTAAAATGGTGAAAATACCTAAGGCAGTCTGGGAGTGTAGCTACTAGCAGATCTTCATTCTTTGTCTCACCTGACAACCAAAGCTAGTCCACCCAATACAGGAGAGAAACAAGTAACAGCATGTAAGGTTCAGCTCGTTAGGTGGTGAGGAGCACCTGCCAAGGCTTCAGCCTCTACATCGGAGAACTGAAAGGATCTGTCTCATCCTCAGGTGGCTTGAAAGGTGAGGAGGGAAGATCAGCCCCTCTGGCCTCTGTTCTTGGCACAGTCTTGTCGGGTACAGGCTTTGCATTTATACAGGTCATTTGTGGATTTCCCCCAGACAGAGCAGATCGATTTAAAAATCCACTTGAGAACAGAAAATACACAGCACTGAGCTCCCATCTGCTCCCTTATGCAGAAATGTTCTGCTGAATGGTAATGTTCTGTACTGTCGTATTAACACAGCTGAAAACTGTAATGGATGGGCCAATGACTGTAGGATGGTGGTAGTTGTTTCTAATAGGCACTTACATGCTTAATGCAATGTAATTGTTAGCATAGGATTTCTACACAGAAAAAAATCCACTTATTAATAAATCTTCTGAGATAACTGACCAAAAAAGAAATAGCGATGATTTTCAACAAAGCGTGGTTGTTCTTTTTTCAAGACAGAAAGAAAAAGATCTGCTGTTTAGCAGACTCAAGCCTCCTCTAAGTATAGCTTGAAATAGTAAATGGCCTCCCCATATAGACAGAAATAGTCTACTAGAAGTCATTGACGGAACTAGTATCTGAAGGACATAAATTTGATACACATTTCTTTCTTTGTCGTTTAATGGAGCCTTTTTCTATGTTAAGTGGGATAGCTGATGCAGAAATGACTCTGATCTTTTTTTTCCAGCTCTATCTATCACTTTGGACATGACAAGGAGCTCAGGCTAGCAGTGCTTGAAGGAAGTGAAGTGCAAGATTTGAAGATCATAACCCTGTTGCGTTACAGTTCATGGTGAGGTTGGCCTTTTATACAAATTCATTCAGATGCTTCTTTCAAGATGTATTTATTGTATCATACAAAACTGGGCTACGTAGTTGTTGCTCAGAGCAAGATTAGAAGATTATGTATATTTTTCCCTGGGAGAGTAAAAAAATCCTATTGACAAACAGAAGACTTGTTTTTGGGCTTACTGCAATATAAATAAAAAGGCTACACAGAAAAAGTAAAAAGAAAAAATATGTATCTGATGTAAAATTTGAAATAGCATTAGCTAATTCAAAAGAAAATTTCACTGCTGCTCTTTTCAGACTTGGGTTTTGTTGTAGTGGTGATGAAAAAATCACACATGAAAATGGATAATCAGTACTTACCATATGATTAACGAAGCCCAACAGAGTATTTAATCCTATGAAGTTTAGTTTGCTGGACTGCGTAAATTACACAGCAATAAATTTAGTAGAATACATGATGAAAACTGATGCCTATCTTTGTATTAAAATGTCTATTTTCCAGCTGCAGAAGAGCTGTCATAATTAAATTTCTTCCTTTGAGCTTAAGGTCAGATCTTTAATCTTAAGCCAGAATTTTAGTGGTGCAATTTGTATGAAATGAGGAATTACACCTTACTGGAAGTCATCACAATCATCCAGTTAGAGGTACCAGTGGAATGAGTCAGTGGAATGAAAGGTAATGATGGTGCCGTGCCTGCATCCAGGTATAAGTGGCCTCCAGAGAAATGCAAAAGTGTGTTGTTGAATATGGGTGAAATATTGGCTGAGTCAAACAAGCCAAACAGGGATTTCAAAAGTGACACGTTGATAGCAAACATGCTAGGAAACCCCATCCCAAAAATGTGAGGGCCAAGAAAAGGTTGACATGGGTTTAGCAGTTTCTGCTAAAATGTGTTATTTATTTGCAGTGGTTCCTGTCTTACTGGATATCAGTTCCAGTTCTCTCTCTTTTCTGGCCTAACTGAATTATTCTGAGAATTAACTTGTCTAGGATTCTGTATTATTTATGCAAACAATTGCACCATATTTATTAAAAGCAGACTGCAGCAGAACCTGTTATAAACCCTATTAAAATTCTGACCATAATCATCATTTGGCAATTCATAAAAGGATGTGTTAAAAAAACATAACCTGTAGTGTGTTCTGTCAAGAGTGTTCCCCTGTTAGATCCATGCAGTTTCAGTCCAGCATATTCTTTTGTCTGTTTATATGCAGACGTAACATCTAACAAGTGATAATGTGTAAACAAGGGTATGCATTGTGCAGATAAATAGACTCCCACTGTTGAACAAGTCCTTAGCAGTTTGCATTAAAAATAAATACAGATGCAAAGTGGAATACAGTATTTATTTTAACAGCAGGACTTTATCACTAGTAGCATTCCCTGATGTTTCCAGGATTAAATAAGTGGCTTTTAAAGGAGATTAACGAGTCCAGAAGTTTAAAACAGTTTAAACCTTTTGTTAATAGCACCAAAGGGAAAGATAATAACAATTAGCAGTTCTTCACAATATCAAGAAATAACATTTGCATTAACTGACGGAGAATTGCTGGTTCCATGCAGCCACAAATGTGTTTACCCAGTGACAAATGAAGTCAAGAGGTGAATAAAAGAAGGCACAAAGATTTCCACTGACCTCAGTATATTGAATCATGATGAAGAGGTTTTTGTTCAAGACACCAGATGGATTTGGATTCCATACTCTGTTGAAAAATCAGAGGAAAGAAGTATAACTATCACTAGGTTGTTAAATATTTCCATTATGTACGTCTCGATAATTCCAAACATGCTTGAAAAAACTTGTCAGAAGTTAAAAAAAATAGTGGTTTCCTTTCTTTTCCTGAGAGCATCACATTACTAAGCTCGCCTTCAGCAGTTATTCTTAAATAATAGACTCAGTCCTGTTTCCCTCATCCCGCTTCCCCGTTGTTTTTGACATGCTTTAGGTCAGAGGGGTAAATATGAGGTTCAAGGGAGCAGTACTGGAGAACAAACCAATGTTTAGCTCCAAGTTCTAGATTCAAGTCAAACTCAGATCACTAAATGTGGCCTAGTGAAGAGCTGTCAAATAATAATAAGCAAAGCAAGGGGCATACAGCAGGAAATGTTCACAAATATTCCTTTGAATAAAATTGTAGATTCACTTTCCTGTTTGATTCACTTTTTACATTTAGAGTGTTATAGCAAAAAGGTAAGAAAAATAGAAGCACTGGAAACACCTGGACAAGAACTAGCTTGACTGTGCTGTGTCAAGCTGTAGGGCTACGAGGATGATGAGGGGACTGGAGCATCTCTCCTACGAGGACAGGCTGAGGGAGCTGGGCTTGTTCAGCCTGAAGAAGAGAAAGCTGAGAGGGGACCTTCTAAATGCTTATAAATATCTGAAGGGTGGGTGTCAGGACGATGCGGTTAGACTCTTTTCAGTGGTGCCCAGGAACAGGACAAGGGGCAACGGGCACAAACTGAAGCATAGGAAGTTCCAGCTGAAGATGAGGAAGAACTTCTTCACTCTGAGGATGACGGAGCCCTGTAACAGGTTGCCCAGAGAGGTTATGGAGTCTCCCTCTCTGGAGCTATTCAAGACCCGCCTGGACAAGGTCCTGTGCAGCCTGCTGTAGGTGACCCTGCTTCGGCAGGGGGGTTGGACTAGAAGACCCACAGAGGTCACTCCAAGTTCGAACATTCTGTGATTCTCTGTTCACTATGGGTGTGGGAGGTGTGGTAGATACACCAGAAGGCTGTGCTGCCATTCAGCGTGACCTGGATAGGCTGGAAAGCTGGGCAGAGAGGAACCTGATGAGGTTCAACAA
>Ga0065711_1030185_pt1 | contig 33398 bp, 21 predicted proteins | sample Hoacrofraction12_FD_59098 | JGI IMG/M metagenome (GOLD analysis project Ga0065711, IMG submission 59098) | Hoatzin crop microbial communities from Cojedes, Venezuela - Epithelial fraction 12 v2 (version 2) | ecosystem: Host-associated > Birds > Digestive system > Esophagus > Crop | place...
AATGGGGGACCTGTGCATGACGTAGATGGTATGGAATAAGGGGTGGATAATGTCCTGGGTTTGGCCAGGACAGGGTTAATTTTCACCGGACTCCAGGAAGGGGCACAGCCTGGGGGTGGCGGCTGACCCCACCTGGCCAAACAGAGCCGGGTATTCCATACCATGTGACATCACGCTGGGTTCCGGTGGCGGGGCAGCGCGGTGGGGACTCACTCGCGGCTCGGGAGCGCGCGGCGCCGGTCCTGTCCGAGAGAGAGGGTCTGTTTTGCGAGTTTGTGTCGTATTTTCTCCTTATTTGTACCGTTGTTTTTCCTGTTCGCTCTGTTTGCTGTTCTGTTAAACTGCCCTTATCCCGACCTACCAGTTTCTGCCTGCTTCTTTCCATTCTCCTCCGCACATCGGCGGGGGAGGGGCAGCCGCGTGGTGCTTTTTGTTGTCGGCGGCAGCCGAAACCAAGACACCCTTAAATCAAGACTATTTCACATTAAGCCAAGAGCCAATGAATCTGAAGAGCTGGTATTTTGAGAAGGAGGTGTTTCTCTTAAATCCCACAGAAGGGCAGGAGAGAAGCAGGTTGCAGGCCTTCCTTCCAGCTCTCAGTTCCTTTAACTCTCTGCCTGGAAACCAAATGCAAACATCAGTCACCCCAAAGTACCAGGGGCGAAGTCTCAGCATCAGTGCTAACAGCCCCACTAACTGGAGCAAATAAGAATTTCACACCAAGCAACATGAGCAGAATACAAATCTAATGAAGATGCCGTGAAGTCCTCTTTCCCACCATCAACAGTCGGACCTTGGGATAGAACATCAGTAGCAAAGAGCTGCTGCTCCCTCAGCTCTTGGGAGAGCTCAAAGAGCCTCCTTACCTGGCATAATCCTGTGTCACAGAAAGCCTAGTCCCTGCTCTGGAAGCACTGATGCATTGACATCAAGCTTCTGGATCTAGCTTAAGAATTTCCAAAATCTGTTAAGTAACACTAACCAGCAGTGCCAATGCGTAAGGTTGCAGTCTTGGTCTTCTGAAGTCAGCGACAAACTCTTGCAGAGTTGAGTGGGGAAATAAGAAGTCTTTCTGGTGCAGAAAGTCAAACTGTTGGTAGTCCACAGAAAGGAGGCTAATAGCCAGATGTGCATTGGTGGAACGCTGAGGACTCATTATTGAGTCTATACCTTCTATTGCATTACTCAGACATTTTATTATATGAAATATTATTTGCATTATATTCATAGTTTACTATCATAGTAATAATATCTTATTGCATTCAGCTTCATTGTCGGGCAATTGCCTACAAAGACACCCAGGAATTGGTATAAGAAGTGCTAAGCTAAGACTTCTTAATTTCATAGTTTTGGATCATTACATTATGTTGCCTTGTGCTTTCCCAAGCAAGAAGAGTGGAGGACTCTATATTGTCCTCCACTTGTGCTCTGAAACCACATCCTCAGCTAGGGCAGTGTTAAGACTCAGCTTTTCATTTGCATAGCGCAATGAAACAAGGGGCTAATGCTTGGGAGGGTTTGGTGAGCACAAAGCACCACAGTTACTATCTAGCGGTTGTGTATTATTAGGAGCTTTGTGAGAGTCATCATCACTTACCTCATTTAGCATAAGGAAATAAAACACTAAATATAAAGGGAACACCTACTGCACCCAGCACCTGCCTTGGCTCACTTGCACGGCACCTTCTGGCTGTCTGGGAAAGGAGGAAGCAGAGGAGCTTCCTCAGCTTGAAGCGAGGCTGAAGGACACCTCTGAGCCTTGGGCAATCTCGGACCTGCAGTTCTGACTCTATTGCAGGCTCCCATCAAGCTTGAAGTGATCATTATATATCTCCGCTTCTCTGTTTCCCTCTATAAAACCACGAGAGCATTTCCCTCCTCCTAGGCACTTTCTGCCTCACCTACTTTACGACTCAGTTTCCTCAGAAAAAGGACACCCCTTTCTGCAGCATTTGTAGCACCACTGAAACCAAATTGTGACTGGTCCCCTAGGTGATACTTTAAAACATGTACCGAGAGAAATCTTTCATAAAGAATTGACTGACACCCACCCCTCTCTGGTACCAGGAATGTGCTGCAGCCATCCCTCAGAGCTCCCCAGACTTCCCCAGACAATACAGAAAAGACGAAGTACTCGGAGCAGAAGGCAACAATTGTTATTTCAAGATAAAAGCTAAGAAGCAAAAATTTGCCTTCCTGCCAAACGAAGAAGAGATACATTTGCACATTTTTCTAAAATAACATATATGAAGATCTGCAATGCAAAAATCTTATGTGCAAAGTCCCAGGACTGCAAATTATAAGGCATTTTTTTCTTTTCTTCTTTCTCCCCTCATCCTAAAAGAAAAAAGGAATCTGAACACAAGTTCTGTGCAACTGAGGTCAATGCATAAAACACTGCTTTCTGCTGCAGACCCAAGAGTCTCCTGCAAGAAGATCCTAGAAATAAATAAGCCTCTGCAAAACCCTCCAGCTTTGACAAAATAACATTTTGACTGAATTGTTATTTTACCCACAGTGGTCTCACTAACTCCATTCCAGCTACAATTAAGTTAAAAACCACTACATCTCCAATCCTTTCTCCTGTTCTGTAATCATCATAAAGAATTTAAAAAGAGACACAGCCTTTTTTGTTCAATTTTTTTTGTAAAACACTATTAAATCTGCATTCTCACTTTATGGTACAGTTAGAAGTAATTTTATTGAAGTATTTATGATTATGAAGGCCATAATATGAAAATGATCCATCTCTCCTTTTTCTACTGATTCATAATACGAGAACAGGAGTTGAAGCAATGAAATTACCAGCATGCCAGTGTCAAATAAATGAAAGATGCCACTTTACATAGCATGTGGGCACCTTATGGAATTTCCTATTGCAAGATGTCTAAATGTCAGATGGGGCTGAATTGAAATGCAATTGGACAGCACAGTTATGAATGCTATGAACACTGCACAAGCATGAAGATGCCACTGCTGCAGTGAGATACTTGTGATGTTTTTTTCCTGACCATGGAGGTGGAAGATGAATGTGGGCCCCCGCAACCATTACTACAGCAGAAGGTCCATCATACCCTAATTGGAAAGTTGCCCAAGCCTAAGGTGACATTATTTCACGCACGCACACTTTTCCCATTTCGCATTTCTAAGATGCAGAATTGTATTTGGTTGGCCTGATTCCAGAGTTTCTATCTTCAAATGCTAATTAAACTAGATATTACTGATAACATTACTGCTACTCTGTATAGCAAACTGTATAACAATAGGTAATGAGTAATGAATGTGCAATCAAATCTGGAAGACAGGGCGTTTTGCAAGCCTTTAAACCTGAGTATATTCCACAAATACAGAAGCAAATTCACAATCAGAAATGCAAGATGTAATTTAACGCACTGTTCCCTCACCTTTTACATGAAATTAGATGTTCTCATTCCCTAGGTATACCTCTGGACCCTCAGGTAAGGAAGCTGAGGCCAGGCTGGTGTCTGAGTAATGAATACTGAAGAAGTGGTCATGCACCCACTGTATTACTGTGCAGGCCACAGGCAGAAGCTGGACACAGCAGAAAGTGGCATGCTGCTTCAATGGTTAACGCACCTGGCTTTGCCAGTATGGAATCAGTGTTTCTAAACCATTTTTTAAATTCTTGGAGTACTTTGCTTTCCCTGAAATGCAGAAATGAAAAATGATGTAGTTGATTTCCTCTTGTACATTTGATTACAAAGGAAGCAGTTTCCTTCCTTCAGAAAAGGCTACAAGGAGTGTTAAAGAGGCTCAGAAATTCAGGACAAAAGCCACAGTACCATCTGGTATGAGAAATGAGGGACAGCAGACCCAATGAAATGAAGAATCATGATGGTTTACTACACAGCTCTTTACATTGCCTTTGCTGCTGCTGATTGCTAACAACCCCCCTGAAGATAAGGTGACAAGCTTTTATGAAAATATTCATCATGCTCTCATTGTGGGGTGGGGAGCTTTATGGTACATGTTGACTACAAAACTCACAGGGACAAACACATACAAGAAAACAGAGGTGGATCTCCAAAAGCGAGAATTGCTCCAGTTTCATTGGTATCTGATAGAAACCAGGAGAACAAACTCAACTAGATCAGATGAAAATCATGATCACAGCCACACAAAGCTTTCTTCTTTCCTTTAAACTAATAATATGTGTTCAGCTTCCATACCACATTACATTTTTTATGAATCTGCACTCTGGAGAAAGGGCATAATGAATTCCTGCAGTATCCAAACCAATGGGCTTACCTTTCACAAGGAAAAACCCCCAAATCACAAGCCTGTTTGCACAATAATGAACTGCTTTCGATGCTTGCCATTTTGCTTTCATTGTATCATTTTTTATTAACATGTATTTATGCACACTAAATATTACATAAAAGTCATTCAGCATAGATAACACACAGTAGGATTTGGAAAGGTAAAATGAAACAATTGCATCAGCTTTGCATTTAGTAACCAGCTAGATCTACAATATCCTTTCTTGTTTATCTAGTGTAACTGCGTTTGAGCTTTGTTGTAAGTGGATTTGCTGAGAAACATTGCTTTCTCTCCAGTAAGGTCAGCTTTCAAACCAATACACAAAGTTCCATGACAAGAGACAAGAAGGGAGCTAGAATAAGGTAACCTTGAAGACCAATGCCTCTGCTATTTCTTTCCCTGTACAAAAGAAAACCCAAGTTTCTGATTATCTTTATAAATCACATGACCAATATTTTGCAGAATAAATGAAAACTGGGGATTACAGGCTCACAAGGCTCACAATTACAGTAAAAATTAAAGTAAAAAAAGTTAAATTCCAGTGTTTCGCCCCCCTTATGGTAAAAAATTTCTTCCTTATATCCAGTCTAAATCTACCCTCCCTTAGTTTAAAGTCATTGCTCCTTGTCCTTTCGCAACAAGCCCTGCTGAAATTATTTTCCACATCTTTCCTATAGGCCCCTTCAGGTACTGGAAGGCTGCTGTAAGGTCTCCCCACAGCCTTCTCTTCTGCAGGCTGAACAGCCCCAACTCAGCCTTTCTTCATAGGAGAGGTGCTCCAGCCCTTAGATCATCTCTGTGGCCTCCTCTGGACCCTGTCCAACAGCTCCATGTGCTTCTTGTGCTGGGGGCTCCAGAGCTGGATGCAGGACTCCAAGGTGGGGTCTCACCAAAGTGGAGTAGAGGGGCAGGTTTTGGAAGAGAGAGAAGTGGTGTTACTGGTGTTTGCAAAAATCCAGCTTCCTACATGCCCTAGGGCCACTGCCAGATCAGAGTGCCATTTGGGGATCAGACTGAAACTAGAACATGTGAGATTTGTTTAGTTTTTTGATGGAGGCAGCTTGGGGAATACCAACAGTCCACATTTTCCCAGAAGTCACAAATCCCGACCCAAAGTTCCTAGAAGCCTGCAGGATTCTTTTCACTGACTTCAGCAGAGTTGGACGTAATCCTCATGCATGCTGTGGCTGCTGAGGTTGGAAGTGGTTAACGCTTACTCTGTTCATGTTTACCGATTTTCTCTGCAGGGAGATGATTTATTTGTTGCCTCAAAATTCTTCTTCTGTTGCTTAATACAAGTAATTTATCATTGTATTGAGGAGTTCACTGAAGGCAAGAGAGAACACAATAATGCCTTGCACTGGCTCATGAAACTCCTCTTTCTGATGTAGGGAATGCGAGCTGGAGGAAACCTTGTGCTGATGACCTGCAATTAGACCTCAGGAGAATAGGGGACAGGAGAAGATAAAAACAAAAGCAAGAAAAAGAAGGATGAGTGTCTTAAGGAGAAAATGACAAATGGAAGCAGAGATAAAAGAAGGTAGAAACAGATACTGAGGTAAATTCTAACTTATGTTAAATCATCCTTTCCAGAGTACCAAGTCTGGCAGCAAATATGAGGTGATCATGATCACAGGAACAAGGTGCTTCTGACCATTTATGCTAGGGCTGGCACAGTGACTATCCTTTTTTCATGTGACTTGCCAGTCCCTGGTGGTCTGGTGTGACCAGGTTTGGCACTGCAAAGCCTCTTTGGCAAGATTCAGCTTCTGGCAATGAATTGTACTGATGTTCAGTAGCATAACAAGTAACCACCTCTCCTCCAGCTAACTGCAAGGAATCCTCCATGGATTACATCCCGTGTCTACTAGATTATGGGCTTGGCTCAGGTTATGATGCTCTTTATCTACATTGTTAAAGCAAGTGAGAAGGTGCAGGGTAGCAGCAGTTGAAAACACCTAAAACCAAGCATTTTAGGGCTCTTCCATCTGGAAAACAGCCAATTGAAACTGAATCACATGGGTATTTTCCAATAAAGCCACGTCAGATTTCCACATACAAGCTACATCTGGCTATATTTTCCCAGGGAAATTAACTGCATTTGTTCCTCAGTCTACTGCCCCTCAGGATAGTTTCCAGGGTTTTCAAATTACGTGAGTAACTACATTCTTCTAAGTCTTTGTGTCCTCTTCCTAATTAAAACATCTCTCAGACTTATCAAAGCAGAGATAATAGCATTCTGGGTCAGCTACCATTCATTCCTAACAATTCCCTGCATACCCAGAGAGAAACCCAGGGAAAGAGAAAGAAAAACAAAGTCAGAGAGGCTCCATCTCTTCTATCCAATTCAAATCTGGTTTAGCAGGTCTTTTCTAAGCCTCCCCCTGTCCTTACTGGCCATCATAATATTTCACAAAGCTGTCACCATATGCGAGATATTTGGCTTCAGGGAGAAAATGATCAAGATGAAAGAATTACTTACTCCACTTCTACCAACCTCTTGAATCATTCATGTTCCCTACCTGAATCACAGCCAGCTGCAGTGTCTGTCACATTCTGGATTTAAGCCATGTACAATGTAACATTTACGAATGATCATTGAAAATATTTTATTAACCCCCTTCAAATACACACATTGTGTGTTGGCACACAGTACAGACAAAAACAATTTATTGTACAGTTCAGCATCTTGCTAAACTGACACAGTTTCAGCTGAAAGACATACAGCCTTCTCTTCAGGCAAGGAGTGACTTTGTTTACTATTATTCAAAAGCTGTATCTAAGAATAAGACACCATTTCCCCCTGGACTTTACTAACAGCAGATTTTAGATTCTCAAATGAAAACTGCAATAGATGGAAACCAGGAGTAATGAGGCCTGTACCAATGATCAGACTAGCAGAATAAGCCTTATCAAGGATGCTTATGTACCAAAAAGCTGTTGTCAGCTATGCAAAATCTCATCTAAAACTCACAAAAGTTGCTGGGAGTGCGCCAAGTTCACATTGCAAGCTATTTAAACCCAGTTGAGCACAATCTGGCTGAAGCTTATGTGTGTAACAAAAAATATCACTCTGGAGTATGCGGTGCACACCTCAGTGTTGCCCTTTAAAAACCAGGTGTATATCCTCAGACCCGTGATATTCTCTCTCCAAACAAAAATCACCACTCAAAACAAACAGATATTGCTTTGAGGTTAATTAAGATGTTTTATAACTTAGTTGCTGCCACCTTTACTTGCCCTGGCAGGTCAATTCTGCCCTGAGGCTTTTGTGTTGGTGCCAGACACATAGGTCCTGCCAGCACAGGTCTCCTCAAGGCAGAGCGAGGCCAAAACATATTCAGCTACCCAAACTTTCATTGCTTTAATGGGATTACAATGGGAATTGGTTCAAAGATGAAATAAAGTGTTCGTTTAAAGCCATTAAAAATAGTTACTTTGCTGTCAGATTATTAATCATCTGTAATAACATTCTTAGAGGTGATAATAAAAACTATATTTCTGTATAGTCAGAACGCCCTTCTGACACCGCGGTAAATGAAAAGCCAGCAATAGAAAAGCTGCTATTGCACAGAAACACTGCCACCTCTTGTTGATCACCAGGCAGATAGCTGCCAGGCTCACACTCAAGACGTGGCAAACAGCAGATTACCTGTTTTAAATCTTAGTGACAGACACGTACTCTAATGGGGCTTTATCTCACGTCTTGGGTAGAAGCTCACATTGTTCAGCTAATGAAGGATAATTCATTAAGCCACAGTAACCCGATTTTGAGCCTGAGATCTGCTGAACCAGGTCTCTTTTCTTTCAGGTGCATGATTTTGGTATTTCGTTTCCGTAACACTGGAGACACCAGCAGTTACTCCCACTACCGGCAACACAAAAGCAGATTTAGTCGTGGGAGACCACGGAAAGATGCAGCATGAAATGCTACCAAGCCTAAAACACTTTCTTCACAGAGAAATCATTACTAAAACTCCCACAAAAACATAGAGCAAAGCAGCATGTCCTGAGCTGGCGCTGTAGCACCACGGAGCACCAAGACACTGTGCCCTGGCCTGCCTGCCAAAAAGCTTCAACCCCAGGACCCTGCAGCCACAGGTAGGCAGGGGCTGGGCAGCAGCAGCGCTGCCATTCCCTGGAGACTGTGAAACGCAGATTGCTAGTGAAAACTACAGTATCTCACTCACCAGAAATAATTTCTTTCGTACTCTTTGTGAGTTGGTTAACAGCTTTTCCCCCCGATTAATACCAATATGACCACGGTAAGGGCATGAGTACATTTTATGCCTGGGCTGGTTAATTTTCATTATTATTTTGCAAGGCATCTGAGTCTGCTACTGTGGCATCCATGTATTCATTACACTTCATTTGCACAGAATGAAGGCATAAATGAATACTGCAAATTTGGGGATTCTAGTTCAGTTAGAATAAGAAATTTTGTCAATGAAACAAGTGACCTGTTCCAAATTTCTGGTTATGATATATAGTAGAAAATGGAAAAAAAAGAGGAAGGAATATTAAAAGACAACAGCTATTTTAAAATAGTATGTCCTTGAAATGGAGAATAAGAGAAAAATATTCATTCACTTCAGATAGGACTTCCACTCTATCAAATAGAGACTACTTTAAACCCCATCTCCCAAAACTATATCCCAATAAACATCACAGACTTAGTTCCTGAAAGTCCAAGTGTTTTTGATGTACCTTGCCATGCCCTCTCTGTGCTGGAAGCAGCTATCAACAAATGCCCATAACATCCTGTCACAGGCCACTAATTCATGGAGATTCCGGTTTCCAAACATTTCAGTACTTGCAAGCATGGCTCTTCAGCAAAATGGCTAGGTTAAAATGTTGGGTTTGGCGGAGGAGTACATTGCCCCTTCACTTGCAAGCAGCATTAGCAGGATGATTCGAATAGGGCTCAAAAAGAAAATAAATTTTGCTGATAGCAGCCACCTGGTATCATGCTTCACTGCATGAGGAAGGAAACCACCAGAAACAGAGAAAATTTTACCTCCTCCAACAGAGTATTTTTCATACCCTCGCTGGGCATATTGCTCACAGACCTCCACGAGCTCTGGGTTCTAAAACACTGCGTGACCGAAGCCTGCCATTTCTCACTTCATCACAACACCCCTAAAATAACCACTGAGCAGCACCATCATGGCGCAGGTTGCCGAGGTGCCCATTTCACTTCAAAAGAATGTTTTCCCCCATTCTTCTCTCTTCAGAAAAGTCCCAAGTACTGCCCCACCCCACAACCCCCACACCCATGGGACCAGGTGCCATTTTATGCTCTTTTCCACCAAAAAAGGGGGACACATCTTCCTTCAAGAGTGCCGCATGATGAGGAGAAGGCCACTGACCTTGGGGCTGACTAACCTACATGCTCGCATCTTTCCAAACCCAAATCCCACATGGAATGCGGTGAGCTGGAACAGAGGAGGAAGGCAGGAGGGAGGCAGAGGTCCTCAGGGTCTCAATCTGCAGGCCCACACCAGGGCTCCTCTTGGGCATCTGCTGAGGGGACAGTGTTCCCCAGGCAGTCCCCGCCACTTGTGAGCGCAACAGGCCCATGCTGGGGACCCTCTCCCACGGCACCCACACCTCCTGCCTGCCTGGACAACGGCTGCTCCAAGCTGCAGAGGGCTGAGTGAGGAGAGGTGCACACCTGAGCCCACTTGGGCAAACAGTCAATTAAGCAAGCTGGGACAGACCCCACCCCTGCATCTGCACCAGCCAGTGCTCCCACTTCTAAACCATCCCTGCTCTTGCACCAGCTCTGTGCCTGCACCCTCTTATGCTGCTCCTGAATCCATGCCACCTCCTGCTGCTCGTGCCCTGTCTCATGCACTTGCACCACCTCCTGCTCCTACCCCTGCTCACACTCCTGCATGTGCACTCACAAATCCTGACTCCATACCACACAATTCAAACAAAAGCCACGTTCAAGCTGTACAGCTAGAGACCACCAGTGACCCGTGTGTGCCATGGGCTTGTGAAGTGCCTCTACCCAGGCAGAAACCTAGTCACCAGTTGGCTGTCCCCTAAACACACCCTTTCAGGGACAGCAGCTGGGGAGCACTGCTGGCAAAGCTTCTTGCTCCCATGAAGGGAACACTGGCGCTCAAAACCTGTGAATTTACTGTGTTTCTTTTCTGTGTTTCTCTGCATTCAGATTTTACCTTAGGAAGCACACTGTACTTTTTGTTACTCTAAACTGCAACTAACTATGAAAAATGACATTTTTTTAGTCATCTTTGCTGACATGTCTTAACCTCCTTGATACTTATGCAATTCTTCTCTCCCTCCTGCAATTCCATTAACTTGACTGGCGTTACAGCAGCCATGGGGAATCTCCAGCCTCTTTCCTGTCCTGCAAAGGGCATTTGGGTGTCTGATGCAACCAGAGCTGCCACCCTGCAAAGTGGGTCCAGCTGCCCCTCAAAGCCACCCTGACATGGGGGCCCTGTGTGAAGGGAGAGACTACAGTTACAAAACAGTGCTGCTGATTCCCTTGCTTAGAAAAAAGAAAAGTAAATACTAATGAGCAGAACTGGTGCCATTGTTCCAGGACAATATTATTAGTCAAACCAGTGATTAAACACCTGATGGAGGCCTGCTTGCCTTCTCCTTGAACACACCCAAAAAACAAGAGTTTGAATCTCTTCTGCACATCCATGATCTGAGGGATAAAGAAACCATCTCACAGGTTGAAGCTGACAGAAGTCAAACCACTTATCTACCTGAAAAAGAGTGTTAAGATCCATAAGCAGAGGGAGTTTTGGTTACTGAAATAATCTTTGGGCTAGTGGGAAGGGGAATAACAACTTTCAGCGAAGTTGTTCTTGAAATTAAATTCAATTTAAGAATAATTTACAGTTTAGTTTTGTGTTTTTTTATACCAGAGTAGTCAAAACTGAGAGAAATGATCCAGTAAAGCAATCAGTTATTTGTGTCTTCAAGTCAAAAAGAAACACTTTTGTGGATTTATGTAGTTAAACACAAGTTATCAGGCTCCACACAGGCCTTAGTGGATGAAATTCAGTAACTGCAGCCTGCGGAGGGTAAGAGTAATGGTCTCTGCTGGCTGCAACCACCATGCACTGACATCACAGCAAGTTTGCCCACTGGCACCCTTCTAGAAAGCAGCTCCTGGCTGGATTAAGCACCTTTTTCCTCTGCTGAGGTCTCTGTGCTGGGGTGGGTAAAAGAGGGCAGCAACCTTGCACAAATCTCACGTTGCTGTCATTTCACATTTCACTCTTCCTCCCCCTATCCCACACCACCAAGGAGCACCAGGACCTTATGTTTCTCCCCACAGGCTACCCCCTGGTTAGGAACTGCCAAAACAGACTCGCAGAGAGATGCAGCCAGTGCCGAGGACGCAGCAGCACCATCCCGTGTGCTTTGCAGGGTGGTCGCTCCGGCGTGGAGAAGGACTGACCCCCACATGCTGCAGAGGGAGCACAGCAGCGGCTCTCCCGGAGTGTACTTCCCAGCCCAGCTTTCCCCAAACCCCACTGGTGTGCTGCGAGATGGCCCAGAAACGGGAGCTGCAACTGCGCAAGTGCCAGCAGCCGGGAGATTCACTGCAAAAGTGCACTTGTGACCTCAGCTGAAATGCTCATGTAGATGTGCCCAAAAACACTTTCAAAGTGGAAATGAATTAGAACTGCTTGAATTAGTCTCTGTGAATAATTTAGCCACTACATTTGGCATTAATTGTTCAATAATTTATTCACTGATATATTTTCTCCATTATTTGACCTCTGCTGAAAATAAATGAATGTTATTTGGCAAATAATTTACTGTACAATATTTATATGAATACGTTAATTCTGAGTATATTTCCCTATTATGCCATTACTTCCAAATTCACTGAGTGATTTCAGCACAGACAGCAGTCAGCCATCTTCCATAAGCCATTCCTATTCCCTGGTCCGGATCATCCTAATTCAAATATCTCAGTGCGTAATCTAAAACATTTCAGCCTGTTTTGGGCACATTCCCTCTGCATAAAGCCTGGAGATCTCTTGGAATAAACACAATGATGTACAGACAGGTGCAGTCTTGGATAGCTGGACCAGGGGAAGCGGCAAACATGGGAAATATACAGACAGAGGTTTTTGGGTTTTTTGGGAAGGCATCTGTGAGTGTCCAAAATCTTACTGAGATTTGATAGGGACTAAACTCATAATTCCAAGGCTCTGAAGAAAAACATGGCCTTTGCTGAAATCCTTTTCATCTCTGTAAGTACAATGATGCAACCTACTCTTTATTTAAATACCAAGGCAGCAGACTTTGCACAGTTAGATTCACTGTCTTGAAGATGGAGAAAACCCATGCGGCTTTACAGGCATCTTGTTACTTGGGTATTTAGGATAAGCAGATGGGAAACTGGCTGCATATATCTGTTTGAAATACATGTAATCAACAAACACCTCAGAAATCTCTCTGAAAAAAACCTTTGCTCTCTACTCTTGGACATGAGCAAAGTCACCAGCACGTAATCAAGAAATTGTGGTGCATTCAAGTCTGCCTTCAGGATAGCTACAGCGACAGAGAAGCAGCAAGGTATTGCTCTGCGCATCCCAACATGATGAAAGAGCATTAAGATACCTAGACAATACATACTTGAAAAGGTATTTGATTCACAATTTTATGGCAAACATATAAAACTTATTTTCTTCAAACCATGCTCTCACGACTTTCACTCCAGGAGTTCTCCTAGACAAAAGCAACAGGTGAACACAAGCTACACAAGCCCTGTGGCTGGACGGCTCCATGTGACTATTTTGCTGCAATTCTCAGAAACAAGCAATGCAGCAGTAAAGCCAGGGAGAAGTTCTGCAGGATTTCATCACCCCTTTTAATGAAAAGTTGAAATACAGAAAATCTGTACTGCTAAATTTGCTTAAACAAATTGACAGTTAAAGGCAAGAGTTCCCTGCTGTTTTCAATCACACTGATGGCTGAAATTTTTTCTGGGGGAGGACAGCATGGTGAACATAAATATTTAACAAAAAACATCCCTGTAAGTCTAGTAACTTTGAGCCTTTTCTACATTTTACTAAACAAACTGCTTGGGCTGGCATTCATGGACTTGTTATTTTTTTGTGTTCAGAAATCAATCTGCCCTCTGGGATAAGGAACATAAAGGGATTAATGCTCTTCTAAGATCCTTTTCAGCAGTGCTACTTGTGGATACTATGAAGCTTATCCATGCTGCAACAACCTGCTCGATGGCCTACTGTTCTCTGCTGGGGAAGGAAGCACAGGAAAATCATTGTACTCTGTAATTTAATACCACCTTTGCAGGTTGAAACAACTCAGACTGTACCTCTGAGAAAGTGTGTAAAGAACAGACAGAGCACTGTGTATATTTGGGATGATTTTATCTCCTTCATCCGGAGAGTAAATGTTGACTGAGACAAGACTTTTATCCTGAAGGGAGTCTATATATTCTCTGATTTTCTTGTACCTTCTCACTGCTGTGTCCCGAGTAGAGAAAAGCAATCATTTCAATCATGGATTTTGAGCTTAACTTGCCCTGAGTTTGAATAGATACATACTTTCACACGATAGCCAACGCTGCTCAGGAACTGAGGAACTCCCCCTGCCTTTGTTTTTTTCTTTCTTTCTTCCAAATGTAAGTATTTAATGAAAATTTTCTCACTTGCTTGTGGGGAACAAAAATCAGTCCTACTGGAGAATTTCCATTTGGAGAAGTCTTGCTTATATACTGCCTAGACCCACACAAGAGAAAGCAAGCCATAAACCTGTAAACTGTCACTGCAGTTTATTCAAGATGCTTTTTTTTTTTCCCTGGGAACCCCTTCCTATTGCAATAACAGTTCATATAATTTACTCAAGTTCAGGTGGAAAAGAAAAGGTTTTCTCTCATCTCACATACACTCTCAGATGGACTTGGTTGCAAGAGAAAACTGCCAGCTTGCAGCCAGCTCTGAACACAGACACAAGGTTAAAACTTGGAGAGTCATCTCCAGTACCATCCCTTACATATATCACGAAGTGCATAATTAGTTGATGAATCTTGATCTTCACACAATAGAATTCAGGTGTATTTTTCATTTATTTTCCTATTCATGTGTTGCTTCTCCAGTCTTTGTTACTTCTGTTTGAATTCATTGTATGCTTTATTCCCCTCTAAACAATTTATCTTGTATCTTATTTGCAGATGGAGGAAGCTAAGGAGAGGCAGAGGGATTTGCCTCTCTCATTTCTGCACCTGCTTACTTACACCTACAGGGTGCTCCTTCTTCATGCTCATTTTCTCATGTCACTTTAAGGTATAGGCACTTGTCTTCAAAATGTCATCTCTAAGTAAATTCCCAAGGAGAGGCTAGCTGTTTTTTTTCTGCATTACTCTCTTCCAAAGATACCATTAATGGTATCCTTTGGGATACCTTAGGATTATCTTAGGATGCTCTTCCTTCAATACAGACTATCATCATCTATTTTCTGATTTTCTTATTCCCTGTTTTGGGTCTGCGTAGCATTCCCCAGAAAATATTTTTTCCTGAATTACAATATTTATGTAAATCTGCATTTGCTGGAAAATTTGCACCAGTGGCAAAGGCCACAAAAGAGGTAGTACTTACAAGATATATAGATCTTGACATATCCCAGTAAAAACGGACACATTTCGCTGATGATTAATTAATTTCTTCCAGTTGTTCAATTCCATTTGCTCCCAGTCATGGCTACAAATGATGAACTGATCTTGGTTTGGGATCTGTGGACAGCTAATGAGTAGGAAGTCCTTAACTGAGGTTCCTGGCTGCTTCACAAAATAGTCTTTTTTACAAACCAGAAATTATTGCAGAGAGGTGAGCAATTTTATGGCTAGGTTTTCTTGACCTGATAGTGCTCACTCTCACAGTGGCCATAATCAATGTAACATAATGTAACATCTCATTCCCTTAGTAACCAGAAAATATGCTGATCTGCTTCTTTACCTGACACAAGCAAATCCTGAGCTAGGAGATTCATTTAGTAAAGAGTCAGAATTACTCATCCCTTGTTTTTTACTAGCTGGGTCTTTTTCAGCTTTATTTTTTGAAGACACTGAGGACAAGTAGCCATCAGTCTCCCAAGCAGCTTCCTTCCTTCCTGGGAAGGTCAGGATGCCCTTGGTCCTGACTAGATCGACGCAGGAGGCTTCAAAGCACTCAGCATCTATTTCTCCTTTCCACATTTGTCTGTGTCCTTCCTTGTTCTCTCATAACTCTATCACCTGGGATGGTTTTGACAATTCTTTCCTACATGCTCAATCTGATTTAGTTTCCTTATATTTCCCCAGGGACTCGAATTGCTGTTCATGCCCCATTTAGTTTCCTTTTAGAAGGAACACCACTCAGTGTAAATGTAGTGTCCCCAGCCTCAGGTAGAGGAAGAGAAGTATGGAGGAATTTCAAGGCTGTTAGATTTCTTTGGCTCTTACTTTATTCCTGTTCTTACTGCTCTTCAAGGAGGATCCCCCACTAGACCTACAGAATTTAGATAGAGCACCTATTTGATTTCTCTTCTTTCATGTGTTCTTCGCATTGTCTGCTTGAAAACATAGTGCAGTCATAGCCTTCATCCCTCAGCAATGAGATGTCACACACTTTTAACCACACAACCTCACCTTGCAATAAGAAAAAGTGAGAAAAGAAGAAAAAAAAGAAAAAAGAAAAGTCTTCAGGCAAGTAAAAAGAGCATCAAGCCCTACAAAAAAGCAGGACGTGTTTCTTAATCACTGACTGCTAACTGCAAGAGCAGTAGCTCCTTTTGTAGTCTTATGAATGACTTGTTTTATTTCCTTTTTTTCTGGCCACCAATTGCTCAGCTGACAAGATAGTATCGGTTTCTTGTTACCTTCAGGGAGACAGGCTCTACTCAAAGCAGTGGGAACAAATGCTTTGCCCATGTCTGATAGCACTGAGATTAGAAATGCAGGTCTTCAAACTCCCACTTCATTTTCAGATATGTGCAACTCACCTTGTTCTGCGGTCTAGCCTTTTCTTCTCTACTTCTACCTAGCTGTCTGTATATTTTGCTTCAGTGATACAGCAAACACATGAAACCTCACGCGATAGATGGCATTAAAAAGCCTTATTCATAAATGTTCACATTTTCCCAGGTGAAATTTCCTGATCCAAGATGGAAAATAGGGTGCAGCCTTATAATAAATACCAAGCCAATCACTCTGGAGTGTTCCCAATTAAAGCCAGTCCCCCACGATTCTTCTGGGCTACTCTGTCAACCCCATGAACTGTTGCTGTGAACAAGCTGGATTGAAGCATTCTGGAGAAGTACCATACTTCTCTCCAGGGCGGCCTTTAGAAATGTAAACAAGTGGAAGAGAATCCGTGCTTCAGGCTGGCTCCTCTATACACAATCACTTTTAATTAATTTTCTTGAACATTGCCACAGGCTCCTCTTAAATTGATAAGTGCATTCTACTTTCCTCTACAGAACAGCATTTTATATTGCACTTAATCTGATTAGGTAGGAAAAAAAAGCAGCTAGCTGTTCTTCTAAGGGCTTTAAATTTGTCCTTTTAAACAGTGTTCAAACAGAACACTGTTCATATCAACCCACTTTAATATGAGGTAAAGCACATTTGAACAGTCATTTTAAAATACATAATTATTATATTATTGCAGCCCCCTTGTTATGAAGACACCTTACAGAGGAAAAAAATTCTAAGCAAAAACTGCTGTCACCAAATTGTAATTTACTGACTCTGAGGGTGTTAAATAATTAAAGCAATATATGTTTAAGATTATCCACTAAGGAAATGAGCCTTGAAACCTGTATCACAATGTATTTGGTTACAATTTCAGTTCTGAGGAAAATTACGTTTAAAAAACCACATAAATCTTCTCAAATAGGAAAGATATACTGGGGAATCGGGATGGGATTATGTCTCCTGGCCATTACTTCCATCCAGAGGACTTTATTTTGCAAAGCAGATGAATAACCTTACCCACACGAGCAATGAAAAGCCAGTTCATCACTTGAAATCAATGGTCCCCTTTGACTTAACTGAGCCTTTGAAAAGGCCCCTAAGGGCTTGACTGTGATGGTGAAAGCTGCCCTGGTTACAGAGATTGGGCAAAGCAAGGATTGGAACCCCAGCCTCGCTCTTTTTCCTATTTACTGTATTACACGTTTGTTCACTAATGGAAGAAGGCAGCTCTGTGGAGAGGGATCTGGGTGTCCTGGTGGATGACAAGTTGACCTTGAGCCAGCAGTGTGCCCTGGTTGCCAAAAAGGCCAATGGGATCCAGGGGTGCATTAAGAAGAGTGTGGCCAGCAGGACAAGGGAGGTTCTCCTTCCCCTCTACTCTGCCCTAGTGAGGCCCCATCTGGAGTACTCTGTCCAGTTCTGGGCTCCCCACTTCAAGAAAGATGAGGAGCTACTGCAGAGAGTCCAGGGAAGGGCTACGAGGATGGTGAGGGGACTGGAGCATCTGTCCTATGAGGAAAGGCTGAGGGAGCTGGGCTTGTTTAGCCTGAAGAAGACAAGGCTGAGAGGGGACCTAATCAATGCTTATAAATATCTCACGGGTGGGTGTCAGGAGGATGGGGCCAAACTCTTTTCAGTGGTGCCCAGCGACAGGACAAGGGGCAACGGGCACAAACTGAAGCAGAGGAAGTTCCAGCTGAACATGAGGAAGAACTTCCTCATTCTGAGGGTGACGGAGGCCTGGAACAGGCTGCCCGGGGAGGTTGTGGATTCTTCTCTGGAGATATTGAAGACCTGCCTGGACAAGGTTCTGTGCAGCCTGCTGTATGTGACCCTGCTTTGGCAGGGGGGTTGGACTTGATGATCCACTGAGGTCCCTTACAACCCCAAACATTCTGTGAAGGTGTGAACATAAAGACTGTCATTAATGAGAGAGATGAAATTGTAACCCAGCCTTGTAGTTTGGATATATGTCCCATGTAAACAAAACCAAACCCAACTTTTCACTAATGACTCTGATGCACTCTCCTCCAAGATTTCAAGACAAGAAACATGAGGAGGTGGTGAAGAGAAGATTAAAACTAAGATAAAGCTATAAGTAACCATGAGTGTTTAGCAGAAGAATCCCCACTATGTGACCAAGCTGTGTGTGTCATAGCAGGATGCAATGGACTGAAATTAAAATAGGTAAATGGTAATTTCTGTTACATAACATAACTAAGTGATAAATAAGAAACTGCTATGATCTGGCAAAGGATTTACAGGCATTTAAGAGAAGCTGAAGCACTTACAAGTGTGTCATGCCAAGGAGAATCCTTCGTTTTTGCAAATGGACAGACAGTGGCATTCAGGAGTATTTAGTCAGCTCTACTATTTTTTTCTTGTCAGTGTTCTCTATGACCTGATCTTGAGAAATCCAAGGCAAGGTTATAATTTGTTGCTGCTTTTGTATTTTCTTCTTTTCTTTTAGTTTCCGAGCCACAAGACCTAAGGCACTTTGGTGTATCTGGTGTAAGCTGGGGAACTCTCGAGATAACTGTTGCTGCAAAGTGCAGAAAATCTGGGCCCTTTTCTATACTCTCAGTCCCACCCAAGCTCTTACTAATTTCTTCAAAGAGAACTTAGGCCATAGCTCTAAACAGCTACACACAGCACAGTTGACAGGCTAATACTGTGAAGGCTAACAGATCATCTTATAAAGGATAATACTCATAGTTCACCAGATGTCCACATTGCTATGTACTTTACCCAGTGCAACCTGACTCATCAAACCTTACTCTTTATAGCCCAAAGACCAGTAGAAAATGAAGATAACAAGCAGCAATTACAGAAGCCTAACTTCCTGGAAAAGTAAGGCATTTATTTCACGCTAACCAGCATGCAATCTACCTGGCCCTGCTTATTTTGTCAGATCTTCTAATCAGAGACCTACAGAACCAAGTCCTACCTCTTACAGAAGGATATTGATTAACTCGTTACAGAAGCATCCCACCCCCTAAAATCATGAAAATCTAGAACAGTTCAAACCTCCTCACTAATGATCTGTGTGTGGGAGTTTAATCACTCCCATTTTGAAATTCAAATTGGACATAACACTTGAGAACCTATGATTATCTTTATGGAAGTGAAGATTTTCATTGTGTTAGGGCACTTTACATATATCAGGCAGAGAAATTAGAACATTCAGGGATGAAAAACTGAAAATGCACAGACTCTGTTTCAAAATAAGATTCACAATTCCAGTGATGAAGAGAACTAACTTCAGGAACACAGGAATGTGAGGGATTCAACTCTGCTGTAGATGAAGATTGGATGACTTTCCCAAGGGTCTGCTGACAGAAGACAGGAGCAAAATAAGAGTTATTAAGCTTCATCTTTCACTTTGTGTCATACATGATGTCCAAACAATTGCAGTGACTCCTCCTGACTTCACTGTTAACGAAATTTGCAATTGTTATCATAAGCAGTCCATGCTTAGATGTTTCATCACAGAAAAACTTTAAAGGAAGTGATACTGTTAAACTGTAGAGCTCAGCTGAAAACACCAGTGCATGGCATACAGCTAGTTTTAAGGTTAAATTGTAAAATTGATATGTAAATATCATAATATCATTCACGATTTAAAAAGAAGCCAGTAGGACAGGAACCAAAATAACAAAAGGTATTAGTTGTAATTGTACCACTAGGCATCCTTCGTGTCTCTAATAAGGTACTGAAGTTTAATTTCTGCCAAGAGGAGAAAAGACTGATACTACTCTGGTTGATGTTGCACTACAAAGGAAGCAGAGAATCCGCATCTGCATATAAAAGACATGAGCTCTAATGAAGACATGCTTAAAAAAAGAGAACCCCCTCCCAGCCTAATAGCCTGATGGCATCTTAACTAAAATGTCTGAGAATGAAACCCAATCTGTTTAATTAATGCTGAGCTCTAATCATTAACAGCAATTATATAACAAAAACTATCTCAAGACAGGGATTCATGCACTAGAAAATTAGATACAGTAGACAAAACAATAATTAAAGAGCTGAACATATTTGCTTCTGGAACAGCGTCTAGTACGTTTATGACTGTGTAAATGCAGGGTTGTGTGCTTCAGCTGTGGCATGGACAAACCATCTGGGCTGGTGATCTACATAATGTTGGACTTCCAAAGTGACTGATGATGTTCACGGTTATGGTTTGCTTCTATGCCCATGATGAAGCTAGAAGGTTTTCTTATAACTGGTCACTGAGTCAGCATCTTTCGAGTAGCATGAACCATAGCATAAGGAGCAGCTGCTCATGGTCTCTTCTGAAGCAGCAATGAGGAGGCATCAAATGAAGTTCGGAAATAACAAGTTCAGAATATATGAACGGAGATAGGTACTTCAAATATTGCAGAAGGCTACAGCTACTTCAATATACAGAGATTCCAAAAGTGATTAAATACCAACATCATGGACGCAAAAGGAAATGTAACACTTGTGATTTGGAATTTGGAGCTGCAAATGCTAGAAAACAGTACGAAGCCTGAGGAAGTAGGGAACAATTGCCTTGTTCCTGAGAATTTACCCCTTCCTGTAGTCTGATGCTGGCTATGACGGCACACAAGACAGTCTTTTCAAGGCCATCCTTTTACTTGGAAATTTTGAGATTGGGACTGTCTTTTTTTCTTTTTCCTCTTTTTTTTTCAGTCACACTCCATTAGGTTTCACTATAATGCTTTCAGATAGCTGAGTAACATGGTAACTTGGCAGATCTATGAACTTTCAAGGCAAATGGCAAACATTGTGGTCATTTGCCTAGTCAGTGGCACACTCCCCTCTTATTTACACCTTGAGCCCTTTACCTTCCACTGAGGCAAAGCTGAGTGATGCTCTTCAGAAAAAGCAACCCCTGCCTTGACAGCTGCAGTGAGCTCACTCTCCTGGTAGGGTTGGAACTGCTGACTGCCTGCAGCTAAAAGGATCTAGTCTCTCCCTTGCACCATAACAGACTATGCATGATTACTGGGGTCCTGCAATCTCGGCTCCCTGAGCTCTTCTTAAGACAGCGCATCTGTCTGCAAGTGCAGCAATCTTCACTCCCAAATATCTGCACTGCTCCCCTCTGCTCCCAGCACCTTTGTTCCCAGATGCCTTTCTCTCTCCTTTCAATCCAAGTCTATCAGAAAAGACTGAGCCATCCAAAAGCAAACAAAACAAATGGATCATTTTCTTGTCTGACTTGTATCTCTGCAATGTGCAAAGCTTACACCTCCTGCTGACTGGTGGTCCCCAGGCATCAGACTCCAGCAGTGTCTCTGAGAGATATAATATTTGATGTTATCAAGAAACTACTGAGCTGCTGTGGCTCTACACACTACCGACAAAGCAGTCGCTTCCACCCAGCCTAATGCACCATCCTGGACTAGCTCGCTCAGTCCCTTCACAACTCCTAAAGACACTTGCTCAATTTAGGTTATTAGGCCAGAATTGTTTGTGTCAGCTAGTGAGTTGCAAGGTGGAAGCCCTTCGTCTCCCTCCCTCTCTTGGTTGTGTTTTCTCAGCCTCCCCCCTCCCCCCCAAAAAAATCAGAGCAGAATTTTGCTCAGTCCATCTTCTTTCTGTCTCCTGCTCCCCGTCTGCAGCACAAAAGTTTTCCATTGTCAGATTTGTTGGCCTGTGACTGACAAGCAATTACAGTAAGTAATTTCATTTCAGTGGAAGATAATAAAATGTGATACCATAACTACCCACAGAGCCTCCAAAGTATTCATGTTCACTATAATAACCTGGTGAGATGCTGTTAATCTTGACAGAGGCTGCCCAGCCGGTGCTGGGGAGCTGAATGTTCATATTCTTTCACTGTTTGCTGATTCTTCCACAGGGAAAGCTCCAAGCTGTTAAAATGCAATGGCCCCGCTCTATTTTTTAATTACTTTTAGTTTATTAGAGGCACAATCAGATGCATAACTAATCCTGGAGCCTGCTCTACCTTAACGAAGAGGGAAAGGGAGGTCTGACTCATTTAGGCTCTCGCAATCTTGGACGCATGGAGACATTTCCCTCTGGGAGATGAAGGCTTTGAAGGAGAATGTGCGGCAGAGAAGGAACATTACTATTTTCAAAAGCAGATGATTTTTACTGATACTTCCCTCCTCTGCCCAGAGACCCCTTCGATGCAGGTTGCCTTTGTTCTCAGATATTCCTCCTAAAGCCAAGATGTGCTAAGGAAAGATCGGCACTGATTTGCCATTTAAAATTCAGTCTTTCTGTCCCCTCAGGACCAGCGTGCAAATAAGCTGTGTATGGATGAGTGGACAGATGACCTTGGTGCCAAAGAATCACAGGCCTCCCCTTAGAAAAACTGCATTTACCAACACTGCAGAATCAACATCAGCTTTTCCAGAGATGCCTCCCTAGGGTTCACAGCAACACAAGCAGAGGAGTAGGGAGAAAGGAGATGACTGTAGGGAGAAAGGCAGCAGCTGCCTAGAAATGGAGGCCACTTCTGCACACATCAGCTGGGAAATTAATTTTGCTCCCCATTGGAAGCACAGTGGGGGAACCTAAGGGGAATTAGGCCCTTCTGGCCAAGCATCAAGTATATAAAGATCCTCTGCTCCTAATATCTCACTGGCTGTTCAGCGTGCCAAACCCTAGGTCTTTAATCTGAGAAAACTGAATTTGCACCTGAAACACATCAGTGTCCCAACAGTAAAATGGTGATGCTCATACCTTTTTGAAAGCCTGAGTATTTCTCAGGATGTACACCACCTCACTGCACAAGCGACCCATGGCCTCCTGCTCCTGAGCAAGAGGAATCCCATCCTGCTGTCAAAGCAAAGACAAAACCACCTGCTCAGCGTCCTGCCAGTACTGCAGAGGGGATGTTTAAACACACAAAACTTGCTGAGTCCAGAGAGGAGCTCATAACTGGGGCATGGCGATCTGAACTGTGGCCTTCACAGAGATGAACCTGACCTCCCTGAACGCAATGCTGTGCACAGAAGGCAGCAGGGAGAGAGGAAGCAGGGTTTGGTCAGACAGGTTTCCATACCATCAATAGTACTTTTGACAACCCTATTTTCAAAATTTCCATAACTACAAACACACCATAACAGAGGTGAGAGAGATCTCTCTTGCAGAGGGCTAGTTCAGGGACTGAAGTGTGAGGATGCTCCTTTAAAGAAGGAAAGTGAGAGGAACTGCTCCCAGTCAAGGGCAAAAGAGCTAAAAGGCTGCTGCTAAAACTTCCATGTCCACTTCAAGAAGCAAGAGTCTAGCTACAAGATAAACTGGAAGACAAGCACGTTCCTCATTAAGATCCACCTGGGTGCTGTTCAATAGTGTCTTGTTCTTGTTAAATTCACAACTGTAATCAAATTGTTTTCCAAGCTCTTGAGAAGCACCTGAAACAGTTAGATGTGCGCTGAAGGAAATTACAACAATATCTGTGACATGGCTGTCTCCGTCTTTCAAAGTCAACATGCAGATTCCTATCCAGCAGCAGGTGAGTTCCAGGGTAAAGCCTATGATATTAGCTCTTTAGAAAGGAAGCTGTGTATGGCCCAGATCTCACTCCTTTCCAAACCAAGAGGTGGGAAAGGCATGAGCATCATTTCAGTCTTCTATTCTTCATCGAATACACCTCCAGCCGCTGTTGAATTTCAGAGCAACTCAGTATTCATGGTGGAGAATGGTCCTCTGAAACACACTGTGTGGACCTCGAAGAGAGTTAATTCCTCTGCCTTCCTGCCATTTCTTTACAGCTGAGGCTTTAGAAGAGGGGAGTAATATTTATGTTGAAAATAACTGAGCTGTGTTTTTCTCCATATATAGTGCAAAGCAAAACTACAAGATGTCCCTGCTATTTTCTGGAAATCTACATATGTTACATCCTTAAACATGCTTCCCTTTATTCCGGAGGGTCTTTTTGAGTTTGTGTAGTGAAAATGGAAAAAAAATCTGTATTTCTTCAATATTGAGAACATGGGAAATAAATAACCTTGGGATTTCTCTCCTGCAAGAGGAGAAGTGATGTAAGAGCAAGCTAAGTACAGCTGACTTACCTGGGCTCAGAATTATGGTCCATACCAATAAGTGAGCCTCTTGCGTAAAACAGAAAGGTCAAGAGTATAAAAACGTGATCTCAATGGGGAAGAGAGCCAAGAAAACAGTTCGCTATTTAAATAGCTGATTAAACAAAATATAATTAGGGCTAACTTGGCCTCTTTCCCAGAGTTCATAAACCCACACAAGGAATCTCCCCTGGGGGCAGTGCAGCCTGATACATGCCTTAAACAAGGTCATTTAAATAACCAACCTTTTTTAGTGTCAGCTTCTGCTTGTTCATACATCCACACCTCTTTCTGAAGCTAACCTTTTATATTGCTGCCTGCCTGCTTGTATCACCTCTTCCCCACCTTTAGACATAGCAGAAGCCAAATTAAATAAACCAGAACTACAACAGAATGAGAAGCTGTAGGGAACCCTTTGATGCATTTTTATTTTTGGGGTCCCATTTGCTGAGCAATGGTCTGCCTTGCAAGGGCTGGGTGAGCTCAGCTCCCTATAGATTGGAAATCCCAAACTGTAAAGAACAAAAATATTCACAGAGCTAATCCATGTAGGTATTTGCCCTGTTCTTATCAAGCTCTCAAGTACACCAAAGCCTCAATTTACACAGGTTCAGCAGCCTGATCTGCTCTCTGCTGGACTGGTGCCAGTACCCCATTGCTCTGCTAAGCCTGAGGAACAGATTTTTAGCAGCAAATTAAATCAGCTGGGCACAAGCCCACCCTAACCTGTTTCACAGCTTCCAGAGAGGTGGCTTATATTAATATTAGCCCCCTGTTCCAGCAAAGTTGTCTTTCCATGTCAATACTGACCATGTGGAAATGTGGTCCATATGGTAAGGAGCACAGGGAATCTCTCCTTTAAAAAGAAAAATTCAGATTAGAAAAGAACCTTCAGACTTGTAACCGTGAATGCCAAGAGACAGAATGGGGGAGAGTGGAATGGAGAGGCCCTAAATGCATTTCTCTCTGTCTAAAATAACCACTAAGATCTGATTCAAAAACTTTTGAAGTCAACAAAAGTTTTTGCATTGCCTGTGGGAGGCTTTGGTCAGAATTTGATTTGGGAAGCAGGGGGAGAATTGCAGCTATAGAGAGCTTTCATTAAACTGAAACAATGACTTGATCACAAGAGCTAGAGTTAATGAAAGGAGAAATTATGATGCACTGCTGAGGAAGATATGTATGCTTATCCTGCAAAATGTGTTGTGCAGAAGGCATCTCCCTTCCAGGTTGTTTGGATGCTTTTGCTTTATTCTAATTTCTGTCAAAGTTTATTTGCAGGGTACTAATACAACTTCAGAAAGTGACCTCCAAGCTATACAAGTGGAAAATATGTCCATTCAGTAAGTCCAAATGCCAGTCAAATATCACCTCCTAGTTATTTACAATGCTGAAAATATTGATTAAAATGTATATAATAATACTGATTTTAGTCTGAATTAATACTCCACATACTTTGCACACATGGCTGTTTTTATGCTCTTCGGAGGAACACCAATAACAAATGCTTTCAGAGGAACAGTGAGCGCAGTCCTAAGCAAACAGACCAATTCCAATAGTGCTGAATGAGGCTGATGAAGAGGAGTTTGCGGCTTTTGTATCAGAGACCCTGGGAAATGTTTCAGGAGTCTTTATTATCCCCTTTATAGTAGGCAGCACAGATGGATCTGTGAGATGGGAGGCCATGAATAAAATGCACATAAATATTGTGGAGCTGCCCAAGGTGAAGGAATAACTCACAGCAGCCTTACCAGGCCTGCTGGTTGTACCATTTTTTCTGCATCCCTCCTGTACGAAACTCCTTTAAATTGTATATGTTCCATGTCAGGACCAGAATGCTCACATGAAAACTGACCCTCCTCACTGGCAGTTTCACATTCACTTCGTATTCGTTTTAGAGACTTATGGCCCCAAAATGGGAAGACCAGAAGAAAGCTGCTTGGAGATTTCAGCCTGTTAGTTCAAAGGTAGACAGTAAGATGAATGGAAAGTCCATTTCAGTGGCTAGCTGGGGAAACCTAGGGCTGCCTTAGGACAAATAAATTAGCAGGCAACTTCATTTGCCAAAATTATTTGCAATTCTATCCATCTGCAATAAAAAAGTGGACTTCACCCTTCAACACCTAGAGCACGGAAAATAGCATAAGTGCCTCTCAGCTACAACCTTTTAGCTGCCTGCCCTCCTTCTCACCTTACAAAGCTCTCTTCTACTAATGACCCAGCAAAGCCTGCCCTTGCACACTGCATAGTCCTATGGCTGGTCTCCTCATGAGGCCTAGTCATAGCACTCAAGGCTGCTGGATAGAGTTATGTGATTCAGAACTGAACTGGTCAAAAAAAATTGATGGACTTACCCCTGCCTGAGGGCATGGAAGGCACATCCTCATGTCATGTAGCTCAACACACCATGCTTTGATATAAATCTGCTTGCTTACCATCACCAGAGACCAAAGACTCCAGACACGAGCACCCTTCAGAAAAGTAATTAACTAATGTATAGAAGATAATTGATCAGCTGTTTAGAAGGTTTAAACTCTTTTAAGGGATAAAAACATACATACTTTCGTTGACATTAAGAACCTGGTACTGTATCATGTCCGCAAAATTCCAAGTGTGCGTCTGCATGGGCCCAGAGATACATTACTGCTGCATTGACGCCTGGCACAATCAGGAGGTTTGGCCAAGTCATGCTGAAGGCTTTGATTCTTTCTGTCCTGCTGAATTACAGAACTCACAAGTTAAGAGGAAATCCTCCAGTTGTCCAAACACAAAAAAGGCACAGACCACAGCAGTGTAAAAAAAACCAAACAACAAACACCCACCTTGTCCCATACTTTAGCCACCAGCCAGCCTGCTTTCTAACACATGAAGTGATCCTTCTGAATTGCCAGCTGTGCCAGATATGAATTAATGACCACAAGACTATTTTTCTGCCAATTCCCATACTCATTTATATGCTTCCTCCTTGCCCTTTCTTCCACCTGCTTATTCTAACATGTTTTTTTAATGTGTCATAATTAATGACATTTTCTCTATGATCGACCTTCCCTATGCTCCTATCAAATCTTCTCTCTACTGTTGTATTTTATAGAAGAAGGATTTTCTTGAAATCCTTATCCAAAGATCATCACCTAGAGACTCAAATGTTCTTTACTTACCTCCTCCAGGGTTGCAGAAGACTCTGACTTCACTGAGTGACGGGGGGCTATCCTGAACATGAACAGACACAAACAGTCCACTCAGGACCATCCTGATTTTCCTGAATTTCCATGGACCCCTTCTCCAATAAGTTTCGTTAGTCCTGGTACCCTGTGGCACTGGAAGGAAGGAAGGTGGTATCAGAATCATGAAAGAATCAAATGGTACTAACCATCTCCAGTTCAAGCAAAATATTTGCCAGGCTCCTGCTCTCATTGCAGGGCAGTTACAGCTCTGCAATTCACCCATCTTCGGGAGGGCTGGCTGGTTACAAACCCACTGAAAATGTCTGACATCAGTCTGAGCCAGTTTTCAATACTCTGATACAGAAAGAAAGACATATTGCTTCCACCTTTCCTCCTTGAGGTGGAGGTAACCCCATTTCCATCTCTCTCCCCATCCCAAGAAACAACCACATTTCCAAACCCAGGCAATGCCAGACTGCAAAATGTAGATTCAGCACATTTTGCAAAATCTCTTGACTTACATATCAGCATAATGGCATTCCTCCTCTCAGGAACAGATTCTGATAGCCCAGATCAATCTGTTCACAAAAGTGAAGAGAACTTCCTTTTAGCCCTTTAACAAAATTATCTCGGTCATCTTAAGATTGGCAATAGGAATTGGCTTATGCCTAGCAAATTTGCAGACTCTGCTTCTTTTGCATGTGTGGTTTGCTTTAAACTTCACTTATATAACATTTATCATAGCCACATAGGCCAATTCATGTATATGTGTTTACTATAAAAGCATTTGAGTTAATGTTCTCAGCTTGTTTACTTTGAAGGACTGAATGCCCCCTCAGGAAGACATAGTGATCGTAAAGGAGGCCCTTCTCTGATGAATACTGGTTCCTGCAATATTTATGGCATCTGAAGCCTTTTCTCTACTCTTGATCTTTTGAAAAGAGATCCCAAAGGAGGAGGTGACACAGCTCAGAGAGTGGAGGAGGGAGAAGAAGTACAAGAGAGGTCCCTTTGCTCTGAGTCCAATGTCAAAATGTAAACAGGAAGGTGATCAAGGACTGCAGTTGTTTCAAGATTAAGCATTTAAAATGTATATTAATGAATATGAGAGGAAAAAAACCATTGAGCCAACTTTATAGAGAATGCTAGGACGGAAAAAAAATCTGCAGCTTTTCTCAGTTTTGTAGCTCAATTCTGCTAATTTAGGCCTTATCAGTCGCGATTTTGAGGCCAGTCAAAAGAACTGATGTCCGTGGAAACATCTTCATGGTCTAGCACTTGCCGTCTTTCTGATTTTATTAAAAATAAAATACTAAATACTTTTCTGGCTTCTTTTTCAGAACTGAGTTTGTACTCCATATGGGCTGAGAGAATGAGGAGTGCACACTTGCTGTCCACGTAATGCTCTCCCTCCTCCTCCATCCCGAAGGGAAATCACCTTTCCTTGGTTGATTTTCAATTTCATGGCACAGTGAGGAACAGAAAACGCAAAACAAGAGCAGAAGGATCTTAGGGCCATTGCTCTAAAGTCTGAGTTGAAATATATCACTGACCCACTGTTTTGTCCATACTTCTTTACTCTCTCTAGAATTCTGCTTCGTCACCATATACTGGGGTATTTTCTCCTCCTTTCTATTTCTGGGCTCATTGCAAATCACCAGGGGCAGGACCAGTCTTTCAGTACATGTTTAGAACATGCCCTGTAACAAGTGGGACCCTCATTCTCACCTAAAGCCATTTTACTGCACTACAGAGGATGGACAACACACACACAGATCTTGCCCAAACTCCACCAAGTAGCTGTTATTCCTATCCCTTCCGGTCCCTCAATGGGCAGCAAACATCCAGTGTCTTGCCGGTCAGCTTCCTCTAGCAGGACAAAGCAGTGCTGTCAACTGCGTCTATAACCCAAATTCAGTTCACACTGTCTGTGGCTGTAAACAAGCCATAGAACAGTGATGGCTGGGAACAGCAGGCACGACCACTGCTTCTCTCTAGAGAGACAACCACTGTCAGCTTAAATGGACGAGGAGCAAAGGCCAAAGCAGAGAGCAAACAGCTTTGCTGCTGAGGTGGTCCCCACTACCTGGGAGACCTGCCTCCACACTTGCTTTATCACATGCCATATACAATTGTAGGGCTAACCCACCTCGCATACACAAGTGATCTATAGATACACACAAGTATTTATATATGCTGAGGTAGGGCAAGTGGGCAAGGTATGCTGCACTGTTACCAGCCACTACCCTTCACATTCTGTTCCGACTTGGGAAGTGGGAGTACAGGTGATGAGTAGAAAAACACCTGTTTCTACCATTTCTGGAGGATGTGCTATGATGTCCTGCAAAACTGGTAACAAGCAGAGTCATTTGCACTGCTACTTTGAATGGATGAGATCTGTGAAGCCACCAGCTTTCAGATGTGCTTCCCTGCTGCCCTTCCCTTTATTGAGAATTTATTTTGTCAGGAAAATCCATGCTAACTTTAGAAACCAAGGCTGAGCCCTGACTGGGAAAAGATGAGGCCAGGGACCAGGGTTACATTGTGAAAGGTGCAGTTTTCAATCAAAGGGCTTCGTTGCACCTGGCTAAAAAGAATTTGATGGAAGATCTGACAAAAACAAATTATTCATGGGTGTAATGTGATGGAAAATGCAAAGAATCAGAAAAAATGAAAATAAAACTGATTTTAAAATAACTAGTTTCAAAACAGGTCTTGAAAATTTGATTCCTCAAAAGTGAGCTGCATCTTCCTCTTCCTTGCAGGAACAGAGGATGCAGATGGGATGTCCAAAGAGGACAATTAGGAGATGACAGAGGTTTTGAAGATCAAGTGCAGGTTAAAGAAGTTGTTGATGGCACTTGTGCTCTTGTTTGTAGCTTTTCCACTCAATACCAAGATATATCTGCCTGCTATATTAAGATGAGCTACCAAAAGAAAATTTCTCCCCATAGACTTATCCAGTGGAACTGATTGCCCCAAGGCATTTTGGTGGCCAAGAGCAAAAACTTTTAAAGAATCTGTTACAAAACCTATCAGTCATTTCTCTGGGTGACTGGAACCTGTATGCAGTCATAGCCTGTGTGTGACATGTATTTGCAGCTACAAACCTCCTGGTGAGTCTTGTTAAGAAAATCCCTCTAATTGGGCAACAGGAGTTGACAGTTGTCTCAGGTGTCCTGCACTGACCTGAAGCTCTGCATTTCCACAGTTGCCCCCACCGAGATGGGGCTGTAACATGCACATTCAAGTCCTCTACCTAAAAGGTCCCTCTCAGCTGGGCCAAACAATCCAGATCTCTGTGTCTCCAGATTGAGGGTGAATAGGAAAGACCAGAAGTTGCAGAGGCAAAGCCTGGTGCCTGTCAAAGTCAGCACCAGCACTCTCTCCTATTTAAGCAGAGCTGGGATTTTGGCATTCATTTTGTTTCGATGTCAAGACAAGGGGGAGGATTGAGATGTGCTGTAAAGATTTCTACCTGAAAAATTAAAATAACCAATTTCAGGCTAACTTTTTGTTTAGTTACTTGTTGCAACTTGTCACCAAAGGGCCTCTTTTGGATGTATAAAGCACTTCCCTGGCTTAGTCACATGGAAGATAGAAGTTGGAGCACTTCTCTCATCAACATATCTGTTTTAAAGGGAGATCAGAAAACTGAACAACGGCAGAGGCTCAGCAGGAGAGGTGGGAAAAGTATTGTTTACGAAGTGGTTAATCATTGGAGAAATAAACGGACATTTGAGCTCATTTCACTACATAATGTTATTAGTTATATGAAATTCGACTGTCAAATACAGCTCTATAAAATGCAAGGAGAACGCAAGAGGGCAAGAAGGAGAATGAACACACAGGGGGACAAATCACTGTCACTCACAAAGGAGTGCCTGGCAGACTAAGAATTAAGTTCACTCCTCAGGGCAAGCCATCCCCAGCTGTTATAAATACATTTTAATGCCCCTGTCAGAGTGCAGAAAGAGCGAGCCAGCCTTCCCCAACACAGTGTGTCAGGTGTTTTCTGTCATTCAGATACCTGATAGTGCCACATTAGGTTTGTAGTTTTGTCACTTCTCCCCCTAGCAGTGCTAAGGAAGCTGCTCTATTGTTCGGACGGAGCAGGCAGTGATTTTGGAGCACAGTCAGGCACAGGCTGCTGCCTGCTCTGGCTTTCGGGAAGCAACAATGGCTGGACAGTGCGGTTGCTGCCCGTTGATGCCATGCTCCAACTTGCATGACTAACGCATGAGTTGGACTTCTTCAGTTCCCCCTCCGGGCTGTATCGCAAAATCATCATTTAACAGGCTGCTTGGCTTTTCCTCAGGGCACTGAAGTGGCAGGAGGACTCTGGCCATGCTTGTGTGGCAGGGGAGGGTGAGACTCTCTGGCTGACGGCCAGCCTATGGGTGACCTTGCTTAAGCTCACACCAGGAGCTGTTGCTTCCCAGTAGTGCCATTCCCAGAGGGGTGTAGGGAGGTCAAACATCAAGCCCTGAGCAAAAAGCAGCTATGCTGCACTGTCCCCAGAGTATGGCGTTACCTGCCTTCTCCAGTTAGCCCAGGTTCTACTGCCTTCCCTAAGCTGCAGCTCAGCTGCAAACAACTTTGGGGTGACTGTGAGCTAGACTGGAGCCAATTCTCTTAGCTACTGCTTTATTTTTCATTTCTGAATAGCCCTACAGCAGGGCATTCTTCAGAAATGAATGCCTGGAGGGGACTTTTCCCCTTGCTGTCAGGCAGCTGTGCAGTGTTACAGCTGCCAGCCCAGAACACCATCTATAGCAAAATCAGAGATAGTGTTGGGGCTCCTGCCAGGCTCCAAAATGGAGCTTGGCTCTGTTTGAGATGAGCAGCTCTCAGATACAGTCCCACCAACCCAAGGAGTGAAATAACATCCCACCTTGTAAATGCACTTTTGGATTTCTGCTGCCTTTCACTTGCCTCTGAAACATGACTTCAGCCCCAGCTTGACCACGATCCCTGAACAGGTAGGAAGTACACAGTGTTTAGCACACAGGAGCCCAAGCACAGGGACAAAATAAGACATATCCATGAATAGGCAATCCAAATGGGAGACTCTGGAAGAAGAGCTCATTTCAAATAGAGAGCATTTTCATGAGACAAATGGGCTACTGGCAAGGCAGCCTGCAGCCAGCTGCCCATCTGAGGAGCCAGACTCACAGGGCAAGACGAGCCTTATGCTTTCCCTTTGAGCTATAGTAATTTGTTCTCTTCCTGGCATTAGGCTTGTGGATGACATGGCACACCCCTCCTTGTTCCCCCCCCAGTTATACCAGTACAGCAGTTTGCAAGGCTTTGCTGTGGCCAGAACACTGAAAGAAAACAAAAAAACCAAAACCAACAAGCCTTTGAAAGCCACTGAAACCGTTATCACTGTGCTAGTATCACTGAAGAGCATGGCCCAACAGTTACTTGGATGACAACAAGCAGGAGGTAGCAAACCACTTTTACTGCCAGAGAAAGCCAGAAGGCAGAACGAGGCACAGATTCAGAGCCACAGTCTAATCCTTGGCACTCAGATGTTGCTGAGGTCCCACTAAGTCACTGCTGAGGATGATAAGAAAAAAATCTTGCTGCTCTTGCACTGCTGATTCCGTTGCTGTGTTGACATGAATATCTGACCTTGGGTCTTGACGGGTACAAACTGGCAACATCCACTTCAAGCCAACAAAAAAGAGGGACAACCGCACCGGGTACTGACCCAATCCACAGATATGCCCAGGGCCGAGGGACAGAGGCATCCTTCTGAACTCCAAAGAGTTTGTTTCAGTGATTTGCTTCGATAACTGTAAATGTAACAAATGTAACATGTAGGGGATGTTATCACTTCAGGTGGTCAGAAACAAGTCTTGGTACTTTGTGAATAATTCGGACGGTTGCAAGACAAGGGACTCCTGAATAATCCCTTTA